>Ga0105051_10001351_pt1 | contig 33676 bp, 28 predicted proteins | sample FRY02_FD_78383 | JGI IMG/M metagenome (GOLD analysis project Ga0105051, IMG submission 78383) | Freshwater microbial communities from Lake Fryxell liftoff mats and glacier meltwater in Antarctica - FRY-02 (megahit assembly) | ecosystem: Environmental > Aquatic > Freshwater > Ice > Glacier... | reverse complement strand
TCGTTGGCGCTGTGACGAAGTCGAAATGAGGGGGACTTGTTTGGAAGCTCAAAAATCGATACAGTAAAAAGTTGTATCCAACTCTTGGTAATTGTACTATGATACAGAGTGTACGTTCACAAGGAATGAATTTCAGAGATTTCTCGAAATTCGAAGGAACGAAAAAGTTTTACTGTGGACATAGTGCCAATAAGTGCACAAAATACCCATTTGACTGCAGAGACCATATTAAAAAACCGCGCTGTTCATGGTTCCAGACCTCCAATCGCCTCGGAACCTGGCTCATTCTCTCCGTAATGACCTGGTCTAGACAACACTACGTCTCAATTTTGGTCTCAAGTACCCCTCCTCATTTACTGACTTACTACCTCTTGTCACACTATTTTAACTAGAAAGGACAAAACAAAGTACTAGAAGCGATGGTACAGGAGCAGGTCACGTCAGACCATGGTTGAGACATCATCCTGGTGTAGACCAGGTCGTTCCGGAGGGGATGAAACAGGGTTGGAGGCAATTGCAGGTTTGCAACATGTCTCTGGCCTATCCAAGTCTGCTGTGCCTTGTATTTTCGAGAGAGAGAGCCCCGCCTCGGGCAACGAGACACTCTTTTTGATGATTTTGGAACATTGTGAGGGGAACCAAACCCCTGATGACTTATTTTTAAAATAGCTATTGTTTTAGCACGCAGACGTGTAGAGGGCGCCAGCCTGCACGATGCTTGCACTACACGCGGCGGCAAGTGCCATACCATTCGCACGTGCAGCCTTGCATACGCGTTCATGCAATAAGTGCATGATATGATGTTAAAGATTATGCTCAAAACGCTTCGATAAGGACACAGACACTAGCAGTGACACTTGTGGTGCAATTGAACGAAGATCGCCAATGATGAGTGACTAATCCTTCCGACAAGGTCTTGGAGGTACCCTTGGAACGCAGTGACAAAGGCTCGACAGGCGGGTGCAAGCCCTCGACACAGATGGTGAATAACCTGCCAATGCTTCCAAAGAGCTCTCATCACACAAGCACGATTGACGACCCCACATCAGCACCCAACCCCCACACCCTGCATTGTGCATCGCACACGTTGCACATGCGCAATACCTTGTTCGCTTTGCAATGTGCAACACCTTGTTCGCTTGCCTCCTTGCGTACCTTGCATTCTTTCGAGTGTGGGACGTCTGCTCGACACAATTTGACCATCTTGATTCAGATATCAGGTATATTATCGACGCCGATTGTAAAAAGTTGCCGGTAGCCCCGACCCTGTCAATCTCATGTCGTTTCGCTTTGGATTCTGTAGCCAACTGGTGCAGTGGGATTGTAATAGGTGCAATCTGGCTCAAGTCTTGAATGTCACCCTCCCCTCCGGTGTTCCAGAACAAGCAACACACTATCATAGAACCAGGATGACACATAGCCCCACATTACATCACATCGACGAAGAGACTCTTCATAAAGATGCTAGGTTCCTCGCAACAGATCTGCATTGCGCACCATTCGAATGTCAAAATCGATAACCCATGCGGATTTAGTGCAAATCTTAGAGTTTATAATCTGATATACTCACACAAAAGAAAAATCTGGCACAAGATCATGGAAAATAGAAATCCAAACCTAAAGCATAGACAGCCAATCCTAACATAAAAATACTTCTGGTCCCGAAAAAATTAGACAACCGATCCAGAAACAAACAGACGTACCATCTTGGAAACTAGACAGCCGATCCTGAAAAAGGGACATCTCAGTCTGAAAAAAAAAGTCATCTGATCCGAACAGACAAAAACTTGTGATCCTGAAAACAATAGACATTCAGTGTTGAAACAAAACGAGAAAAGAAATCAGCGCCGCAGACGGCGAACTTTCTACAGTTGAAGGTTGCACAATTTCAAGAAAAATATAAATGACTTTCGCTGTGATTTTCTTAACGATTCATAAAATCTTGAACTACAAAGTTAGAGTTGCTACGGGGGGTCGGATTTTTCCCGCAGTCCTGAACGCCAGACTTTCAAGATACCGGTAGTGCTCTGAGTAGTGGTGGTGATAGTCAACAAACAAACAAACCAGCGACGTAGTTAAGCTTGAGGGTAAGGATCTGGCCGCCCCATGTCGTCTCAGGGAGGATAGGGCGAGGAGGTACGTCGGCGATTTTCAATCGTGGGTGCGTGTCCCTTGGTTCGCTCGTGATGAAACCCTGGGACAAGAATGATTCCCCAGTATCGATGAAATGACACTAAGTCACACAACGTCCAGCACTTCGTGTTCCTGTCCTGCCCAAACTTACTATGTACGTCTTTTCATGAATTGAGACATGCCCGCACCGAGACATTTTCTGTAGGCACTCCTCAGGTGTGGTGCCCCGACCTGTATCTTGTCATGTTTGCCGTCTGTGCATATTGTCTGGATTGTTTCTTCTGTTCGTATATCATTGGGCGCGCGGCGGCGGAGGGGCCAGCGGAGAGTCCAACGTCTGGCATGCCTCTCCAGAGGAAAGATACGAAAGAAACACCTGTTTTGCTAAGGTGCGTGCGTCTTGAGAAACACTTGTCACAGCAATCTTGGCCTTATTTTTTTGTGTGCCCTCTATCCACTCCATCTTGACCCCCTCCTTCCCCTCCCTCTCCCTGCGTCCTAACTTGTCCCCCCCACCCCCCCTCCTCCTCCCTGCGACTTAGCTGTTTCCTTCTTGTTACCCCTGACGTCATCTGCGGGTTTGAAGTCGAAATCTCAATCATATTCTCAAGGTAGCGGTAAGTCAAATCCCAAATTGCCTCCTTCTCCTCCGCTACTTGAGACAGCGCCAGGATACATCCATTCCAAACATAGATACTCAGGCTCTTGTTTATATTACAACAACGTGAGAGACAAACCGCGAGAGAGCATGAGTGAAAAATTATTTCGGCACGCATACATGCAAGCTGATATGTCTTTGACATACACACACGCACGAGCACCCTCGTGCACAAGACACACACATACACATGGTGACCTTCTCTGACTTGAGGCATCTACACTCGCCACTTTTCTCTTGCGACGCATAGTGATCGCTGTCCGCTTCCTTACTGTCACGAGGCATGACAATGAAGAGTCTCCCTTCGCAGGGAAATGTTTTGAGACTGAGGAGCCATGTAAAACCATCACATCAAATGCATCTTTCTTCAAAGGCTGAAAAGATCCTAGTCAAGACAAAACTGGACCTGGCATGTTTGTGTTTCTGGTCACAAAAGTTTGAGAGCAAAAACAGTAGTACTTGAAGGAAGAAAGAAATAAACAACAATAAAAACTCTACTCTCAAAGGGTCCTACGTGATCAATGAATGCACCAACGCTGTTATACCCCACTCGGGTTACCTTGGCGCACCAAGGTCAAGTGGCAGTGTACTTTGTAAAAACCTGCACCGACAAGCAGACCTTTCTGTTCGCAAAACCTGCGCCTGCAGAGATATTTTCCCAGATTTCTGCACCAACATACTCGGTGCACATTTCTTGTGCGGTTTGTCCCGAGAGCTTGCGCCGAAATGTCGCTTCCATATACTTTTCCTGACGAGTGCCTACATGCCACAACTTTCGACAACTGGTTCTGATGCACTTTCTTTCGATTCTTGTGGATTTTGGTGCATCTTCCGCACCAGATAGATTCGAACATTGCCAAAACGCCACGAACTGGGCCAAGCGCACAGTTAGTATTGGAAGTATGAGGATGAGTTCTGACTAATTTTGTTCAACCCTCTGCTTGCAGCTCCTCTTTTGATATCGAATGTGAGGTGCGCATGTTTTCACGAAGGTCAAATCTATGTAGTGCGGTTTTCCCGAGAGCTTGCCCCGATTTTTTTCACTTCTCTGCACCTCTTGTTTATGACACGGCACCAATTTCAAAATTGGATTCTGGAGCACTTTTTCCCGCATCTTCTGGAATTTTTTCCAGATGATGCGGAAAATCTTCATCATTATTCGGTAAATTTTCTCAGTGAATTTCTAATAGGAAAGTACAAACGATCTCATGAGTCTGTGTCATGGTCATTTTATTGAGTGCATTTAGTACTTGTTCTTTTGCCCTATTATTGTGCGGAATCCAACTTGGACCAGCCTCTCTCTCCCTCTTCTTTCCCTCCCTCCCGTTTGGTGAGTGTATTTCGCCAAAAAAACGCTCTGTCTCCTTTCCTTTCTGTCTCTCTCTGTTCATTTGTTTTTCCCTTTCTCTCTCCCCTTCTCTGTCTTGCTCACTTCCTCTGTTGCCAGTGCACACACATACATGGTAGACAGTGCAGAAGGGATAGGCAGCCAAACCAACGCTCTTCTGCACATGACGCCGCTCTCAGTGGCACGGGAATAAGGTCGTCTTGAGAACACACCATTGTAGGTCCAGTGTATTCTTAGTGGTTGATCCACACTTTAGTCCTGTTGATGACACAGGATATGATCCTGTGTGTGTGTGCATCGTTTATGTATATATACACTGGAAAATGTCAAAATCACGATATTAATGTTATGTAGATGCACACCACTATTTCAAGAGCGTACTTTTCTGATTCAATCTGGACAGCAGCTCAAACGTACCTTTTTCCACCCCAGACGACCTGAGAGCCCGAAAAAATTGTTACTCTCATCTTTGACAAACCCCCAGGTGCGCCGTCCCCCAGTCTGGCCCCTCCTCCCTTGGAAATATTCCTGTGCAGGCGCATTCCAAGAGGAAGGTGGTGCATCTTACCTTGCACACTATCCTCCAATATTTTGGAGTATTGTGTCACCTTGCTCTGGTCAAGCACCCGGGATTGCGTCTTCAAGAGCTTGATAATCTCGGAACCAGTGAAGTGGCGAGGGACTCGATTCTCCGCTTGTTGAGGGTCCTCCGCCACGATAACCGGACGTGCTGGCACTACCTGAGAGATACGCGTAACAGTATAGATTTTAGAGTCGGCCCCAGAGAGGAAAAGCATTTACATTTGACTTGACTCATATCACAAATAGGCTACAAGTCTCCCTCCTTGGCGGGTGATGACACATAATGATGACCTCAAACGGACCCCCACCCCTAAAGGGGTGGGGGCTCCAACGCCTTCCCTGGTGTCAAGAGGGAGCGAGGAGGAGTGGGAGATGAAAATACCCACAGAGGGGTCCCCTTCCGGGGGGGGGGGGGGGGCCCCCCGGCCCCCCCCCCCCCCGGGGGGGGGGGGGGGGCCCCCCCCGGGCCGGGGGGGGGGGGGGCGGCGGGGGGGGGGGGGCGGGGGCGCAGGCGCGGCCCCCCCCCCCGGGGGGGGGGGGGGGGCCCCCCCTCCCCCCCCCCCCCCCCCCCCACACACCGCTCCCCGCCCCCACTGGGCTCGCCCCGGTGGAGCGCGTGATCAATCGGCTAACAGCCCCTCACCATCTCTCGCCCGCACCGCTCTCCCGGTTCGCGAGAGCTTCCCCTTTCGGTGGCTTTCCCCGAACGAATCGCCTTAACCGAGTGCCATTCTGGCCAGGCCCGAATCAATGCTCCGAGGGGGGGGCTTGCAAAACAGGGACGGGGACCACCCGATAACCAAGCAAAACCCTTACCCCAGCGTCCCCTCGGTCACCCCGAGCTTCTCCAGGGCCGTCACCTTCTCGAGAAGATCCGTGGCATCCGAATGCCCGCTCAGCAGATCCTGATACGCCCGGATCGTCGACTCCGCCGAGTCCTGATCCTCGTCCAACAACTCAACCCGGTAACGCGACAGGCCGATCTTGCGGAGTTCCTCGTAAAATCGCGCCCCGGTCTGGGCCCGTCCGTTGAACAACGTGTTGCGGCACCCCACATCGGCCTGCAAGCGATGCAACTGCCCCACCCGGTCGCGCAGATGCACGACATGCTTCTCACAGGGACGGCCGCAATCCTTGTAGGTGGTCCCCTCGCTCAGGAAGGTGCAAAAAACACAGTGCTCCATGTGGAAGAGCGGCATGTGCTGGTGCAGGGTCAGCTCGAACCACTCGGGCGGGGCGCTCCCTAGGAGGTCCAACACCTGCGAGATGTTCAAGTCATAGGACACCGTCAGATGATCGAGACCGGCCTGTTCCATCAGCAAGCGGGCCGTGATCGGATTGGCGACGTTCAGGGAAAAATCCCCCACCTTGATCACGTCTCTACGGTCCTTGTAGTAGTGCAGGGCGGCCAGGTTGCGCAGCAAGAGGCCATCCGGCGCGGCATGCTCGATCAATTTCAGATAACCCATCTCGCCCGGCTTCAGAATCCGCGGCGTGGCCAGATGAATGGCCTTGCCCGCCTCCCGCACCAGGGCCACCGCTTCCTTGTAGCGCCGGGGGTCCTCGAAATCGCAATAAACCGTCGCCACCCCGCAGCGCAGGGCCGCTTCCACCTGCGGCAGGGTCCGGCACAACACCGACAACCTTGGCGCAACCGCTTCCGCGCATTCCTTTCGATCCGGCAACAGCGCGTGATGGCTCTCGATTGTCGGCTGAGCGGCGGTCGGCAAGCCACCATCCCCCGCCCCGGCTTGCTCCAGCTTCGCCACCAATGCCCGACGGAGCAGATTCAACACCGACAACGGCAAATGGCAGTCGCCCACCAGCTGGTTGTCGAGCGAAGCCAACTCATAGTCACTGCCGCCCAGCCGCCCCAACTGCGCCTTCAACGTATCGCTCCCCAACGGATGTTTTGCCGCCGCTTCCAAGGCCATCTCACCCCGCACCTCGCAGTCCCCACCGCGAATCACCAGCGGTTCCCCCACCCGTCCGCTCACCACCAGATGCAGCCCCGTCTTCTTCCGCTCCAACCTGGCATTCTGCCAAAACTTCCGAATCTCCGACTCCAGCGCCGGATCGGAGGTCTTGTAGAGCGTGTTCCCCGGCCTGATCCGCTCGAAATTGATGCCGCTGAAGGTGCGGTGAAACACAATCCGCCCCCCTTCGATCTTCCAGATCCGGGCCCCCTGCTCCAAATCACGATTCTCACCCGCATCAAAGACCACCCCATCACCCGCCTTGAGCGGTGGATCGAGTTCCTTGATCGGCCGGTCCAGCTCGATCCACGTCCCGCCACAGGCACTGATCGTCCCGAGCAAGGGTCCCCGCTTCTTTCCAAATCGACCATGCGTGAGCAAGGGATGATTCGCCCCCCCCAGCCACCCCGAGGAAAGCCCGCGCGAAAAGGTCATCTCCAACGCGTAGCGGTCGGCCGGGGTCACAGGCGATACGGCCGCCTCCGCCATCGCCGCATCCAGCGCCTTCCGATACACCCGCGTCACCGCCGCCACGTATTCCGGCGTCTTCAACCGCCCCTCGATCTTGAAGGACTTCACCCCCGCCTTCACCAAGCCCGGGAGCAGATCCACCGCCGCCAGATCCTGCGGACTCAGCAGGTAACGGACCTCGCCAAGCTCCCGCGTCTCGCCATCCACCACGATCTCATACGGCATCCGACAGGCCTGCGCACATTCCCCGCGGTTCGCCGAACGCTGACCGAGACTCTCACTCGTCAAACATTGCCCGGAATAGGCCACACACAGGGCCCCGTGCACAAAGACTTCCAACGGCGTCGCACAGATCGGAGCGCCCTCCTGATGAAACCGTCCGATCTCCTTCACCGACAACTCCCGCGCCAGGACCGCCCTCTCCATCGGAAACAACGATTCCACGAAGGCCAATCCTTCCGGCGAGGTGATCGTCATCTGCGTCGAGGCGTGCAGCTCGACGTTCGGCGCAATCTCCCGGGCCAGCTTGGCGAGTCCCAGATCCTGGATGATCAGCGCATCGACCCCGGCCTCCGCCACGAGACGCAACTGCCGTCCCGCGGCCTCCAGTTCACCGGTGAAGATCAGCGTGTTCATCGCCACGAAGCCCTTCACCCCGTGCTGATGCAGAAAGTCCATCAAGGCAGGCAAGTCCTCGTTGGAAAAATTGTCGGCCCGCAGTCGCGCATTGAAGGCCGGCAGGCCGAAGTAGATCGCGTCGGCCCCTCCTGCCACTGCGGCACGGGCACAGTCCCAGTTGCCTGCGGGGCTGAGGAGTTCCGGAGTGGGGTCGGTCATGGCGGAATTGATGCGAAGAACAGCCCGCCAATGCGGAAATTTCCCCCGGAAGGAAACCATGAATCCGCAGAATCACCCGATTATTCGCAACCGCCCGCCGCACCCCCATCTTGCCAACCACCACCGCTCCCTACAACATCACCCCGCGCCATGATTCGCCCCGCCACCCATGCCGATGCAGAGGCCATCGTCCGCATCTACAACCACTACATCGAGGAGACCGTCATCACCTTCGAGGAAACCGCCATCGACGCCGCGGAAATCGTCTCCCGCATGGGCAACCCCGAGACCGGCTTCCCCTGGCTCGTCTGCGAGGAGGAGGGAGTAATCATCGGCTACGCCTACGTCTTCCCTTGGCGCACCCGCGCCGCCTACCGTCAGACCGCCGAGGCCTCCGTCTATCTGGAACACACCCGCCGCGGCCAGGGCACCGGCACCGCCCTCTATCGCCAATTGATCGAAACTGCCACCCCCCGCGGCCTCCACATCCTCATCGGCGGCATTACCCTCCCCAACCCCGCCAGCATCGCCCTCCACGAACGCCTCGGCTTCGAAAAAGTCGCCCACTTCACCGAAGTCGGCCGCAAGTTCGACCAATGGCTCGACGTCGGCTTCTGGCAGCTGAACCTGTCGAAGCACTCCTGAGGTCATTGCCCCCCCAACCGAGCCCCCCGGAGTGCGGAGGCTTGACTCCGCCCGGCGGCAGCTGGCTGGACAGCGCGGGGGAGCACCGTCCACCCGACCTGGCGAGTCATCTGTACCCCTCCTCACGCCCCCACCGGGCTCGCCCCGGTGGAGCGCATGATCAATCAGCTAGCCCATTGATCACCGGCTCCCACGACGCAAGGTCGCGGGGGGCCCTCTCCAGCACCCCTCACCCCCTCCCGCCCCCACCGGGCTCGCCCCAGTGGAGCGCATGATCATCTCCCCCCCCTTCCCGCCAAATTTCCATCATCGCGCCCAACTCCTCTCCCCCGCACGGGTCAAGCCCCGCCCTCCCCAGGCGGAGTCAAGCCTCCGCACTCCGGGTTCAAACAGGCGTCAGGTATGGCACGTGATCAAGCGGAGGGCTCCCACACCATTGTCACGAGCATCGTCGGGCCTCCGATTTGATGCCCCCTACACCGTCATCACTTCCTTCTCCTTCGCGGCGAGATGCTCGTCGATCTCCTTCACGTAGGTGTCGGTGAGCTTCTGGACCTCGGCCTCCAGGTCGCGCATCTGGTCCTCGGTGATGGCGCTGTCCGCCTTCATCTTCTTGGCGGCGTCCATCCCGTCCTTCCGGCAGGCCCGGACCCGCACCCGGGACTCCTCGGCCATGCCCTTCACGGCCTTCACCAGATCGACCCGGCGCTCCTCCGACAACTCCGGGATCGGCAGGCGCAGGCTCCGGCCGTCGCTGACCGGATTCAATCCCAGCTTGCTCTCGCGGATGGCCTTGTCGATGTCGTTCGTCGTGCTCGGGTCGAAGGGCTGAATCATGATCATCCGCGCCTCGGGTGTGGTGATCACGGCAAGCCCCTTGAGCTTCATCTTGCTCCCGTAGCTGGCGACATGCACGTCAAGGTTCTCCACAAGGGCCGGAGAGGCCTTGCCGGTGCGCACGGCGGTGAACTCCTGATTCATGAATTCCACCGCCTTCTTCATGGCGGCTTCGGTGGTCTTGATGGTCTCTTCGAATGACATGGCTTGATTTTGGTTAGGCTTCTTTTCGCACGATTGTTCCAATCCGCTCACCACAGAGGGCGCGTTGAATATTCCCCGCCGGAGCGAGATCGAACACGATGATGGGGATATTGTTGTCCATGCAAAGGCTGAAGGCCGTGGCATCCATCACCTTGAGTTGCTTGGTGATGCAGGTGTGAAAGCTGACCGTGTCGTAGCGCACCGCATCGGGCACCAGTTTCGGATCGGCGTCGTAAACGCCGTCCACCATGGTGGCCTTCAAAATCGTCCTGGCCCCCATCTCGTTGGCCCGCAGGGCGGCGGTCGTATCGGTGGAGAAGAAGGGGCTCCCCGTGCCCGCCGCAAAGATCACCACCCGACCTTCCGAGAGTTGCCGGTCCGCCTTCCGCCGGATGAACGGCTCGGCCACGTTCTTCATTTCGATCGCCGACTGCACCACGCACTTCACGTCAACGGCCTCCAGCGCCGCCTGCAGGGCCAGGGCGTTCATCACCGTGGCCAGCATGCCCATGTAGTCCGCCGTGGAACGATCCATGCCCCGCGCACTGGCACTGGCTCCCCGCCAAAAATTCCCTCCACCCACCACCACCCCGAGCTCCACTCCGGTTTCGACCGCCGCCTTGATCTCCCCGGCGATGCGATTGACGATCTCCGGGGAAATGTTGTCCGTACTGCCCGGTTCGCGCAGTGCCTCCCCGCTCAGCTTCAAGATTGCCCGTTTGATTGATCGCATATCCCCTTGTTCTCGTTTCCCCGTTCCCTTGCAGGCGGATAAAAGCAGTCCACCCGCCGGGTTGCAAAGCGGAAAAGGCCGGGAGCGCCCTTTGTTTACTCGCCCAGCGTGTATTTCGCGGAAAGGTCCCTCAAGCTCGCGTTCGATTCGTCCGTTCCCGTGATCCGCACCTCCCAATGCACCTTCTCGTCCGAATGGGCAAAATACGCCTCGAGGGTCTTGCGGATCGCCCTGATCGAGAGAACCAGGGCCTGCCGGGCGGTCAGATCGACTTCCTCCGGCATGGCCAACTCGGACACGTCCAGCTTCACCAACAGCCGCTCTTCCAGCATCTCCACCTCCATCTTTATTTTGGCCAGGATCAGTAGATTCGCCTCCTCCACCGTGTAGGCGGGGCTGTTAGAAGCAATCCGACAGGGCTCGCCGACCGCCTTCACCAGATCCTCCGGAATGGCCCCGGCAAGCGCCATGGGGCGCTCCAAGACCGCTGCCTGCAGCACCATATGATCCTCCTCTTCCTCCCCCGCCCCGTCCGTCCCATGCAGGGAGACCGGTTGATAGAGTCGCACCACCTCGATGGTGATGGCAGAGAGTGCGGCTGGAAAAAGGCACAGCAGGGCGAGAACAGTCGTTCGCATACCTTAAGAATGCACCTCCGCAGGGGGCGTCTCCAGCTAAAAGATCTGCCCCTCCCCACTTGGGAAATGGCCGGCCATGAACTCCCCGACGCCCATCCGGCGCCCCCCCTCGGGCTGCGCCTCGGCCAACGTCAGAAGCCCGGTTCCACAAGCCACCAGAAACTCCCCCTCCTCTCCCGCCTGGATCCCCCCGGGCCGACCCTCCCCTTCCCGCACCCTCCCTCCGGGGAAAATTTTCAGCCGCCGCTCCCTTCCACGGACATCCTTATAGAGCGCGAATGTGCCCGGCCATGGATCAAAGGCCCGGATCCGGCGCTCCAGCTCCACCGCCGGGAGCTCCCAATCAATCCGCCCGTCCTCGCGAAGCAGCTTCGGCGCGTAGCTCGCCTCCGCCTCGTCCTGCACCTCCCGCCTCGCCGTTCCGGCCTCCAGCTGCGCCAGGGCTTCCATCAAGACCGGGGGAGACACGTCCGCCAGGCGATCATGCAAACTCCCGCCCGTCTCGTCCGACGCCAAGGGCACTTCCTTCCGCAGAATCACATCTCCCGTATCAAGCCCCTTGGACACGTGCATGATCGTCACTCCGCTCGTCAGGTTCCCCTCGGCAATGGCCGCCTGGATACACGACGCCCCACGATGCTTCGGCAGCAGCGAGGCATGCACGTTGATGCAGGCCAGACTCGGCAAATCAAGAACGGCCTTCGGCAGAATCTGCCCGTAGGCCATCACCACGATCAACTCGGGCTTCATCGCCGCCAACTCCGCCCGATCCTCCTCCGAGCGCAATCGTTCCGGCTGCAAGACGGGAACCCCGGCCGCTTCCGCCATCACCTTTGGGGCGGGAGGATGCATCTCCTGGTGCCGCCCGACCGGACGATCCGGCTGCGTCACCACTCCCACGATTTCCTGTGAGGAAGCCAGCAGCGCCTCCAGACACGGCAGGGCGATTTCCCCGGTTCCCATGAAGACAATGCGCATGCTCTCAGTCCGTTGACCTCACACCACAACCTTCGCGAAGTCCTTGTAAAACTCAAGCTGCACAACGCGGGAAAGGATGGCGTTGAGCACCTCCACCGGGGGACGACTTGCATCGATCTCGGTCACCAGGTCCCTCGAGTAGTAATCGATGATCGGCTTGGTCTCCTCCTCATACGTCTTGATCCGCTGCTCGATCACCCGGTCGCTGGCATCATCCATCCGGTTTTCCTTCAGGGCGCGCTTCCGCATCCGCCGGGCCAGTTCCTCGCGATTCGGGCAGCTGAGGTGAAACACCTGATGCACCTTCAAGTGCTTCTCGAGGATTTCGGCCTGCCGGACGTTGCGGGGGATCCCGTCGAGCACGAGGATGTCGATGTCCGGCTTGTAGAGGTGGGAGTCGCTCCAGTTGTCGATCTGTGCCTCCCACAGCTCGATCGTCAACTCGTCCGGCACCAGCTCCCCCTTGCTGGAATAGTTTACGAAACGCTGCCCCAGGGGTGTCCGGGTGTCGAGGGAGCGGAAGATGTCGCCACAGGCGCAGTGGAAGAACCGGGGAATCGTCCCCAGGATCTTGCCCTGGGTGCCCTTTCCGGATCCCGGTGCGCCGATGATGAGAATGGCCGGACGAACTGCTCTGGAGGTTTCTTTCACGGGACCGCGACGCTACCCCCGCCCCGCCATGACCGGCAAGAGCAATACTGCGGGGTGGGTGGCATCACATCGTCGACACATAGAACACCGGCAGGGGCAGCACCATCGCCACGTCCGCCAGGACCCGCTGGGCCTCGGCCGAAAGGCGGGACCCGATCTTGTTGATCGCGTAAAGGGACCCTGCCGCGATCATCACCGAAATGAAGAATGGTTTCGCAAACTCGTCCGATTTCCCCGCCATGAAGAAGGCCCCCAGAAACAGCAGCAGCAGCAGCAGGCTGAGCAGCAATTCAAACGACCGGGCCACCTCGGCATCCTTGCTGCGACGACCGGCCGCCCAGAGATCTATCGCGGTGATATTCAGAATGCACAACACGCCGAAGACCAACACCTCCCGGGAGAACAGAAAGAGCAGCAAATTTGAGTCGGGACGGTAGAAGTGCACCCCCACCGCGGTCCCGTAGGCGAAGGCTAGGCCGGCCAGCACGTTCTTCAAATAGGAGACCCCTTGCTCGTCCTGCAAAAATACGAGCAGGAAGTAGAAGACCACGAAGACCAACACGAAGGCTCCATGGGTCCACAGGCCCGTCGGGAGTGAGGCCAGGAGAACAAGACAGGAAATCGCCGCCAGGATGACTCCGATCCACAGCCCGACCCGGAAACGGGCATGGAAAAAGTGGCGCTCCGATTGGTTCTCCGGGGAACCACCCGCAACTTGACTGTCCAGCAGACGGTCCACGACGTAAATGATCCAGACCATCGCCGCCACCAACCAATAGAGGCTGCTGGGGAACGAAACCACCCGCCAGGATCTCGCAAACATCCACAGCCAAACCACAGCCACCAGGGGGGCGTCAAGGCTGAGCAGGTTTGGCCAAAGCCAAAGTGGACGGCGTTCCATACAAGGGGCCGGAACATCCCCGCTCTCACCACGCATGGCAAGCGCTGAGTGAATCATCGGCCCCAGGCTCATCCCAGGGCCAGCTCCCGGACCAGCGGCGGCAGCCCACAGCCGATCGCATCGGCCACCATCCGCAGCAATTCCCCTTCCCGACTGGTCAGGATCTCGTCCTCCGCGGCCGCCTGCGCACAAAGCGCCAACAGCGCCTTCTTCACGATGGGCGTGGCCGCTTCAAACCGCTCCAAGACGGGGCCGATCAGCGCTGGCCCACACTCTTCGGACGGCAAAAACACTGGCTCCCAGCCCTTTACATCCCGCCAACCCGCCTCCATCGCCTTCCACACAGCCTCGGCCTCCCCCTGCTCCCGCCCCAACCACGCCATCGCCGAGAGCACCACGCTGCTGTCCCTCCCCAGCTCCCCCAACGAATGGTATTTGATCGGGGGAAACCCGCGCTGCTCAAAGTGGCTCGCCAGATGCCGCCGGATGAGGTGCTGCAGCATATACTCGAACAGGGTCACCTGCCCATCGCTCCGGATCAACTGCCGCGTCACCCCCACAAAGCGCCGATACTCCTCGTCGCTCATCCCCCGCAGGGTCGGGATACACAGATCAATGATCGCAATCTTGCGGGCCGAATGCAGGCCCCGAAGCTCCGCCTGCCATTTCCCGGCCCGCACCGCCGCCTCGGGCCCGCAATGCGCCTGCAGGGCGGCCAACTCCCCCGCCCTCAACCGCTCGTCATCCGCCACCAACAATCCGAAAAGCAACGCCTGCGCATCCTGTCGATCATGCGCCGCCTCCACCCAGGATTCCTCCAACCCATCCAACAACGCCCGCCCCTCGGCCACTTCGATCATCTCCGATCGTCCCAATTGACTCAACATGGACACCGCGCCCGCCGCCGCAGCCCTGTTCCGCGGCAGCTGCGGAGGATGCACTTCCCGCGCCCCCACCGGCGGAAGCCCGGAGGCCAAAAATTTGCCGTCCCAGTGTGCCTCGATGGCCCGGATCCGCTGGTCCAGCGGCGGGTGCGTCGCAAATCCGAAGGCAAACATGCCCCCATCGGCGAAGAACATGTGACTCGCCTCCATCGCCTTGGCACTGGTCATCTTCGATCCATACTGCTGCCCGCCGATCTTCTTCAGCGCCCCGCTGATGCCATCAGGCTCCCGCGTGAACTGCACCGCCGAGGCGTCCGCCAGATACTCCCGCTGCCTCGACACCGCCGCCTGCAACAGGCGCGCAAAGAAGGTCCCGATCCCCCCGACGATCAACAGCACCAGCCCGATCAGGAAAATCACCGCCACCGCACCCATCCCCTTGCTGTCCCGACTGCTCCGCCCCGATCCCGCGTAGCGGAAGATGCTCACGATGACCCGCCCCAGCAGGGTGATCACCACCAGGCCGAAGACCATCCCGATCAAGCGCATGTTCAGGCGCATGTCCCCGTTCAGGATGTGGCTGAACTCGTGCGCGATCACTCCCTGCAGCTCCGCTCTGCTCAATCTCTGCACACAACCCCGCGTCACCCCGATCACCGCGTTCGACGGCTCCGTCCCCGCCGCAAAGGCATTGATCCCCGACTCGTTGTCGAGAATGAAAACCTGCGGCACCGGCGTGCCCGAAGCGATCGCCATCTCCTCCACCACATTCAACAAGCGACGCTCCTCGACATCCCCCGTCCCCGGCACCACCCGCCGTCCCCCAAGATCCTCCGCCACCACCGCACCACCCCGGCGCAGGGAGATCGACTTGTACAAGCTGCTCAGCAGGATGATCCCCACCGTCCCCACCCCGGCCACCGCAAGCATCACCGACAAATCGTTCCCCTTCAGCCCCACTCCCGATCCCATGATCAGGGCCAAGAGGACCTCCACCAGCACCACCACACCGATGATGCAGAGCACGAAATACACCCCGAGCACCCGCGTTCGGCGGCGGGCATCGTCCTGCGCCTGGAAGAAGTCCATCGTGAGCAATCAGGCTGGCAGCCCTCAGTCAAACTTCACATCGACCCGCTCCCGCTCTTCCGGGGAGGACACCTCGAAGAGGGTGGCCGGACCAAAGTTGAAGGAACCGGCGATGAGGTTGGTCGGAAAAACTTCCCGCTTTGTGTTATAGACGGTCACCGAGTCATTGTAGGCTTGCCGCGAGAAGCTGACCTTGTTCTCGGTGCTGGTGAGCTCTTCGCTGAGCTGCATCATGTTCTGGTTCGCCTTCAGGTCCGGATAGGCCTCGGAGAGCGCGAACAAACGGCCCAGCACCGACCCGAGTCCGCTTTCCGCCGACATCAAGGCACCCATCTGCGCCGCATTGTCCGGGCTGACCCCCTGACGGGCACTCTCCGCCGCATTGCGGGCCTGAATGACCGCCTCCAGCGTCTCCCGCTCGTGCTTCATGTAGCCCTTCGCGGTCTCCACCAAATTGGGAATGAGGTCGTGCCGCCGCTTCAACTGCACGTCGATCTGCGCAAAGGCATTCCGATACCGATTCCGCAGCTTCACGAGGCCGTTGTATTGCGCCATGAGCCAGAGCAACCCCACCACGAGGACGACGACGACGACAAGAACGATGATGATGATTGCTGATCCCATAATGAATGGCGGCTACATTAGAGCGTCCCAGGCGCAAGGCGATTACAAATCACGCTCGGGAATGGAATCTTCGATCCCACTCGTTCCGGCTTGCCAGCCACCTCTCCAACCGTCATCTCCTCCCTTATCTTGCAGAAGATTTCGGACACCACCTTTGCCGCCATCGACTTCGAGTCGGCCGGCACCGCCAGCGGACAGACCGATGTCCCCATTCAGATCGGCATCGCCCTCTGGTCCCCCGTCTCCGGATACGGAGAGACCATCCGCTCCTTCCTCCACACCGATCGCCCCGTCACCTGGGCCGCGCAGAAGGTCCACGGCATCACCACTGATGACCTGCGCGAGGCCCCCACCCTCCTCTCCCTCTGGCCACAGATCCGCCGGTTTCTTGGCGGACACGCCGTCGTCGCCCACGGACACGGCACCGAGAAACGCTTCCTCCGCACCTTCCCCGGCCACCCCTTCTCGCCCTGGGTCGACACCCTCCTCCTCTCCCGTGCCGCCTGGCCCGATACCAAGGGCCATTCCCTCGGCGACCTTTGCAACAAACTCGACCTCAGCGATGCCATCCGCATCCGGGTTCCCGACTTCACCTGGCACGACGCACTCTTCGACTCGGTCGCCTCCCTCGGACTTCTTGACCATTTTCTTTCCGAACAGGACTGGCTTGAGAAGCCGCTCGATCTCCTCCTGAATCCGGACCTGCGGAAATACCACCGGAATCGCGATTGAATCCAAAGCAGGCCGAGCACCTTATTCGGATCCCCAAAGTTGTTACCCTCCCCGGCCCGTCGGCAGGCAAATGAATGGACAATGCCTCCGGGACCGTATGGGATAGGAAACCAACACCTTCGACCCATGCCTACCGTCTCTGTCACCCTCGATTCCCGTTCCTATGACGTCCTCGTGGAGGACGGCCTCATCGCCCGCGTCGGCGAACACATCAAGAATGCCGGACTCACCGGCAAGGCCGCCATCATTACCGACGCCAACGTCGCCCTTCACTACGCCGAGGTGGTCAAGCACTCCCTCGCCGAGGCGGGCTTCGCATCCACCCTCCATCTCATCCCTCCCGGAGAGTCCTCCAAATCGATGGATCAGGCCGAGCATCTCTGTCGTTCCATGATCGAGCATCATCATGACCGGCTCTCCTTCGTGGTGGCTCTCGGCGGCGGGGTGGTCGGTGATTTGGCCGGATTTGTGGCCGCCATCTTCTTCCGCGGCGTCCCCTTCGTACAGATCCCCACCACCATCGTCGCCCAGGTCGATTCCGCCGTGGGCGGCAAGACCGGCGTCAACACTCCGGAGGGCAAGAACCTCCTCGGGGCCTTCCACCAACCCCGCCTCGTCCTCACCGATCCCGAATCGCTCACCCACCTCCCGCCGCGCGTCTTCCGCGAGGGATTTGCGGAGGTGATCAAGCACGCCGCCATCCGCGACGCCGGGATGCTCGACGAACTGGAGCAACTCGACCTGTCCAACCAGAAAACCTGCCCCAACCTCCTCGCCCGGAACACGGCCATCAAGGCCCGCATTGTCGAGGAGGATGAACGGGAGACCTCCGGCGCCCGCGCCCTCCTCAACTTCGGACACACCATCGGACACGCCATCGAGGCCTCCGTCCCTTACGGCACCATCCTCCACGGCGAAGCCATCGCGCTCGGTATGCGGGCCGCCCTCCACCTCTCCGAAAAGATCACCGGCCTCCCCCCGGAGGATGCCGAACGCATCCTCAAACTGCTCGAAAAATTCCAACTACCCCTCACCCTCAACGGCAATATCAGCAACGGGCAAATCCTCACCCACATGGCCCGGGACAAAAAATTCCTCGCCGGGAAACGTCGCTTCGTCCTCCTCAAGCGCAACGGAGAGGCCGTCCTCAGCGATGAGGTCACCCAAGCGCAGATCGAGGAAGCCTTGGCCGCTCTCCGCGTCCCCCGATAACGCGGCGCATCAGTCCGGCGACGGCCACGGGCCCCAGAGGGACCACCCATGAGAGCCGGGTGGCTGCAGCCCCCAACATGAAACGTCCCTTCAGGACGCCCCCCTCCGCTCACCTCACCCCCCGCCCCCCGGCCCCCCCGGAAACCGGTCTCGCCGGATCTCCGTCGCGCGAGCGACGGCCCACACCAACTTTTCGAGCTAACCGTTGGCCGAATCATGAAAATCGGTTAAGCTATCCGGACTGTAAACCCTCTGGAGCCACCCCATGATCGATTTTGCCCGCGCCAAAATTGTCTTCGCCCTTGCGATGGCGGGCATCCTCTTTGCCATCCACCCCCTCATCCGGGATCACGGCACCGTCGGCTTCGCCTTCTTCGGGGTCACCTTGCAGTTTCAGGTGCTCTACTACGCCTTCTTCGGCCTACTCGGCTGCACCATCTACTTCTACGCGGTCGGCTTTCTCAACGAGTATCCCATGGGCTTTGCCCACCGCGTCGGCAACCTCTTTTACGCCATCTCCCTGCTCTTCCCCCCGGTCTTCGCCGTAGTGGCCCTCTCCGCCACCGTGGCCGAGGGCGTTGTCTGGATCTCCGACTCCCCGATGGCCGGAGAGGTGTCGAAGTTCTCCGTCGCCCTCATCGGCGGATGCGTGGGCCTGCTCATCGCCCGAATCGTCTGGCTTCGCATGAACAACCGGGAACGGGAGGCCAGTGCCGATCAACTCGCCGTGCAGTCACACGACCACCTCCGACGGGCGGAGCAATTGGTGCGGGCCAAACACTTCGACCTCGTCGCTCTCGAAGGCTTCCGCGCCATCGAGGCCAGCCTCCAGCACGGCCTGCTCGCCTGCAAGGCCGCCATCCCCTCCACCCGGGCCAACCTGCTCATCCCCGCCGCCGCAAAAGCCGGACTCATCCCCGAGGAACTGGTCGGCATCTTCCACGAACTTCGCATCGCCCGAAACAGGGCCGTCCACGGCGCCGAACTATTCAATCAACAGGACGCCAGCTGGTTCCTCGCCACCACCCGCACGGTCATGAAACAAATCACCCTGCCCTCCACCGGGGAAGAGGATCCCGCCCCGAACACCGCCCCACTCCCCGAAGCCGTTTGAATCCCGACCGCTCCCCCGCGCACCCCCGTGGCGTGACCGTCCCGGTCGCATGCATCTCCCCTCCCCGCGCTTTCTCTGATCATGTGAGCGGGACCCTTCCAGCCATGTGCACCCGGGGATTCATCCGGTTGAAGGTCCGCCCATGATATCAACCTGAAAAGCAACACCACATGAATTACCCTGGCCTTTTGATCCGACTCGCATGCGCGGCAAGCGCCTTTGTCACGCCTGCGACGGCAGAAAATCTCAACGTCCTGCCCAAAGGCGCGAACAGCCTTCTTTACGGGAATCTCCTGCAGCAGTCGAAACAGCTGTACGCCACGCGCGCCACCGAAGTAGAGGCGGCTTTGCAGTCCCCGGAGGCGGCCCTCGAACGCGGTCAAAAATTGCTGCGCGACTACCGGAGGATTATCGGCCAGCTTCCGCAGGAGAAGACGCCTCTCCACGCGGAAATAACAGGGATCATCGAATGTGATGGATACAGGATCGAGAACGTCGTTTTCGAAAGCCGGCCCAACCATCACGTCACCGCAAATCTCTACGTCCCCACAACAGGAAAAGGGCCTTTTCCCGGCGTCGCCATGCCCTGCGGGCACAGCGCCACCGGCTGGATGAAGCAATGGCTCATGGACAACCCCATGCCCGTGGTTGAACCGGGCTTGAAGCTCCAGACAGACAAGGCGCTCGGTGTGACCAGGACCGGCCAGGTCATCACGGCCTTCAAGGACGAGAGCACGGTGGCCGGAATGAACCTCGCACGGGCAAGGGACCTGGCCGAGGAGCGGGCGCAATTCTGGAAAAATGGGGACAGCAAGACGTGTCTTGCGGAGGTGAAGCGTTTGATCGGCTTCATCGGAAAACGTGAGAAGGCGGAGGTCAACACGACAGACATCATCAAGCGCGACAACTATAGAATCGAGAAACTCATCATTCAACGCGACGGGGAGGTCCCCTTGCCCGCCCTGCTGTTCGTGCCTGGGGAGGACGGCCCGAAGCGCCCCGCGACCGTTTATGTGGACGGCCGGGGGAAGTCACAAGACGCAGCACCAGGCGGCGGGGTCGAGGCACTTGTTCGTTCCGGACGGATCGTGCTGAGTATCGATGTCGCGGGTTTCGGCGAAACCGCCGACAGAGGCAGCAATGGGTAATACTACGATAACGAGCACCGGGTCGCCAACCTGGCGCTTCATATCGGCCGTCCGCTTCTTGGGCAGAGGGTCGGTCATGTCCTGAGCGCGGCGGACGTTCTGGCCGGGCGCGATGACGTGGACGACATCGACCTTTTCGGCATTGGCCGGGCCGGGCCTGTCGTCCTCCATGCCGCCGCCCTTGATGAACGATTCGCCTCCGTAACCGTGCGCGGGTCCATCGACTCCTGGGTGGATGATGTGGTGGGCAGCCCTTTGGACCACGACCTGCTCGGACACGTCGCACCGGGAGCACTGCTCAAATACGACTTGCCGGATTTGGTCCGAGCCATTGCCCCGCGAAAGGTCAACATTTTGGGAGCGAAATGAGCGGGGCGGCAAAGGCACCCCACCAAGTCAGTCGCCGCACCATGTTCGAAAATGCGCCCTTTTCCAAACGGGGAACACACCGCTTTATGCATGGCAATGCTACTGGACTCTAGTAATCCCTCCGGCAGAACACAAACGCCGCACCGGACAAGACCACCAGTTCAAACCCCGCCGAGGACCAGAGGATGTAGCCGGTGCTCATCCGCTCCTCGGTTTCATTCGATACTTCCAGATCCCGCCCCTGCGGCGGATCCCCCGCCATCAGCGATATCAAGCCCACCCCGGCCATCGGCCCCAGTTCCTCGTCAAAATCCACGAGACGCTTCAGGAGCAGCGTCGCTTTCCGGATTTTCGGCAACGGCGCACCCGCAGCCCGCACCAAACGGTAGTTTCTCCTGCCCTCTTCCGTCACTTCCCGCTCTTCTCCGGTCATCTCCGTCGTCCCCCTCGTCAAGTCCATGGTCATCCCCACTTTCGGCATCAGGTAGTAACTGCTGTAGGCCAGCGACTCCGCCAGGTGCATCACATAGCACATGCTCCAAAACACCATCGCCGACAACAGCGCGAACAAACTCGACTTCCACAGCACCCCCGCCAGCACCGCCACACAGTAGATCAGGCTGAACACAAACATCAACAGCGGCACGGCGAGGAAAAGATCCCACTTCCAAACCCCCACCCGGATTCCCATCGAGAGGAAACAGATCACGCAGAGCAGCAGAACCGGCACCGCCATGAAGAACAGCACCCCCACGTACTTCGTGACAAACAGCTTCAACCGCGACAGCGGCTTGGAAACCATCACATCGATCGATCCTTCCTTCATCATCTCCGGCACCACCGAACAACTGGCGATCAAGGCCAGCGCCAAGGCCAGAAAACCGAACCACCAGTCGTTGATGAAGCTCGTGAAGAGCAGCAGATAAAACATCTTTGCAAAATCACTCCCCTCCACCACCACGGGATTCTCGATCTTCTGCAGTCCGAACCCCACGCTCATTCCCGTCTCGTTGAATCCGATCGAGGCATACAGGAAGCCCACCATTCCCGTGATGGAGAGCACGATCCAAAAGAGCTTCTTCGCCTTCAACAGACGCAGGGAATCCACAAGAATGGTGTAAATCTGAATCATGCCTTGCTCCTTCCTTTGAGGGGTGGCGGCCCTGCTCCGGGCCGATCATCCCCGACCACACCGAGAAAAAGCTCCTCCAGGGTCAGGCTCCTCCGCTCCAGGCCGCTGATCACCACTCCCTTCGAACGCAGGGCATCCAGCAGAGGCATGACCTCCTTGGCAAGGAGGGCGGGGGCGATGACCAGGCCCGCTTCGCGGCGACAACGATGGGTCTTCAAGATCGGCTCCATGTCCGCTGGCAATTCTCCCTCATACTTGATCCGAAATTCGGTCTGCTTTCCGGTCAACTCCTTCAAGTTCCCCTCCATCTTGATCGCCCCCTGCGAGAGGATGGCCACGTCATCGCAGATCAACTCCAGCTCGCCCAGCAGATGGCTGTTCACAAACACCGTGCGATTCTCTCCGCGCAAACGCTCCATCAACAGCCTGATGTCCCGCCTCCCGGCCGGATCAACCCCATCGGTGGGCTCGTCCAGAAAAACGATCTCCGGATCGTTCACGAGCGCCTGGGCCACCCCGATGCGCTGCTTCATTCCCTTTGAATAGGTCTTCAGCGGCTTGTGCTGCCAGTCGGTCATCCCCACCAACTCCATCAACTCCGCAGAGCGTTGCGCACACTTCCGGGGCGAGATTCCGCAAAGTCCGGCCGCAAACTCCAGCACCTGGGCCCCGCTCAGATAATCCGGGAACCGGGCATGCTCCGGCAGATACCCGATCCTCCCCAAAGTCGGCTTGTGACCGATCGGCTTCCCCAGCATCTCTCCCTCACAATGGGTTGGACGGATGATGGTGGTCAGGATCTTCACCAGCGTGCTCTTCCCCGCGCCATTGGGTCCCAGCAGACCGAACACCCGCCCCTTCTCCACCTGCAGCGAGATCCCCCGCAACGCCTCCACCTTCCCGCTGTAAACTTTGCGCACCTTGGAAATGTCGAGCGCCAGTTCTCCCATGGGCGGAGATTAAGGGGCCTGAATCGGCAGCACAAGGATGCAAACCGCGGCCAAAACCCGCTCCCTTCTCATTGCACAATCCGGAATCCTTCCCTATACTCCCGGCATGAAGCTCGTCGCCTTGTCCACCCTCTTCAGTACGCTCGCCTTGAGCCTCGCTTCCTGCGAACCTGACCGCGCCCAAGTCCGACCAGAAGACACCAAAATGAAGGAAGAAGCCACCGACGCGAAAGAAATCCCCGAAGGAGCCGAACTCATCACCCTCGGAGGCGGATGCTTCTGGTGCGTGGAAGCGGTTTATCAGCATCTGGATGGCGTTTACTCCGCCACCTCCGGCTACATGGGGGGGCACGTCCCCAATCCCACCTACGATGCGGTCTGCACCAAAACCACTGGACACGTCGAGGTGGTGCAGCTGGCCTTCGACCCCAAAAAAATCAAACTCGACGACATTCTCGCCTGGTTCTGGGACCTCCACGACCCCACCACCAAAAACCGCCAAGGCGCGGATGAGGGACCGCAATATGCCTCCGTCATCTTCTACCACACTCCCGAACAAAAGGCGGTCGCCGAAAAATCCATGAAGGATGCCCAGGCCCTCTTCGAGAACCCCATCGTCACCTTGATCAAGAAGGCCCCGGAGTTCTACCAGGCGGAGGATTACCACCAGAACTTCTACTTCCAAAACCGGATGAAGAACGGCTACTGTCGGGTCGTCATCGAGCCGAAACTCAAGAAATTGAAGCTCAAATCAGAATAGGCCCCGCCGCAGGAGCCCCTCCCAACCAGCCTCCAGCCCCTCCCCAACCCCGTGGATTATGGAAATCCACACTATTGACTTGCATCCGGGAACTAATTAGTTAAGTTTCCTTAAATGCCTGTCAACTACGAGCTCAACATCGACCACCAAGTGATCGAAATTACCGCGTGGGACGCAGTAACCCTCGGGGATCTTGATGACTGTCAGGAAGAACTGGCCACCCTCCCCGCCGATCTCGGCAAGACCATCGCCTACCTTGATTTCGGGCAAGTGACCGATATGGTGATCTGCCCTTTGGGCGCGCTGCAGATCGCCCGGTCCTTTGAGAAGATCATGGATTGCGGGCTCCGTGGTTGTGTTGTTTACGCCCCCAACGACGCCTCTCACGAAACAGCGCGCATGCTCATCAGCACCTTTGTCTCCGTCTGTGGGGACCTGCCGGAAGGCTATCGCCTCACCCGGAGTCCGCTGGCGATCAAGGATGTCCGCTCCTTCCTGCACGTCCGTGACGAACCGGCCCGGTTGGTGGCCTGAGCGTCCGGGGGCCCCTTCTCTCAGGAGTCGGAAGAGTCCTCGTCCTCTTGCTCGTCAGACTGCTCTTCGCTCTCGTTTGCCCGGGGGCCTTCGGAATCACGGCCTCGCGACCCGCTCCGATTGGATTCACCGCGCCCCTTGGAATCGGCCGAAGCATTGCAAAGGCGTTCCTGGCGCGCCTTCTCTTCGAGAAAGACGCGGGCCAGCTCGAAACTGCGCAGCGCCAGCTGCCGACCGGTGCTGTTGTCGATCAGGGCAATCCCCTCCTCAGACACATCGGCTTGGTAGATTTTCCAGGCCCGCCTGGCCAATTCCTCGACATCCACCGACTCCAGCTTGGTCTGGGTGATTGGACTGGCCTGGGGTGAACGCCGGCCCCGGGGTGGCTTGCGGCGCTCGTCGCGGGAATTATTCGAGCGATTCTCCCGAGAGGCCTGAGGAGCCTCCTCGATGACCGTTTGGATTTCCCGCGGAGCCTGCTCCTTCGGTTCCGGAGCGGCGTCAGACTCAGAATCCAAAGGCGCGGCCTTCGGCTCCCGATCCGCAGAGGTGCTCTTCGCGTCGCGCACTCGACTCACCACCTTTTTCGAGTCTCTTTTCGGGGGTCGGGTCTTCCGTTCTTCGCCCGCTCCATCACGGTTCTCCTCACGGTCACTGGTCTTGTTGGGCGCCTCTTCGTTCATAAATCTCGGTGGGCTAAACGTGAGGCGCTTTGGCCATCTTGCAATCGAAAAACGGCCGAAGGGGCCCCTCCAGGATACTTGTCGTCCGGCTCACTTCCAATTAACGAGGTCGTCCCCGCTTTCATCCCTCCCCTCCCGCCCCCTGCGGACCAAAGGCCTGCTCCGGGCCTCTGACCCCGGGGGAAGACAAAAAAATCCGGCAAGCCCCGAGGGTGCCTGCCGGATTGGGAAAATTGCGTCTCCGCAGCCGCGTTTACCAGTTTTTGAGGTCGTCTGCCTGCTCCGCCGGGGTCTTGTTTTTTCCGTCGGGGCCCTTGGAGGAGAGGTCAAAGTCGGGATTGTTCATCTCCGCCTTGAAACTCGTTCCACCCATATACATGTACTCACTCCCCCACGGATCCATCAGGCCCGTGGCCCGGGATCCCGACACCTTCACCATCTTGGAGGAGTTCGTCTTCGGATCCAAATCCGGGAGATAAACCCTGGCCCCATCATCCCGCTCCCCGTCGGGTGCCTCGTCGTCCAAAGTCCCCAAAACACCGTCCGGCCCCACCCCATCGCCAAAAAGGGCCTGATAGACAACCAGGGAGGTGTCCCCCTCCGGGTAGGTCTCCGTGTCGGCATGGTATTGCTGTATGGCATTCTCCAGGAGAGCCATCTGAGCCCTGCACTTCTTGACCGCCGCCAACCTCTGAACCCAGCCCATCGCTCCGATGGTCAGCGCGGTCAGGATGACGATAATGGTGATCACCACTAGCAGCTCCACCAAGGTGAAGCCAGCTGCTCCTTTGATTTTCAATGACTTGGGAGTATTCATGGCGAAGCGGAAGTGCTTACCCTGCGTTCTGCATGGTCTGAATAATCCTAATCAAAGGTAGGAACAATGCAAATACAATCGATCCCACCACCAAGGCCAGAAAGACGATCATGATCGGTTCCAGAATCGAGGTCAGCGCGGTCACCGCGTTGTCCACTTCGTCGTCATACACATCCGCGATCTTCAGAAGCATCTCCGGCAACTGTCCGGTTTCTTCTCCCACGTCCACCATGCTGATCACCATCGATGGAAACACCGAGCTGGCCGAGAGCGGCTGCACGATCGATTCACCCTCCTTCACACACTCATGCACCTTGGCGATGGCGTCGGAAATAATGACATTTCCCGCGGTTTCCCGGGTGATGTTCAGGGCCTGCAAGATCGGCACCCCGGAAGTCACCAGGGTTCCCAGAGTCCGCGCGAAGCGGGCAATGGCGCTCTTTCGCTGGATATCCCCGAACAATGGCATCTTGAGCTTCATGGAGTCCAGGAAGCGACGACCGCCCGTGGTCCGCGACCACATCTGCGCCAGCAGCCAGGTCCCAACCCCAGCAAAGAGAATCCAAACCGAGTTCGGCAGGAAGAGGGGGTTCGCCAGCATGAACTCCGAGAACCCGAAGACCACCTTCGATATGGTCGGTAGCTGGGCGTCCCCCATCTCCGCGAACATGTCCTTGAACTTCGGCACGATGAACAACATCAGGAAGGTCAGAATGGCCACCGCAATGAACATCACGATCACCGGATAGACCATCGCCGCGACAATCTTGTTTTTCAGCTTGTGCGCCTTCTCCTGATACTCCGCAAGACGGTTCAGGACCACTTCAAGCACACCACCAAGCTCACCGGCCTTCACCATGTTCACATAGAGCTTGTTGAAGATCCGCGGATGCTGCGACAGACTCTCGGAGAAGGTCGAGCCGCCCTGCACGGAATCCGCGAGGGAATTGATGGTGCCCTTCAACACCGGATTGGGCTCCTGCTTCGCCAACACGTTCAGACCACGCAACAAGGGCAGGCCCGAATCGATCAAGGTCGCCAACTGGCGCGTGAAAATCATCAGCACCTTCGGCTTGACCCGGCCGCCGGACTTGCCGCCCTTCGCCGTCTTGACTTTCTTTGCAGCCCCCTTTTTCGGAGCAGTAAGCTTCCCCTGCCCCTCTTGGACGACCTGGGTGGGATAGAGGCCCTGGGACCGGAGCTGCGCGACGGCATCAGCCTCGGATCCCGCGGTGACGGTTCCGGACGTCTGCTCCCCCTTGGCGTCGAGTGCGATGTATTGGAAGTTTGCCATGTTCTATTATTTTCTAGCGTTGAACTGTTTCCCAAAGCAAGCGGCGACTCGGAAAATTCAACCCGGGAAGCCGTTTGCTGAGGAATCTCTTATCTTTAAGTGTATTTGAGCACCTCTTCAATGGTGGTGAGTCCGTCGTAAATGTTGCTCAATCCATCCTCACGTAGCGTGGTCATCCCCAATTCGATGGCCTTCTGCTTCAACACCACCGATGGGGCCCGCTCGATGATCAATTCCCTCAGGGGGTCCGTCACATCGAGCAGTTCGAAAAGTCCTTTCCGGCCGCGGTAGCCGGTCTCCCCGCAGACATCACATCCCCTGCCGGTATAGAACTCCTTCTCCCCCAACTCATGCGCGGAAAGCCCGAGTTGGCTCAGAATGGCCTCGTTCGGCTCATAGCCGGTCTTGCACTCCTTGCAGATGGTCCGCACCAGTCGCTGCGCAAGGACTCCCTCCAGCGAGGCCGCCACCAGGAACGGCTCGGTCCCCATGTCCACCAGCCGCGTCACCGCACCGGCCGCATCGTTGGTGTGCAGGGTCGATAGCACCAGGTGCCCCGTCAGGGAGGCCTGAATGGCAATCTGCGCCGTCTGAATGTCCCGAATCTCCCCCACCAGAATCTTGTCCGGATCCTGACGCAGGAAGGCCCGCAAAATCCGCGCGAAGGTCAATTCGATCCCCTCGTTCACCGGAACCTGTATGATCCCGTCGATGTCATACTCCACCGGATCCTCCGCCGTCAAAATCTTGGTGTCAATCTGGTTGATCTCCTTCAGCCCGGCATAAAGTGTGGTCGTCTTTCCCGCTCCGGTCGGTCCGGTCACCACAAAAATCCCATTCGGCTTGGCCAACGTGAGTCGCACATACTCGTCCACGTGCTTCGGCAGGTTCAGCGATCCCAGATCCAGGTTCACGCTCGAACGGTCCAACACCCGCAACACCACACTCTCTCCATAGGTCGTCGGGAGCGTGGAGACCCGGAGATCGACCGCCTTGTCCCCGATCTGCTTCACGATCCGCCCGTCCTGCGGAATCCGGCGCTCCGCAATGTTCATGTTGGACATCACCTTCACCCGCGAAATGATCGGCAGGGCAAGATGGGCCGGTGGCGGTGCCATCTCGTAGAGCGCACCATCCACCCGGTAACGGATCTTGAAATCCTTCTCGAACGGCTCGAAGTGAATGTCCGAGGCCCGTTCCCTGATGGCCTGGTAAAGGACGAGGTCCACGTAACGGACGATGGGCGCGGAGTTGGCCTCCTGTTCCAGCTCCTTGTCCGAAAGATTGCCCGAGCCCCGCTCCATCTGGCCGAGCAGTTCCTCCATCGCCCGTCCTTCACCACCATAGAGATCGTTGATCTTCTGCTCGATCTGGAAGTCCGGGGCAATGGCAAGGATCACTTCCCGCCCCAAGGCGAAACGAAGGTCCTCCGCCGTCTGCGGATTCATGGGGTCAATCAGGGCCACCGTCAGGCCGTCCGCGCCAAAGCTGATCGGCAGCGCCCCATGCAAACGAGCCATCCCGGCGGGAATCATGTTCAGCAGCGCCTCCGGGGGATCAAAGTTCGTGAGGTCCACCAGCGGGGCCCCAAGCTCCGAGGCCACGATGGGCCAAATGTCCTTCTTGCTGCCGACCACCTGGAAGTCCGTCAGTATCTCGCCGACATCCTTTCCGCTGACCTCCAACTCCCTCAGGATTTCCTCCCCGAGGGCCTGGTCAATCATGCCCCGGCCTATGAAAAGATCGATTACGTGGCTGTTCTCCATTTTAAATTCCTCTTGTTCCGGGGGGTTAGTCGGCGTCCGACATGGTTACGGAAATCACCTCGGCCGCAGAGGTTGTCCCAGCCAACACTTTGCGGATCCCATCCTCCCGGAGGGTCCGCATGCCCAACTCCCGCGCCCGGCGCCGCAGCTGGGGCGTGCTCAGATTCTGGTTGATCAAATGGCGCACCTCATCGTCCACGTTGAACATCTCATAGATGCCCAATCGCCCCCGGTAACCGTTGTTGCGGCACGCATCGCAGCCAACCGGACCCATGATGTTGCTCTCCGATGCCTGGGACTGGTCAATGCGGAGCATCCTCATCTCCCCTTCCGTCAAAATCGCCGCCGACTTGCATTCCTTACAAAGCGTCCGCACCAGGCGCTGCGCAACGATGGCCCGCACCGCCGAGGCGATCAGGAATCGCTGCACCCCGATGTCCGCCAATCGGGCCACCGCGCTTGGCGCATCGTTGGTGTGCAGGGTCGAGAACACCAGGTGACCGGTCAGCGCGGCATTGATGGCGATGTTCGCCGTCTCCGCATCCCGGATCTCCCCCACCATGATGATGTTGGGCGCCTGGCGCAACATGGCCCGCAGGGCCGCCGCAAAGGTCATCCCGATCTCCGTCTTCACCATGACCTGGTTGATTCCCGCCAGCTGATACTCGACCGGATCCTCCACCGTGATGATCTTCCGGTCCGGCTTGTTGATGTAGTTCAGACAGGCGTAGAGCGTCGTCGTTTTCCCGGAACCCGTCGGCCCGGTCACGAGGATGATCCCGTCCGGCAACTCCATGAGCCTCTCGAAGGTCTCCTGGTCGTCCGAGTAAAAGCCCAACTGTCCGAGACCGAGAAGCAGGGACGACTTGTCGAGGATACGCATCACGATGCTTTCCCCGTGGTTGCTCGGCACGGTCGAAACCCGGAGGTCCACCTCCTTGCCGCCGATCCTCATCTGGATCCGTCCATCCTGCGGCATGCGCTTCTCGGCAATGCTCATGTTCCCACTCATCACCTTGATCCGCGCCACAATCGCTGGCAGGAGGCGCTTCGGATGATTGTCCACCTCCATCAGCTTTCCATCCACCCGAAAACGCACCCGCAGGGAGGTCTCCAATGGCTCGATGTGAATGTCGGATGCCCTCATCTTGAATGCGTCCAACAACATGTTCGTCACCATTCTGATGATCGGGGCGTCGCCTGCTTCGGCCACCTCCTCCTCTCCGTCCTCCCCAATCACCTTGAAGATCTCCGCCGCGGAACTCTCCTCCGCCTCCAATCCATAGTTCTCCTTGAGGACCTTCCCGATCGCGGTGGGCGTGGCACAGGCAAAAATCACTTCGCGCTCGATCACGTGCGGCAACGAATCAAGCGTCTCAAAATCGAGGGCGTCGGACACCGCCACGGTGACGTAGGTTCCGTCGTCGTGAATGGGCACCGCCCGAAACCGTTCCGCCACCTCCGCCGACATCGCATTGAACACTTCCGGCATGATCGGCAGATGCTCGATCTCCACATAGTCGTTCCCGCTGTTTGCCGCGATGACCTGCGCGACCTGCTCCTCGGTCACCGTCCCATCCAACAAAAGACGCGTTACAATGCCGTCGTTCGTCCGCAAAGAACCACGAACTTCCTCCAAGGCCTCGGGAGTCGTCAGACCCGCCTCCACCAACAACTCACTGAGATAATCTTGATTCGAATACACGGACCTCGGAAGGGTTTCACCACCGCACCTTCAGGTGCCGGTACAGCAGCGTTGGCGGAAGGATGGTCACCCCCCCGAGACTTGTCAATGCGGCTGATCGCGCCGCATCAATTGAATCAATCAAGGGGCGGGAAGACCTCCTTCACGAGGGAATTTTGAAGTCGATTCATCCGCGCCTGCCCCTCCCCATTCGTGTCTTCGTATCCGCACAAATGCAGGATGCCATGCACCAAATAGAGCGCCACCTCCTCTTCCCACGACGCCTCATACTCACCCCGCTGCGCCTCCGCAGTCTCCACACTGATCAGGATCTCCCCACTCTCTCCATAGGGAAAGGTGATCACGTCCGTTGGCGTTGGATCATCCATGTATTGACCATGCACCTCAGCAATCATCACATCGTCCACCAGAGACACCGTCACCTCGCTCGGCAGGGTCGTGAGGACCAGCCCGCGTTGGTCGATCAATCGGAGCGCGGCGACCCCCATCTGCGCGAGCCGACCTACGAACTCCTCCGAAACCGGAAGGGCGCTCTGACAATTCTCGACTGAAACGCTCATTCCACCATGTTCACCTCGCGCGGGTCTCCCGACAGGGCTTCAGGAATCACCGGCCATCTTCCGTCGGTGCTTCTCCAAAACCTCCACCGGCACCAGCTTCCTCTGATCCGGTCTCCCCAGGTCGCTGCCCGGCCCGCCATCTCCGCTGCTCTTCCGCTCCGCCTTCTTCCCCTGCTTCGGATAGTCGATCCGACTGTGCAACATGCTCCGGAGCGTCTTCGAAAAGCTCTCCCGCACCGACCGAAGCTCGCTCACAGTCAGTCCACAGCCGTCCAATTGACCATCCTTCAGCCGGTTGAAGGTGATCTCGTCGATCAGCCCGCGGATCTTCTGCGGGGTCGGCTTCTGCAGGCTTCGCGAGGCACTCTCCACCGCATCCGCGAGCGAAATGATTCCACTTTCCCGCGTTCGCGGGGTCGGCCCGGGATAGCGGAAGTTCTTCTCGTCGATGTTGGGAAGATCCTCCTCATTTTCCAGTCCGTTGGCCACTTTCTCCTCCTCCCCTCGCCGCTGCTCCTGCGCCTTGCGGTAGAAATAGTAAACGAGGGAGTCTCCATGGTGCTCGGTGATCACGTCGATGATCCGCGAGTTGAGCTTGTGCTTCAGGGCCAAATCCACCCCATCCTTCACGTGGGCCACGATGATCAATGCGCTCATCGTCGGCGTCAGGGCATCGTGGGGATTCTCGTCACCTTGGTTCTCGATGAAGTACTCCGGCTTGGTAAGCTTGCCGATGTCGTGGAAATAGGAACAAACCCGACAAATCATGGCATTCGCCCCGATCGACTCCGCCGCCGCCTCGGAGAGCGAAGCGACCACCAGGCTGTGGTGAAAGGTTCCCGGTGCCTCCAACTGCATGCGCCGCAAAAGTTTGTGATTCAGGTCGCTGAGCTCCAACCAACTGATGTCCGAGGTCAGCCCGAAGGCCCCTTCCACGATCGGCAGCAACCCGCTCACGATCATTCCCGTCAGCAATCCGGTTCCGAAAGCCACCGCGCTGTTGATTCCGAAGGCCTCCCACTGGCGCATCTCACCCGAGAACAGCGGCCGCACCGAAATCAGGTCGAATGCATAGGAGAGAATCAGCACGATGAGACCCACGTACAGGCCGGATCGGAGCAGGCGGCCCCTCTTGCGAACTTCCTGGGTCACGAAGACGGCCGTCAGACCCCCCATCAGGCTGAAGACGAGATAACTGAGGATCCGATCCTCCGGCACCAGCAGGCAGCCGAGAATGCTGACCGCCACGGTCGAGAAGAGACCCATCTGCTTGCCGAGCAGCACCGAATGCACCATGGGGGCCAGGGCAAAGGGAATCAGGATGATCTTCAGCGAATTGTGAAAGTCATTCGTATCAACGAAGATCGCCACCCCGCGGAGCACTGCCAGATGGAGGGCCAGTCCCGCAAACACCAGAAGCACCTGGCTGTTGCGCTTGGCCACCTCCTGGTGGCTCATCTCGAACGCCACCACCACCATCACCATCATGAGGATTCCCACCAAAATTCCGTGTTCCACCACCAGGGGCGCTTCGGGCCCCTTCGCGGCCATCAGGACAAACAAACTGAACAAGGCCGCAAATCCCCCGTAGATCGAGTAACGCAAGACCGCACTACGATCGAGCGAATCAACCACCGCCCCTTCGGCTTGAGTGCGCCGCTTCTTGCCGGAGGAAAGACCCTGCTGGGTGAGCCGTCGGCGTTTGATGAAATCGAAAAGTCCCACGTGAAAGTCGATCTGGTGTCCTGTCAATGTCGCTCCCGGCTGGTCGCCGTCCGCGCTCCGATCAGAAGCCGACGCTACCAAATTAAGTCGTCCTGACAATCGGAATCCCTCGGCAGGCGCGCCACTTTGTCACGCCTCACTCAGTCCGCAAACTTCCCGTCCTGTCGTAAGCCCTCTATTCCCGTACAATCCCAATGGCACCAAAACTCGATATCAACGTGGAAATCCGGCCAAAATCGCCGGATGTCAATTTGGTGAAATCCAACGACATCAATTTGGAGCGCCACAACAAGACTGCCTCCGTTTCCCACATCGTGGAGAGTCCCCCCGGGTTGTTGCCTCGGAGTGCGGAGGCTCGCCGTGCCACGGCATAGCCGTAGGGCGACGACGGGACTCCGCCTGGGAAGGGCGGGGCTTGACCCGTGTGGAGGAGAGGAGTTGGGCGCAATGATGGAGCTGTCGCCGGGAGTTCCGGGGCTGTCGCCGGGGGGTGTGCTTGGAGGCATGATGCCGACTGTGAGGAGCATGCCCCGCAGGGATCCAAGGACAGGCGTTAGCCCAAACTCGCGGACTGGCGCGGGGGCTGCCCGGTCGGCCTGTCCCGGCGTAGCCTGAGGAACGAAGGCGAAGACGGACCTGTCCCGGCGTAGCCTGAGGGACGAAGGCGAAGACGGAAGGTAACTTCGCCCTATGTGCTGTAGGGCCGGTTGCGGGGCGGCATGGAGGGGCCCCTTTGGGGAGGAACCATGACGGTGGGGGGCATGAGGCACTACTCCACATACGGGAGATGGCTACCGACGACAGGCAGCACGCGTGACCCGGCGTCGCTCCGAAGGAGCTATGCCGTGGCGAAGCAGGCCGCAAGTGGTGGGACGCGGCGCGGAGCATATTCAATCGGCGAGAGCCGCAAGAGTTCGGGTTGGGGGTGCGGAGGCTTTTGGACGGGCAACGAGCCACGTGTGAGGAACGAACTGGTGGAGAGTCAT
>Ga0105051_10001350_pt1 | contig 33689 bp, 50 predicted proteins | sample FRY02_FD_78383 | JGI IMG/M metagenome (GOLD analysis project Ga0105051, IMG submission 78383) | Freshwater microbial communities from Lake Fryxell liftoff mats and glacier meltwater in Antarctica - FRY-02 (megahit assembly) | ecosystem: Environmental > Aquatic > Freshwater > Ice > Glacier... | reverse complement strand
TCACTTTATTAAGGATGGCATGACGACAGAAAGTCGACGAATGGATATTGCGGCTTGCGGTGCTAAAGGTAACGAAAGTGTTAACTTTCTTCCAGATCAAATCCAAGCCGCCAAGCAACCAGAAGATATTAATCTCTTTAAAGCAAGAGAGCGGTTAAGTAAACGATGGGTTACTTGCATGCGCGGCAAAGGCTACGTTTATCTAGATCCTTGCGATGCGCGTTGTCTTTATCCTTAAATAATGAAAAGGTGCAAGATGAAAATGATGATGTTGAGAATAAGCACACTGTTGAGTTTAGCCTTTATGTTATCTGGATGTTTGTATGGGCAATGTATAAATGGTCCATGCGCTTTAGAGCATTCAGCCATTCTCAAGTCAATAAAGCCTTCCGGAGCTCACTTTATTAAGGATGGCATGACAAAAGAAAGTCGACGAATGGATATTGCGGCTTGCGGCGCTAAAGGTAACGAAAGTGTTAACTTTCTTCCAGATCAAATCCAAGCCGCCAAGCAACCAGATGACCCTAACGATATTAGAGCCTATTTACGCTTGAGGGATCAGTGGGCGAGTTGCATGCGCAGTAAAGGCTACGTTTATCTAGAACCTTGCGATGCGCGTTGTCTTTATCCTTAAATAACAGAAATAAATGGGGTCAGACTCGATTGATTTCAACGGTACTGAAAATTGGATAAGGGTGGCGACAGAAAATCAAATTAATTTCAAAAACAAAAAATCAATCGAGTCTGACCCCATTGATTTTGTAAGTTTAATTTGATTCATAAAAAGAGCATATATCTATAATATGATTTATATATAGTTCATTATTGTTGATTTTTACATTTTTCCATGCTACTGTAATTGGATGAAAGCCAAACGCGCATACTCAATACACTCTAAAAAAACCATGAATCTACTAGGTTTGTCGATTCGTGCGGCCAGAAAAGAGAATGGAATTTCAGAAGCAGAGCTAGCTGAGCGTGCAGGCGTTTCGCGTGGTGTTGTGCAACGTGTTGAAAAAGGCGACTTGAGTTGTGGTGTTGGTACAGTATTTGAACTTGCTTATATTGTTGGCATTCAGCTACTCGATTTAGATAACCAAGGGTTATCACAGCAGATCAGCCAAGTTGAAAACAAATTGACATTGTTGCCTAAAGCCATTCATCAATCGTCAAAAGTGATCAATGATGATTTCTAAGCCGAATGATATAGAAGCCTACGTATGGGTTTGGCTACCGAATAAAACAGAACCAGTTGTAGCAGGTAAAGTTGTTATGGATGGCAAAAATATACTATTTGCCTATGGCAGAAGTTATCTAGAGCGGCCTGATGCCATTTCGTTGTATGACCCAGAGCTTCCATTAATGCCTGGCACACTACCATTGCCAAATGGGCTCAGCATACCAAGTAGCATCCGTGATGCTGCACCCGATGCTTGGGGCAGACGGGTGATCATTAATCGCCTTATGGGACTAAAAGGTGATGATGCTGAACAAGTTGATTTAAATGAAATAACCTATTTGTTAGAGTCTGGTTCTGACCGTATTGGTGCATTAGATTTTCAAGTGTCTGCAACGAAATACACGCCTCGCCAAACCAAAGGAGCAACTCTAGAAGATCTGATGCAATCAGCAAAACGCGTTGAAGAAGGTATTCCGTTAACGCCAGAATTAGATCAAGCGTTATTTCATGGCAGCTCAATTGGTGGCGCACGACCGAAAGCACTCATTCAAGATGATAATATTAGATATATTGCCAAATTCTCAGCAAGCAATGACACTTATAGCGTTGTGAAAGCTGAATTTATAGCAATGCGCCTTGCAAAACTTGCAGGCATTGATGTTGCTGAAGTTAAAATGGTTGAAGCATCGGGTAAGGATGTTTTACTAATTGAACGATTTGATCGCGTGCAAACAAACAATGGTGTTACAAAAAAATTAATCATATCTGCGTTAACCATCTTAGCGCTTGATGAAATGATGGCACGTTATGCAAGTTATCAAGAGCTCGCAGAAATCATTCGTAAACGTTTCAGCAATCCAAAAACCACATTGAAAGAACTTTTCTCACGTTTAGTATTTAATATTTTATGTGGTAATAATGATGATCATGCACGCAACCATGCTGCCTTTTGGGACGGTCAATCACTCACACTAACGCCTGCTTATGATCTTTGTCCTCAAAACCGAACAGGGAACTTGGCGACACAGGCAATGCTTATTATTGAGGAAAATAACTACAGCAAGCTTTCAGTCTGCATGGATGCTGCATACCTATTTCTACTGAATGAAACTGATGCTAAAGCCATCATTAAAAACCAGATAAGCATTATTGAAAATAATTGGGTTAGCATATGTGATGAAGCAAAACTAAGCGAAGTAGATCGCAAACTTTTTTGGAAACGTCAATTATTAAATCCCTTTGCATTTGAGGGTTTTGAAGCTTGAATTTAAATCTGGTTACCAATGTGCAGCAACTTCCAACCAATTAAAAATCACCATGCCAGCTGTGTAAGAAAACTTTAGCTGTGATTTACCAAACGGCGAATGGCGCACTGAAACATACCCCACATACCCTGCCCCATTTATTTATCTTGATAACGGAAAACCTAAATGTGAGTTAGCACAGTTTGGTTTGGTGCCTCACTGGGCAACCGATAAAAAGAACTTTGGGTTGCGATTCTATAATGTGATTACCAGTCTTGGTCAAATTCTGACCATAATAAAAAGTTTTTAATAGCTTTAGACACAGCATTACTGATACTGAATCAAGTAAGTGTAAATAATAAGGCTGACAGTTCAGAAATTGCTTTCGTCTATGATTATTGAGGGTTTTGTTATGCGGCGTATTACGCAAAGCTAATGATTTTAAATGGGGTCAGACTCGATTGATTTCAACGGTACTGAAAATTGGATAAGGGTGGCGATAGAAAATCAAATAAATTTCAAAAACAAAAAATCAATCGAGTCTGACCCCATTGATTTACCCACAAACCCATTGTTAAAATGTGTATATGCAATGTCTTGGCCTGTATCCGAAGTTTGACTGGTAAGCCATCCAGCGCAAAAACAATCACTTGCATTTTATACTATTTAAGCGTATAAACATAATATGTTTACCATAGTTGAAACCAGCATTTTTATTCGATATGCCAATCAAGTATGGTCTGATGATGAGCGCATCGCATTTATCAATTGGATTGCAGCAAATCCATTAACTGGCGATGTTATTCCAAATAGCGGTGGTTGACGTAAGGTGCGTTGGTCTAGAGCTGGTATGGGTAAGCGCGGCGGAGTAAGGGTAATTTATTTCAACCAGCTTGAAGTAGGTAGAATTGGTTTATTGGTTGTGTATGCAAAAGCCAAATTTGACAATTTACCAAGTGAATTTTTTAAGCAACTCAAACAGGAGATAAGTGATGATGAAACAAGATAACGAACTAGAACAATTTAAGGCCGATTTATTGGCTTCTGCTAAAGAGTTTAAATCAGGCAAAGTCGCGCGTAGCACGCAAGTAGATGTTTCTTTTGTGGTTTCTGTGCGTAACCATGCTGGGTTATCTCAAAGCCAATTTGCACACTTGCTAGGCGTTTCTGTACGTACGTTGCAGGGCTGGGAGCAAGGGCGTATCACGCCATCTGGCGCAGCAAAAACGCTGATAAAGATTGCAGATAAACACCCTGAAATATTGCTAGAAGTAAGTTAGCTTAATCGCATAAAGTATCAAAGTGAGCTAGCCTGCAAGCCGCATAGATATTGGCTTGTAGGGTAGCTAAATGGCGGAAACCGTGGTCTGTCCCCTATTGTTTTTTTTATGTATTTTAATATATGGTTGTGCTTGGCATAACAGAGGTTATTAACAGTAGTGTAATAGGGGACAGTCTGAGGTTCCCATAATATTTGGGATCAGCTTTTGCTCTCCTCTTCAATCCATGCCCGACTGCAAGCGAGTACGCCCTACGCGTGCTGCTTATTTTTTTAGTTTTTTCTCGTTTTGTTTTTTAATGTAGTAAGAAATTTGCAAATATCAATGAATCAATGGAGTCTGACCCCATTGATTTTCGCCCGTGTTACTTTCTTTCTATTCCGTTGATATTATCAATCACAAAGCCTGCAATACAACTTCTTCCTCTCACTAGCAACTTATCACCTGCTCGCAAATTCAGCTGGTTTAACATTTCATCTTTGATAACAAAAGAGGATTCATTATCTTTAATATCTACAACATATAGTTTACTTAATTGCCTAAATGTTTTAGCGTAAGACTCTACTTTTACTGCTTTATATTCATGAATTGCAAACTCAGAAGCTATTAAATCTGCAATGATTGGGGTTAATAAAATTAATCCACTGCCTACTAGTATTGGAAAACAAAATGAAGATAGAACAAACCCAAATTTTTTTTCATTTGATAATCGTTGAAAAAAAGGTTTAGTTTGCTTTTTTTCAAACCTATGCTGGAGTATCACGAATGACATATAAATTAAAAATATTAAGAAATAACTAACAATCATTTCAAGTAGTTGTTTATCTTTATAAACAAAAGAAATCGAAACAGATATAGGTACAACCCAGCAAAGAATTCCAAATCCAACCAGAAACAACTTAAACCAATTAGGCACTAAAATCTCTTCTCATAAAAATATTAACTTATCTAGTGTTTAGATATTCTTTTCCGTTCAGTTTTAGGAGTCCGTTTATGTAAGTGGCTTTAACGTAATCAGAGCCCCCATTAAATTCATACCCCCAAATAAAAACACCCCCACCTATAATACCTCCGACAATTGGTCCATAAGGTGGAGCCCATGATAACGCAGATGCGCCTAACGCAACTGACCCTTCGAAGCCAACTGCGCCATAAGTTGCGCTTACTGCACTTCCAGCAAATGTTTCATATTTCTTATCGGCTGGCGCTCGGTAGGTATCCGCACCTACATTTACAGCAGAAGTTAATCCTCCAAGCACCCTAAAACCATTGGCAAACGCATCAGCGTTACTGAGCAATCTACCAGAATTGCTAGTTATTTTAGTAACATTTTTAGCCTCATCATATGGCAGAGTTAACATTGCTAAAGCTTTTTCACCATTAAGATATTTTGCATTACCTTTAGTTGCAGCGAGTGCCCCACCAACTCTGCCGCTGGCTTCTGATAGTTTTTCTCCTAAACTCATGGCAGCCCCAAAAACATCTGGCTTGCTAGCTATATTACCACTGCGTAAACTACCATCAATTTTACCTATCTTATTATTATCAGTTTGAGTGCTATTTGAATTTAATCTACTTTGATTATCAAAATAGAATCGCCAATCACCTTTCTGCTCAGCGTTCCCACTATTCAACGCCTCTGCACCAACTTTTACAGCCCCCTTCATATACTGCTCTTTGTCATACACCACACCATTACCTAGCGCATCGCCATAACCAGCATTAAGGCCACCATTTTGCACATTATAGCGATCGAAATCAGCCTGAGATGAGAATTGATCTGCTGTAAAACTAACCCCAGCATCCCTTGCATTTCCAACAGAGCGAACCGAACCTTTAAAAATGCTATCATAAATTGGTTTATTCGCTTCTCTTTGGTTTGCTTCATACACAGCATTATCATTGCCCTGCGCCACTCGCTGTTGCTTAGCTTGGTTTATCACCCCTTCCCCATAACCATAAATCCCCCCTTGCACGCCGCCTATGGCCACATTAGCCCAGCTAGCTTTACCGCCAGAAATCGCAACGCGTGTGAGTTCATTCACTGTGGTAGTGGTAATACCTGCAACAGCGCCTGCAATACCCGCGTTAAGTGGGCTAATTTTTGCAAAGCCTGAGCCTTTAATACTTTGACTAATACTGCCAGTAATCGGTGCTGCAATCGCACTTGCTGCCACTCCCGCCCAACTAAATCCTTTTTGTGCACCTGTGATAATACCTACACCTTGATTAACGAGGTTACCAGCAATTGCTTTGCCAAAGGCAGTGCTTCCACCAAGCCCACCTAATGCTCCACTAGCTCCCAGCCCTGACCCTATCGCCCCTGCTGCAACCGCACTCCAACTAAAGCCATCTTGTACGCCAAGCGCATTACCTGCTATTTGCCCAGCAACAGAACCTGCAGCCCCTGCAACAAAACCAATTCCGAACCCAGCTCCTGCTGCAGAAGTTAATCCAGCCAATAAAAAAGCCAGCAAACGCTGGCTTTTTTTACATGCAATCCAATTACATTATTAAAGTGATAAGATCCATTTAACAATCGTTTGAATATCAGCATCTTTTACTTGCGGGCTATTAGCTGGCATTGGCATAGGACCCCAAACACCACTGCCACCAACTTTAACTTTAGTCACTAATTTGCCTTCAGCAGACGCATCACCTTTATATTTGGCTGCTACATCCTTAAAGCCAGGGCCCAATATTTTTTTATCCACCCCATGACATGCTAAACAACCACTTTTCTTTGCTAAGGCTTCATTTGCTGCTGCTTGACCAGCCATCATTAACGCACTTGCAGTCACTACCAATACTAAAAATGCTTTCATGTTATCTCCTTAAATCTTCTAAAAAACTGCTTACCCATAAGCTGTATCATACTTACAATTAATAAATCTTCAATCAGTTACATTTGTAATAAATACACCAACGCTACACAATATTAAAAAGTTGACTGATATCAACAATTTTTAATTCATATCCTTTTATAAGGTTTTAAGTTGCCTGTTTTTTAAGTTGCCTGGCCTTAATTTACATCGTTTCAACAGAGTATTCAGCACTCAATACATGTTTACGACTGGGGTTAATTACCACCATATTATCTAAGGCATTCGTCGTTTCGACGCAAACTGTTTTACGCCATTCATCACTAGTACCCATATCCGTCATTTGCGCTACTTTTTCTGCGCCAGGATTCCAAACCACCGTCGTATCACTGCCTGATTTAGACACATGAATAATACGGTTATAACCTTTGTCATGAATCGCGCAATCACTACTATGGTCAATGTAAACACGATCATACTCAGCGCCATCAAAAGTGAGTGCATTGTGTTCGACGCTACGTTCATATTTAACCTTTTTATCCGCGTATACACAATCTTGCATACCTGTAATTTCAACATTAGCAATATCACTCACATTAAAATAGGTATGAAGCGCCTCACTAATGACAAATGGATGGTCGGCAAGGTTAGTGGTCGCTAAATCAATACGTATACGACGGCCTATGGTAATCACTATGCTCAGCTCAAAAGGATAAGATAACTGACGTTTAGTTTCTTCAGTCATCTGCATCATTAAAATAACTCGAGTAGCGCCTGTTGGCGTAGCGTCTATATCCATGACGCGCCATGGGATCACTCGCGCAAATCCATGCGGGCAAAACGTGCTATTAGTTGGGTGATTGCCAAACCAAGGCCAACAAATAGGCACGCCACCGCGAATCGACCGCCCTTTAGTAAAACGTGCATTGCTAGATAACCACAAGACAGGCTCAGCCAAAAACTTAGGTTGCCATGTCATGATATGCGCACCTTGCAGCGCAATTTTTGCAGTTGCTAGTGGGTTATCAATGTCTAAATATTGCATGCCAGATTCATCTTGAGTCTGATTAACATGCGCATGTAACTTAAGTCGCTTTTGCGTGGCTGGTAGACCCTCTAACATAGCCGCCTCTGTATTCATTTTATCCTTTCTCAATTTGCGATACATCACGCACTGCACCAAAAGCAGCACTGGTAGTCATCGCAGCATAAGCGCGTAAAGCAGTTGAAATATAACGTTCTCGTTGCACTGGTTTCCATGCATGTTTGCCCTTTGCATCCATTTTTATGCGTCGTTCGGCTAATATATCATCGCTAATCTTTAGATTAATTGTCCGATTTGGAATGTCAATTTCGATGGTATCGCCTTCTTCCACCAATCCAATTGCACCACCTTCAGCCGCTTCAGGCGAGGCATGCCCGATACTCAACCCTGAGGTACCACCAGAGAAGCGTCCATCTGTTAATAAAGCACATGCTTTGCCAAGTCCTTTGGACTTAAGATAAGATGTCGGATATAACATCTCTTGCATCCCTGGGCCACCGCGTGGTCCTTCATAACGAATAACGACCACATCCCCTGCAATAATGTTATCGGCAAGAATCGCCTCAACTGAAGTATCTTGTGATTCAAAGATGCGCGCACGACCTGTAAACTTCAAGATACTTTCATCTACACCTGCCGTTTTCACAATACAGCCATCTAAAGCAATATTACCGTACAGAACAGCTAATCCCCCGTCTAGCGAATAAGCGTGTGCCAAATCACGAATACAGCCTTCAGCACGATCATCATCTAAGGTTGGATAAAGCATACTTTGTGAGAAAGCAATGGTCGTTCTAATGCCGCCTGGTGCAGCGCGGAAGAATTTTTTAACCTCTTCATCCTGCGTGACTTTAATATCCCACTTATCAAGCGCGTCACCCATTGTAGCGCTATGCACAGTTAGTGCCTCACGATGAATCACCCCTGCACGATCTAACTCGCCCAGAATACCCATCACGCCACCTGCACGATGCACATCCTCCATATGATATTTAGCTGTTGCAGGTGCCACTTTACTTAGACAAGGCACTCTACGTGAGATTTTATCAATATCGGCCATTTTAAAATCAAGCTCTGCTTCATGTGCTGCAGCCAATAAATGTAAAACGGTATTGGTTGAGCCGCCCATAGACACATCTAATGCCATCGCATTTTCGAATGCTTTTATATTCGCAATCGCGCGTGGCAATACCGAGTAATCATCTTGCTCATAATGACGTTTAGCTAAATCAACAATGGTGCGGCCAGCTTGTAAGAATAATTCTTTACGCGCGCCATGTGTCGCCAATGTGGAGCCATTGCCTGGTAAACTTAACCCAAGTGCTTCAGTTAAGCAATTCATTGAGTTAGCGGTAAACATGCCTGAACACGATCCACAAGTTGGGCAGGCTGAACGCTCAATTTCTTCGGCTTCTGCGTCAGACACATTGCTATCTGCAGCCGCCACCATGGCATCAACCAAATCTAGCTTCTGCGTTTCGCCGCCTTGCCAGTTAACCTTACCAGCCTCCATTGGTCCACCTGAAACAAAGACCACAGGAATATTTAAGCGTAAGGCCGCCATTAACATGCCAGGGGTAATTTTGTCACAGTTTGAAATGCAAACTAAAGCATCCGCGCAATGTGCATTCACCATATATTCGACCGAATCTGCAATAAGATCACGGCTTGGTAAGCTATATAACATTCCGCTATGTCCCATTGCAATGCCATCATCGACCGCAATGGTATTAAATTCTTTTGCCACACCCCCGGCTTTTTCAATCTGGCGTGCAACTAATTGACCCATGTCTTTTAAATGTACATGACCTGGCACAAACTGGGTAAACGAGTTAGCTACAGCAATGATTGGTTTATCAAAATCACCATCTTTCATGCCTGTTGCACGCCATAAAGCGCGTGCGCCAGCCATATTGCGACCATGGGTAGTAGTTCTAGAGCGATACTGAGGCATAATAAAACCTGAATAAACTAAATAATAACGTTATTCTAACTGATGCAGCCTTGATCATGCTACCTTCTCACCATATTAGACGAATTAGGAATCGCTTTAAAAAGTCCTATGCTTGTTAATCCATCAACCAACAGCTCTTGTCTATTTTCATAACTGGATTGAGCACGTATAATTTGCAAAAATTATCAGTTAAAACAATCAAAGGACATACATGATTTTCACCCACCCCCAATTTGACCCAATCGCCATTCATCTTGGTTCATTTGGTATTCATTGGTATGGCCTCATGTATTTAACGGGTTTTTTGGGTTTTTTATTTCTCGGCAAATATCAAATCATCCATAAGCCATGGTTTAACTGGAACCAAAGCATGATTGATGATGCTTTGTTTTATGGCGCGCTAGGTGTAATTTTGGGTGGCCGTTTAGGCTATGTTGTTTTTTATCAAGCCAGTTATTTCATTCACCATCCGCTAGAGATATTCGCGGTGTGGCAAGGCGGTATGAGTTTTCATGGTGGATTTTTAGGCGTGCTGGTTGCGATGTTTTTATTGAATAAAAAGCACCCTCAACCTTGGTTAAAAACCATGGACTTTATTGCACCATTAGTACCAATTGGTTTAGGTGCAGGACGCATGGGCAATTTTATTAATGGTGAGTTATGGGGACGTGTAACAGGGGGTAGTTTTGGCATAGTTTTTCCGCAAGCCGATAATCTTATTCGCCATCCTTCCCAATTATATGAGTTTGCTTTAGAAGGCATCGTATTGTTTATGTTGTTGTGGTGGTTCTCTAGCAAACAAAGACCAACTGGCGCAATCTCCGCCCTGTTTTTAATTGGCTACGGCAGCTTTAGATTTCTGGTTGAATATACGCGCCAACCTGATGACTTTCTGGGTTTATTAGGACTAGGTTTATCCATGGGGCAATGGTTAAGTTTACCGATGGTCTTAGTTGGCATTTGGATGCTACGCGGCGCTTATCAAAAACGCTTTGCGTAATTAAATATGGTTAAAATGGCTTTAACAACAGCGGTTAATCCCTGACCATTTACGCTCTTGCCAAATCTTAACAAACGCTTTCCGCGATAACGGTGGTGGCGCATCAACCATTGATACATGCAACTGAGCATGATGCTTTAAATAACGTTCATAAGCATCATCACCTGACAGTCGGCGAATCATGTGCCATAGATGTATCAGTTTAAACTGTTTAAAGTTAACTTGTTTAGTGTTGTTAAACACGTGCTATTCCAAAGCTGTTTTCACATAAGGCGCTTCACTTGAACCTAATACATTTTTGCCTTGCAAATATCGGCGAGAAATATTCACCATATCAATCACCACTATCCATAACACGACAACAAAAAACAGCGTCAGATAAGCATCTAAATGTTGATTAAAGATGAGTTGTGGCGCGACCGCTGCTTTTTCAGCACTCAACTCACCATTGAGCAATTGCGTGCTTAGATGGTTGGCCGCAGCAAAGAAACCAACTCGAATATCGTCGCTGAATATTTTTTCATAAGCGGCACAGCTAGTCACAATCACTAACCACGTTAATGGCAAGCCAGTTAACCACGCATATTGAGCTTTGCCCGATTTAATGATGATGCTAGTCGCCACACATAAGGCAATCGCCGCCAACATTTGATTGGCAATACCGAATAATGGCCACAAAATATTCACACCACCATTTGGGTCAATGACGCCGATATACAAGAAGTATCCCCAGCCAGCCACCACTAAACTACTGGTAAAAATGACTGATGGCATATAGGAAGTTTCACCTAGCTTTTGATTGAAATTGCCCAAAATATCTTGCAGCATAAAGCGCCCCACACGAGTGCCGGCATCTAATGTTGTTAAAATAAACAATGCCTCAAACATAATGGCAAAGTGATACCAAAGGGCTAACAAGTGCCGACCAAAGGCACTGGCAAAAATACTTGCCATGCCGACCGCCAAACTCGGCGCACCGCCAGTTCTGGCAAATAAAGTCGACTCTCCCATGTCTTTTGCCAACTGCTCCATTTGCTCAACAGTCACCGCAAAGCCCCAACTATTAATGGTCGCTACCGCTTCTATCGCGGTTTTACCGACCACACCTGCGGGGCTGTTAATTGCAAAAAACACGCCCGGCTCTAACACTGTAGCGGCAATCATCGCCATCATCGCCACAAAACTCTCCAACAACATACCGCCATAACCAATCATGCGAATATCGCGTTCATTCGCAATCAATTTTGGCGTGGTGCCAGAAGCAATTAAAGCATGGAATCCAGACACGGCGCCACAAGCAATGGTGATAAACACAAAAGGAAACAGCTTGCCGCCAAAGATAGGGCCCGTTCCATCAACAAACTGAGTAACAGCTGGCATGTGAATTTCTGGTTGCAACACAACAATCGCAATGGCCAATAACAATATGGTGCCTAGCTTCATAAAAGTAGACAAATAATCCCGTGGAGCAAGTAGTAACCAAACGGGCAATACGGCTGCTGCAAATCCATACACAATAATCGCGTATGCCAATGTTAAACTATCGTGATCGAAGAGTGTACGCAAACTCGTATTGTGATCAATCCAGCCGCCACCAAATACAGAGAACAACAACAAGGCTACGCCAATCGCCGAAGCCTCTAGCACCCTACCTGGACGGACATGTCGAATATAAATACCTATTATCATGGCAATCGGTATGGTTGCAGCGATGGTGGATGTTGCCCAAGGGCTATGCTTCATTGCGTTAACAACAACTAGCCCTAAAACAGCAATCAAGATAATCATAATCAAAAAAGTACCAATCAGCGCAGCCGTGCCGCCAATTGAGCCAATCTCATCCCGCGCCATTTGACCCAAACTGCGTCCATTGCGTCGGGTAGAGAAAAATAGAACGACCATGTCTTGCACTGCACCGCCTAATACCGCACCAATTAATATCCATAACGTGCCTGGTAAATATCCAAACTGTGCTGCTAAGGTTGGTCCAATCAATGGTCCTGGGCCAGATATAGCAGCAAAATGATGACCAAATACTATCCATTTATTAGTCGGTAAAAAATCGCGCCCATTGTCTAATCGCTCTGCAGGTGTTGCGCGCGTTTCATCAATCGTCAACACTTTTGCGGCTATCCATGCGGCGTAAAAACGGTAAGCAATCGCATAAATACAAGCCGCTGCCGTCACCATCCAAATGGCATTAATACGCTCGCCACGATTGAGCGCTATAGCTGATAACGCATAAGCACCCAATAGGGCAACCGCAAACCAAACCATTGATTTTAATAATTTTTGCATCATATTTTCATCGATTCGTTAGTAAATATTTGGTAGCAAATTAACCTTACAGCCAATTAAAGGCTGTTGTTCAAAGGCTATTTGGTCACAAACTCATAATAAACCAATTTCTACGAATGATAGCGTTTCATTGCCTGCCACAATAAAGTGATCTAAAACGCGCACATCTACGAGAGCGAGCGCTTTTTTCAGCTCCTGCGTAATCATTTCATCCGCTTGGCTTTGCTTGGCTACCCCAGAAGGATGATTGTGCGCAAACATCACCGAGGCTGCATTGTAATGTAACGCCCTTTTCACCACTTCACGCGGATACACACTGGTTTGCGTGAGCGTGCCGTTAAACATATCTTCTGTCGCAACTAAGCGATTTTGCGCGTCTAAAAACAAAACGACAAAAATTTCTTTTAGCTGGTTAGCAAGTTTTAACTTTAAATAATCGCGCACCAACTGCGGTGAACTTAATATATCGCGCGCGCGTATTTGCTCACTCAAAGCACGACGGCTCATTTCGAATACGGCTTGCAACTGCGCATATTTACTCATGCCAATGCCATGCACAAGGCTAATCTCTTTGGCGGAGGCCGCATAAACGCCATTTAAACTGCCAAACTGTATTAATAAATCGCGCGCCAAATCCACCGCGCTTTTACCTACTACGCCTACCCGTAAAAAGATGGCCAATAACTCCGCGTCCGATAGTGCTTGTACACCACATTCCATTAACTTTTCTCGCGGCCGCTCGCTAGCAGGCCAATCTGTAATCGCCATTATTTTTCTTCTTTCTTTTTTAACGAATATTGTTTTTTATTGTTTTTCTTTCTTGCTAACTATTTTACGTTGCTTGCTATTTTATCTACCCAATCTCCTTTACCGTTTTGAAGCCAGTCAATATTTGATTAAGACTAGCTGGAATCTTTTGTTATTTTCACTGATTGGTAAATAGCCACCCATCAGCGCAGCATATTAAGCGAATAGCGCGCAGCTTCTTCAGTAAAGAAGCTGACTGTAGACGCAAAATCATCTTACTTCAAGCCATCAATAGCGCCAGTTAGCTTATCACTGCCATCGGCATTCACTGAATAATGCGCCACATAAAAATTATCCTCCCTATCCACACCCATTTGTTTAAAAACTGTGTGTTGTATAACAATGGCAAAATCAACAATAAAATACTGACTCTTAACAGCTTCCCCGTGGTTTTAAGCCGATCCGTCCTATTTCATATTAAAATGCTAACATTATGTAAAACATGATAATAATGTAACTTAGCTATATCTAAAACTGATATAAAAGAACCTAGATTCAAAACGTAATTTTAAAAACGATTATGCAAAAAAATAAATCTTTAGTATTAGGCATTACTGGCGGCATTGCGGCGTATAAAGCGGCAGAATTAGTGCGCTTATTGATTAAATCAAATATCAGTGTGCGAGTAGTGATGACGGAAGCGGCTACAAAATTCATTACCCCAATGACTTTGCAAGCGTTATCTGGCAAGCCCGTGTATGTTGGTATGTGGGATAGCAGTATCGATAATGGCATGCCGCATATTGAGCTCAGTCGTGCAGTGGATGCGATTTTAATCGCGCCAGCATCCGCTGAATTTGTTGCAAAGTTATTGCATGGCCGTGCGGATGATTTACTTTCCACTCTTTGTTTAGCACGTGATTGTCCTTTACTCGTTGCACCCGCGATGAACAAACAAATGTGGGAAAACCCAGCCACAAAACGTAATTTTGCACAGCTAAAAGCTGACAATATCGCGGTGCTTGGTCCAGGCAATGGCGAGCAAGCGTGTGGAGAAACAGGGGATGGTCGCATGTTGGAAGCAGAACAGTTGTTGGCGCACGTAAAAGCGCATTTCACTCCAAAAATTTTAGCAGGAAAGAAGGTATTAATCACCGCTGGCGCGACCTTGGAAATGATTGATCCCGTGCGTGGCATCACTAATTTAAGTAGTGGAAAAATGGGTTATGCGCTCGCTCAAGCGTCATCTAATATGGGGGCTGAGGTGACGTTAGTGAGTGGGGCTAGCCATTTATCCGCGCCAATGAATGTCAATATCCAATACGCAACCAGTGCCAAGGCTATGTATGCCAAGGTGATGGAGAATATTCAATCGCAAGATATTTTCATTGGTGTGGCAGCAGTTGCCGATTACTCGCCTGATGAAATTGCTAATCAAAAAATTAAAAAGAGTGCCGAGTCACTCACCTTGAATTTAACACGCAATCAAGATATTTTGGCTGATGTTGCTAACTTACCCAACCCTCCTTTTTGCGTTGGTTTTGCTGCAGAAAGCGAGGGGGTGACTACGTATGCGGCACAAAAACGTATCGCTAAAAAACTACCATTAATCGTTGCCAACGAAGTCACTTCTACAATCGGCAATGATGATAATCAAGTGACGCTAATTGATGACCACGGCAGTTATCCGTTAGAAAAGGCATCTAAAGAGATCGTTGCTATCCAAATATTAGCGCATATGTACAACTTATTGTAATCAATAATGACATGCCGCCTACCGTCAACTCGTTGTGCGGCATAAGCAGTAGAAGGAGTTAACATTATTTTAGGAGCTGTAGTAGATTAGCCTAAATATTAGGCGATTAAAATAGAGTTAAGTCATTGTAAGTTCAATAGAAAATAGTATTTAAGGTTACTTGAGTATTGTGAACTCGAAGTGATAACCAGATCAGCTGCAGATTTGTTTGAAATAGAGCCTAATAGTACTGCTTTGTTTCATCGTCAATGACGTGAAATAATTGCATATCGTCTCACGCAAAAAGCGCCTGAAATAGTTAACAGTGTTGTTTGTATTGGACGAGCCTTACTTTGGTGGTGCAGGCGAGGCGAGCTCTGGGTCCTGCCGACAAGGTGTAGCTGTGTTTGGAGTATTAAAGCATGGCGGCAAGGTTTACAGTAAGATTGTGATGAACATCCAGTCGTAAACGCTATTGCCATTAATAACGAGAAAAAAAGCACCTGACAGCATGGTTTATACAGACTGCTATTGACGTTATCACGCCTAGGGATGCGCGATTTTTATCATAAATGCATTAATCACTCGACACTATGTGCCACAGGCAAGAATCATCATTAATGAATGCCTAAAGCAGCATGCCCATTATTCCTCAAGGCATGTGTGTTTATCGTGATTGACGCAATACCTAAACAACAACTGAAAAGACTAAAAGAGTGAGCTGAGATTTAAGGCGCATCTACTTCAGTGCCTTATTTTATATCAACACCACCGATAAAATCGTCTCCAATGCAAACTTAAATGGCAGCAGTCCATTTACAAATGCAGACAAACCAAAACATAATGGTATTGAATACTCGCTTGATTCCAAATTTGACCCCAATATTTCAACTTACTTTACCGATACTTTACTTAATGCTAAGTTTGACTCAGCATTTAACAGTATGTCAGCCCCGATTGAATCAGAGAATCGTATGCGCGGCATTTATCGCAATCAATTTTATGGATAAATCGCGTTGAATCAAATTCCCATTGGACTTTTCATGGCAGTTGAAGGTCGCCTTAATAGCAAACCTATGTCGATAATAGAAATACGGAAACAGCACCCACATACACCATCTTTAATTGACGCAAAGGGTTTGGTTTGAACAACATTAATCAGATAAGCATTTTAAAGCGTATGTTTATGTTGAATATATGTTTGATAAAAACCATATAGGCTCAGTTCGCATCAATGATCATCATTTGCGCTTTTTTGAACCATCAACCAATCATCACCATCTACTTGGATTAAGTACTAACAATTAATTCTCAATCATATGCATTCCTTTTTCAGCCAGCCTCAAAAAATGGCTTTATGTTATCTGATGATTTTCATGCTTATTTAGTGTTTAATAACACTTTATCTTTACGCTAAGAAATGTTTATGTCTATTAATGTCGATTTAAAAATTCTCGATAATCGCATCCGCAATATGATGCCTAGCTACGCCACTAAAGGTTCAGCCGGATTAGATTTACGAGCTTGCACCGAAGAAACGCAAACTATACAACCGGGCGAAACCGTGATGATTCCGACCGGCATCGCTATTCATATTGATAATACTTACCATGCCGCATTAATTTTGCCGCGCTCAGGTTTAGGCCACAAGCATGGCATCGTCCTTGGCAATCTAGTGGGCTTAATTGATTCAGACTATCAAGGCCAACTCTTGGTTTCTTGCTGGAATCGCAGTAAGGACCCATTTGTTTTGAACCCAATGGAACGGATTGCTCAACTCGTCATCGTCCCTGTTGTACAAGCAGAATTTCATCTTGTAGATGAATTTATCGAAACAGACCGCGGTGAAGGTGGCTTTGGCAGCACAGGTAAGCATTAAATCCAGATTATTTATAATAAATCTAGATTTATGAGTTGAATAAGATAAGTCTTTCTACTATAATTGTCGTCTTTCTGAAAAGACTAAGTATTTGGAGATAGCCATGGCACGTGTATGTCAGGTAACAGGTAAGAAGCCAATGGTGGGTAACAATGTTTCTCACGCACATAATAAAACAAGACGTCGTTTCTTGCCGAATTTACAAAACCGTAAATTCTGGGTTGAGAGTGAAAATCGTTGGATCAGCATGCGCATTACTAATGCTGCCTTACGCACAATTGACAAAAACGGCATCGATTCAGTACTCGCTAAATTGCGCGCTGCTGGTGAAAAAATCTAAGGAGCATTACGATGCGTGAAAAAATTAAATTAGAGTCAAGTGCTGGTACAGGTCACTTTTATACCACTACTAAAAACAAACGTACGATGCCAGAAAAAATGGAAATCAAAAAATTTGATCCAGTGGTTCGTAAACACGTTATGTACAAAGAAAACAAAATAAAATAGTTGTATTTTTTTATTGATGTAAAAAAACCCGCTTATGCGGGTTTTTTTACATCTTTTGATTAAGCTTTATTACACTAAAAAGATTGTCGCTAAACCTAAAAAGATAAAGAATCCACCACTGTCTGTCATTGCAGTAATTAAAACGCTAGAACCCACCGCAGGATCTTTGCCGAACTTGTTCATGATCAATGGAATAACAACACCCATGAGCGCCGCCAATAATAAGTTAAGGGTAATCGCTGAAGTCATCACTAAACTCAAGCGGTAGTCCATATATAAGGCATAAGTAATGCCCCCTAATACGCCGCCCCAGATTAAACCGTTAACAAGCGCAACACCCAGCTCTTTACTCACTTGCGATCGCATATTACTAGCAGAAATTTGCCCCAGCGCAAGCCCGCGTACTATCATCGTTGTCGTTTGATTACCTGAGTTACCACCAATACCAGCAACAATAGGCATCAATGCAGCCAGTGCAACCACTTTGCCTATAGAGTTCTCAAATAAACCAATCACGCGTGAAGCGATTAAAGCAGTAACTAAGTTAATGGCCAACCAAGCCCAACGGTTTTGTACAGATGCCCACACACTAGAGAAGAAATCCTCTTCTTCACGCAAGCCCGCCATTGATAGTCGATCCGAATCAGACTCTTCTCGAAGATAATCCATGACCTCATCCACAGTTAATCGCCCAACTAGCTTATTGTTCTTGTCGACAACAGGAGCACTAACCAAATCATAGCGTTCAAAGGCCTTTGCTGCATCGGCTGCTATATCATCTGGGTAGAATAGCACGACATCAGCTGCCATGACATTTTCGACAGTTTCATTCAAATCGTTGACCAATATCGTTGTAATCGGCAACACACCTTTAATCGTATCATGCCGATCAATCACAAAAATTTTATCCGTATGACCAGGCAACTCATCTAGCCGACGCAGATATCGCAATGCAACTTCTAACGTAACATCTTCACGCACCGTTACAATATCAAAATCCATTAAAGCGCCAACGGTGTGTTCTGGGTAAGAAAGTGCAGATTGTAAACGCTCTCGGTTAAACGCATCTAAACCTTCCATCAGCTCTTGCAAAACATCTTTTGGTAAGTCAGGTGCCAAATCAGCTAACTCATCTGCCCCTAACTTTTCTGCTGCCGCGAGCAACTCCCCACTATCCATGTCAGCAATAAGCGTTTGCCTTACCGCATCTGACACCTCTAAAAGAATATCTCCATCGCGATCAACTTTGACAAGATCCCAAAGATAGAGACGATCATCTAGTGGCAGGGCTTCTAAAATGTGGGCAACGTCGGCTGGATGCAAATTATTTAAAATATTTTGAAGTTCAGTCTTATTTTGCCGATGGACAATCGTCTCTATCAGATCATGTTTAAGCATTTCTTGCTTATGTACAAGGTTCTCCACTAACTGATGTTTCTTCAATAAAGAAACCACCTGATCCAGTGTTTCGCTTAATCTGTCTTTTGACTCTTGAATATCCGCCATCACTACCTTGTGTTATAACATTGATTTCATTAACCGTTATTATGAAGTGTTTTTAACTTTTCCCAAATCAAATGCCTACTTTAATCCAATTAAATTTTTATACGACTTCCAATTGTCACCTATGTGAGCAAGCAACAGAATTACTTAATTCAATCGAAAGTATTGCGATAAATTTCATTGAGATTGCAGATCATGATGAATTAATTAACTTGTATGGCACCCGAATTCCCGTATTACAACAAGCGAACAATCATAGTGTTGAATTAGACTGGCCATTTAATCTGCAACAGATACGCACGTTCATTAATGGGTAAATGATCAAATCAAAATATAAAAGCCAGCATTTAGCTGGCTTTTATATGCATCTATTTTTATTGCCTTAGTCTGCTGTTACTACTTCCGCAACTTCAGGACGATCTACTAATTCAACAAATGCCATTGGTGCATTATCTCCGTTACGGAAACCACATTTTAGAATACGCAAATAACCACCTTTACGCTCAAGGTAACGTGGACCTAATTCACCAAACAATTTACCAACAATGTCGCGATCACGTAAACGGCTAAAAGCGAGGCGACGATTAGCCAACGTGGCCTCTTTGCCTAAAGTAATAAGAGGTTCTGCATATTTACGCAACTCTTTTGCTTTTGGCAATGTTGTTCTAATCACTTCGTGACGAAGCAATGAAACTGACATATTACGAAACATAGCTGCACGATGGCTGCTCGTACGATTTAATTTTCTATTTTGATTACCGTGACGCATAGTAACTTCCTTAAACTTTTAAAATTTAGCTTTTAAGCTTTTTCAAGACCAACTGGTGGCCAACTTTCTAACTTCATGCCCAAGGTTAGACCTTTTGAAGCTAACACATCTTTAATTTCATTCAGTGATTTACGACCTAGATTAGGCGCTTTCAACAATTCATTTTCTGAACGTTGGATTAAATCACCAATGTAGAAAATGTTTTCTGCTTTAAGGCAGTTTGCTGAACGCACGGTTAACTCTAAATCATCCACTGGACGCAATAGTATAGGATCAACCTGTGGCGCAGCAGCTTCTTCTTCTTCTGTTGGTGCACCTTCAAGGTTTGCAAAAACAGAAAGCTGACCAATTAAGATTGCCGCCGCATCACGAATCGCTTGTTCAGGATCAACAATACCATTGGTCTCAACATCCATGATTAGTTTATCTAAGTCAGTACGCTGTTCAACACGTGCGCTTTCAACTTGATAGCTCACTTTGTTAATTGGACTAAAAGAAGCATCAACCATAATGAAACCAAGTGTACGATCTTCTTGATTTACTTTTGTTCTTGCTGGAACTGGTTGATAACCACGACCCATTTCCACCTTAACTTCAAGGTTAAGTGCTCCGCCTTTTGTTAAATGTGCAATCACATGTTCAGGATTAACAATTTCTGCATCGTGACCAGTATTAAAATCAGCCGCTGTAACAACACCTTCACCAGATTTACTCAACGTTAATATAGTTTCTGATTTACTGTTTAGCTTTAAAGCAACACCTTTAAGGTTTAACAAAATATCAACAACATCTTCCTGTACGCCATCAATGGTTGAGTATTCATGCACAACACCATCAATTTTTACTTCTGTAATAGCGAAGCCAGGGATTGAAGATAGTAATACACGACGTAATGCGTTACCTAATGTGTAGCCAAAGCCACGCTCCATTGGCTCTAATGTCACGCGCGCTCTCAGCGGCGTTATTTCTTCCACGTTAACAACACGTGGCTTTAAGTACTCTGTAGGATTACTCTGCATAAAAAGTCCTTGACCTAATTGGTTAATAAAAAGCTTATGTCTAAATAACGATTATTTAGAATACAGCTCAACCACCAATGATTCGTTAATCGTTGAAGGCAAGTCGTCACGTTTTGGCGCAGATTTAAATGTGCCCGTAAACGCTTTAACATCAACCTCCAACCATTCTGGGAAGCCACGCTCGTCAGCTGATTCTAAAGCAGATTTAATACGCAATTGCTTCTTAGACGCTTCTGCAACAGAAACTACATCTCCTGCTCTTACTTGATAAGAAGGGATGTTCACTCGTTTACCATTAACAAGAATCGAATTATGTTTAACAACTTGACGCGCCTCTGTACGTGAACCAGCTAAACCCATACGATAAGCAACGTTATCTAAACGACACTCTAATAACTGCAATAAGTTCTCGCCAGTAACGCCTTTTCTTCGATCCGCTTCGGCATAGTAGCTACGGAATTGTTTTTCTAATACACCGTAAATACGACGTACTTTTTGTTTCTCACGCAATTGAACACCATAATCAGATAAGCGTGAAGCACGACGCTGACCATGTTGTCCTGGTGGGAAGTTACGTTTTTCAATTGCACACTTATCAGTAAAGCATTTTTCAGCTTTTAAAAACAATTTCTCGCCTTCGCGACGACACTGACGGCATTTAGGATCTAAGTTTCTAGCCAAGATAGTTCTCCAGTAATCTTTTTCGCTTAAATGCGACGTTTTTTAGGTGGGCGACAGCCATTATGTGGCACAGGCGTGACATCTGTAATGCTGGTAATTTTGAAACCGGCTGCATTTAACGCACGAACAGCAGATTCACGACCTGGTCCCGGGCCTTTAATGCGTACTTCTAAATTCTTCACACCATTCTCTTGTGCTGATTTACCAGCAACTTCCGCCGCAACCTGTGCAGCAAAAGGAGTACTCTTACGTGAACCTTTAAAACCTTGTCCACCAGAAGTCGCCCATGACAAGGCATTGCCTTGACGGTCGGTAATCGTAATAATGGTATTGTTAAATGAAGCATGCACGTGGGCAACACCCTCTGCAATATTCTTCTTAACCTTTTTTCTTACGCGTACATTAGCTTTTGCCATGTTGTACTGTCCTTACAAATAATTTTTAAAAAACCAAACTTAATGTTATTTAGATTGCTTAATTGGCTTAATTGGGCCTTTACGCGTACGCGCATTTGTTTTAGTACGCTGTCCACGAACCGGCAAACCACGACGATGACGAACACCACGATAGCAACCCAAATCCATTAAACGTTTAATATTCATTGTCACTTCACGACGCAAGTCACCTTCAACAGTGAATTTCGCAACCTCTTCACGAATCTTTTCAACTTCTGCATCATTTAAATCTTTCACTTTTGCAGTTGTTGCTACGCCTGCAGCAGCACAAATACTTTTTGCAGTCATTTTACCGATACCATAAATCGCTGTTAACGCGATTTCTGTATGTTTATGATTTGGGACATTTACCCCAGCAATACGAGCCATACTCTTAACTCCATAATGAATCGCCTTTTATAGAAGCGACCAAATAAAAAAAGCCTTGCATTCTAACAGTTTGCACTTTGTTTTTCAAATAAAACAAGGCTAGATTAAAACACTATCCTTGACGTTGTTTATGACGTGGATCTGTGCAAATAACACGTAATACACCACGGCGACGCACTGTTTTACAGTGGCGGCATAATTTTTTAACTGACGCGCGAACTCTCATAATTAACCTCTTTAACCAACTAAATCTTTATTTTCGATACGTGAAACTTGTTCACGCCCTATATTTCTACGCTTAAAACCTTACCGCGCTGTTGTGCCACCTTTAAAGTTGGCTTTTTTCAACAAGCCTTCATACTGGTGTGACATCAAATGTGATTGCACTTGTGACATGAAATCCATTGTGACAACAACAATAATCAAGAGTGAAGTACCTCCAAAATAAAACGGCGTATTAAATTTCAAACTTAAAAACTCTGGCAATAAACAAACCGAGGTAATATAGACTGCCCCAATTAATGTCAATCTACCCATAATCTTGTCAATATATTTTGCAGTCTGCTCGCCAGGTCGAATGCCTGGCACAAACGCACCACTTTTCTTTAGGTTATCAGCAGTTTCTTTTGGGTTGAATACCAAGGCTGTATAAAAGAAACAGAAAAACAAAATAGCGGATGCAAATAATAAAATATAAATTGGCTGACCTGGTGAAATTGCACTAGACAAATCTTTCAGCCAAAACATGCTCTCACTGCTACCAAACCAGCCAGCCAGTGATGCTGGAAACAGAATAATACTTGATGCAAAAATTGGTGGTATCACACCTGCCATATTCAGTTTTAATGGTAAATGTGTGGTTTGACCACCCATTACTTTATTGCCAACTTGGCGTTTAGCATAATTAACTGTAATTTTGCGTTGGCCGCGCTCTACAAACACTACCAAAGCCGTAACCAACACAACCATCACGAATAAAAATACAACCAAAGGGATCGAGAATGCACCTGTTCGTGCCAGCTCTAAAGTGCTTCCAATTGCTCTAGGTAAGCCCGCTACAATACCTGCGAAGATGATAATAGAAATCCCATTACCAATACCACGTTCAGTGATTTGCTCGCCAAGCCACATTAAAAACATCGTACCGCCAACCAAACTGACAACAGTAATTAATCTAAAAGACATCCCTGGATCAATCACTAATCCAGCTTGCCCTTCAAATGCAATTGCAATGCCCAGCGCTTGGAAAGTTGCTAATGCAACAGTTCCATAGCGTGTATATTTTGTAATAGCGCGCCTACCAGCCTCTCCATCTTTTTTTAGCTGCTCTAGCTTAGGAGACACAACCGTTAATAGCTGCATAATAATTGAAGCTGAAATGTAAGGCATAATGCCAAGTGCAAATATCGCAAAACGCTCAAGCGAACCGCCTGAAAACATATTAAACATACCCAAGATTCCACCACTCTGTGAATCAAAAAGTTGCTTCAATATAGTAGGGTCAATACCTGGAACAGGAATATGCGAACCTAAACGAAATACAACCAACGCACCTAACACAAACCATAAACGGCCTTTAAGCTCGCTCATTTTTCCAAAAGACTTCAATAAATTATCTTGTGCCAATTGTTTTCTCTTAAGCTTCTACGACTTTACCGCCAGCACTTTCAATTGCTGCACGTGCGCCTTTTGTTAGCAACAATCCTTGCACTTGTACTTTTTCTGTCAACTCACCAGATAGAAAAACTTTTGCTGCTTTAACACGACCAGAAATGATTTTTGCTTCTTTCAAAGCCAATAAATCAATAACTTTAGCATCTAATCCTAATAGTTCACTTGTGCGAACATGTGCAGTATCTGCTTTAGTCATCGATTTAAAACCACGCTTTGGCAAGCGACGTTGTAAAGGCATTTGACCGCCCTCAAAACCAACCCGATGCGTTGCACCCGAGCGTGAATGTTGACCTTTATGACCTCGACCAGCAGTTTTACCTAGTCCAGACCCAATACCTCGACCAACTCGACGAGGTTCTTTTTTAGCGCCTTCAGCAGGCTTAATTGTATTTAATTCCATTATCCTTCTACCTTTAATAGATAGTTGACTTTATTGATCATGCCACGTATAGCGGGAGTATCTTGCAACTCAACTGTATGGTGCATCCGACGCAAACCCAACCCTTTAACGGTTGCACGATGAGACTCTAATCTACCGATAATGCTTTTAACCAAGGTTACTTTAACAGTAGCGCCAGTATCTTTTTTTGCTTTAGCCATTTGTTAGCCTCTAATCTCTTCAACTGATTTACCACGCTTAGCAGCGACGTCCGAAGGCGTATTCATTGCTTCTAAGCCATTTAACGTAGCGCGAACAACATTGTATGGATTGGCTGAGCCGATACATTTTGCAGTCACGTTCGTGATGCCCATTACTTCAAAAATCGCTCGCATCGCTCCACCAGCAATAATACCTGTACCTTCAGGCGCTGGCTGAATCAACACTTTTGCGGCACCGAAACGTCCAATTACCGTGTGATGAAGCGTGCCGTTGTTTAGGTTAACTTTAACCATTTCACGACGCGCTTCGTCCATTGCTTTTTGTACTGCGGTTGGCACTTCACGTGCTTTACCTTTACCCATACCAACACTACCGTCGCCATCACCGACAACACTAAGTGCAGCAAAGCTCATAATACGTCCACCTTTAACCGTTTTACTTACACGATTAACGGTAATCATTTTTTCACGCAAACCATCTGTTTGCTGTGCTTGTTGCTCAAAAACTTTAGCCATAATCTATTCTCGCTTATTAAAATGACAGACCATTTTCACGCGCAGCTTCTGCCAACGCTTGAATGCGACCATGATATTTATTGCCTGAACGATCAAAAGCTACTGAAGAAATCCCTGCTTTTTTTGCTTTCTCGGCAATACGTTTACCAATAACAGCAGCCGCCTCAACGTTACCACCATTCTTCACTGCTTTACGCACTTCTGCCTCTACTGTAGAAGCACTTGCAAGCACTTTCTCACCAGTTGCATCAACAATTTGCGCATAGATATGTAAGTTTGTACGATGTACACTTAAGCGCGTTACAGATTGCCCGGCAATAATGGCACGGGTTTTACGTGCACGGCGCAAGCGATTATTTACTGTAGTCATATTTAGCCTTTATTTCCTAAATTACTGCTATTTTTTCTTAGATTCTTTAATCTGAACGACTTCATCAGAATAACGAACACCTTTGCCTTTATAAGGCTCAGGCTTACGATATGCACGAATTTGTGCGGCGACTTGACCGATAACTTGTTTATCCGCACCTGTTAATTCAATCTCCGTAGGCGTCGCTGTTTTGACAGTCACTCCGTCAGGCATTTTATGGCTGATCGGGTGTGAATAACCCAATTCCAAATTCAGTATTTGACCTTGAGCTTGCGCTTTGTAACCCACACCAACCAAAGTCAATTTGCGCGTAAAGCCTTCTGATACACCACGTACCATGTTAGCAACTAGAGAACGTAAAGTACCTGACATTGCTCTTGCATGCGCATCAGTGCTAGTAGCAACGAAAGTAATGGTTTCACCTTCACGGTTTAAATTAACAGCATTAGTCAATGGATGAGACAATTTTCCTAAAGGGCCGCTCACAATAATACTGTTTACGCTTAACTCCACTTCGACCTTAGCTGGAATGACTACTGGATTTTTAGCAACACGTGACATCTGCTTCTCCTTAAGCCACTACGCAAAGCAACTCGCCGCCGATACCAGCAGCTTGCGCTTTACGATCTGTCATTACACCCTTGGATGTAGACACGATTGTCACACCAAGACCATTCATTACCTTAGGTATATTTTGCCCGCTTTTATAGACGCGCAAACCTGGCTTACTAACACGCTCAATTTTTTCAATTACTGGGCGGCCCGCGTAATATTTAAGACTAATATTTAACAATGGTTTGCCATTATTAGCATCAATATGAAAGTCTTCAATATAACCTTCATCTTTTAGCACATTTGCAATAGCACCTTTTACTTTAGATGCTGGCATTGATACCGATATTTTATTAACACCTTGCGCATTGCGAATACGCGTTAACATGTCGGCAATTGGATCACTCATACTCATAGATCTGTTCCTTATTTACCAGCTAGCCTTAGTAACACCCGGCACTTTGCCAGACATCATCAAGTCACGCAATTTACTACGTCCAATTCCAAATTTACTAAACACGCCACGAGGACGGCCAGTAAGCGCACAACGATTACGTAAACGTACAGGGCTTGAATTGCGTGGTAAAGCTTGCAATTTCAAGCGCGCCTCACGTTGCTCTTCAACACTAAGGCTTTGATCGTTGATAATTGTTGTTAACGCAGTACGTTTAGCAGCGAATTTTTTTACTGTAGCGCGTCGCTTAATTTCACGCTCTGTCATACATGTTTTTGCCATGTCTTAACCCCTAAAAGGAAAGTTAAACGCAGAAAGCAATGCTTTAGCTTCTTCGTCAGTTTTTGCTGTCGTCGTAATCGTAATATTCATACCACGAATTGCATCGATTTTGTCGTAATCAATTTCAGGGAAAATGATTTGTTCTTTAACACCCATGTTGTAATTACCACGACCGTCAAAAGATTTTGCAGATAAGCCGCGGAAATCTCTGATACGTGGAATTGAAACAGTTACCAAACGATCAAAAAACTCGTACATACGCTCACGTCTCAGCGTTACTTTACATCCCACCGGGTAATCGTCACGAATCTTAAAAGCAGCAACAGATTTCTTAGCTTTAGTTACAACTGCTTTTTGACCAGCAATTTTTTCCATATCGCTAACAGCGTGTTCCATTACTTTTTTGTCTGCAACTGCTTCACCAACACCCATATTCAGTGTGATTTTGTCGATTCTTGGTACCTGCATTACTGAGGTATAACCAAATTTTTCAGTCATTTCTTTAACAACTGATTCATTATAAAATTGTTTTAAGCGTGCCATAATTTATCCTATTTACTTACTTAAGCTTGGACAGCTTCGCCGTTAGACTTATAAACACGAATCTTACGACCGTCTTTTAAAACCTTATAGGCTACTCGGTCAGCTTTCTCAGTTGCCGCATTAAATAAGGCAATATTAGAAGCTTGAATTGGCATTTCCTTAGAAACGATACCACCAGCAATACCTTTAATTGGGTTTGGCTTTTGGTGTTTTTTTGCAAGGTTAATACCTTCAACAATCACTAGATCATTTTCAAGCACGCGCGAAACGATACCGCGCTTACCTTTATCTTTACCAGCATTAACAATGACTTGGTCACCTTTAAGAATTTTACTCATCTTTATATCCTCAACTTCGCTCTTAAAGCACTTCAGGAGCTAAAGAAACGATTTTCATAAAGCGCTCACTACGCAATTCGCGCGTTACTGGCCCAAAAATACGCGTACCAATCGGCTCTAGTTTAGCCGTCAACAATACCGCAGCATTGCTATCAAACTTAACTAGTGAACCGTCTGGACGACGCACACCTTTAGCAGTGCGCACGACAACAGCGTTGTATACCTCGCCTTTTTTAACGCGCCCACGAGGAGCTGCATCTTTAATAGTTACCTTGATCACATCACCAACACTGGCGTAGCGACGCTTAGAACCACCCAACACTTTAATACACATTACTGAACGTGCACCTGTGTTATCAGCTACTTCTAGCCTTGACTGCATTTGAATCATGAAATAATCTCCAACTTAATCCGCATTAACCAAAACAGCCGCCAAAAAATGGTTCGGCCTATTGACCACGGTCAGTATTGGGGCGCTTGCTTTTATATATACTAGAATTACTAATGATATACGAGCGCCGAAAAGTCCAACATTATATACTTCATTCACATCTACTAGCAAGTAGAAAATGTAAATTATTGCTACTTATCTATAAAAGCTTAATCTGCTTTTCTAGCAATCTTACTCACCACCCAAGATTTATGCTTAGATAGCGGACGACCCTCAGTAATGGTCACGAGGTCACCTTCTTTACACTCATTTGTTTCATCGTGTGCATGAAATTTCTTTGATTTAGAAATCACCTTGCCGATCAATGGATGCTTAACTTTACGCTCCACCAATACCGTCACTGTTTTATCCATTTTATCACTTACGACACGGCCGCTTAATGAGCGAACAACTTTTACTTCCGTTTCTGTCATCATCGATCCTTTTAGCCCTTAGCTTTTTCAGCTAGTACAGTCTTAATACGCGCAATATTGCGTCGTGTTTTTAAAATTTGATCAGGCTTATTAAGCTGCTGTGTTGCAGATTGCATGCGCAATGAAAATTGTGCACGACGCAACTCGATTAGCTCATTATTTAGCTCGTCAACATTTTTACTTCTTAAATCAGTAGCTTTCATCATCTCTTCCTTAACCACCAAGTTGACGCGTCATGAATACGGTCTCAATTGGCAATTTTGCAGCCGCTAGCTTGAATGCCTCACGTGCCAAATCTTCGCTCACGCCGTCCATTTCATATAACATCTTGCCAGGCTTAATTTGCGCAACGTAAAATTCAACACTACCTTTACCTTTACCCATACGCACTTCAGCTGGTTTTTTAGAAATTGGTTGGTCTGGAAAAATACGAATCCAAACACGGCCGCCACGCTTGATATGACGAGTCATAACACGACGTGCTGCTTCAATTTGGCGCGCTGTTAGACGACCACGTCCAATTGCTTTTAATCCAAAATCACCAAAACTTACTTTATTACCTGTCGTTGCAATGCCTTTGTTACGGCCTTTTTGCATCTTACGAAATTTTTGTCTAGATGGTTGTAGCATCTTTAACCCTCGGCTTTCTTACTTTTTTTTCTGGTTCAGAATCAACAGTATCAACTGTTGTTTGCGCATTATCCGCAAAAATCTCACCCTTAAATACCCATACTTTAATACCAATAATACCGTATGTTGTTAGTGCTTCGGCAACACCATAATCAATATCAGCACGTAAGGTATGAAGCGGAACGCGTCCTTCGCGATACCATTCAGTACGAGCAATTTCAATACCATTTAAACGGCCTGAACTCATAATCTTAATGCCTTTAGCACCAAGTCGCATTGCATTCTGCATTGCACGCTTCATTGCACGACGGAACATAACACGCTTTTCCAGCTGTTGCGCGATACTTTGCGCTACCAATGTAGCATCAAGCTCCGGCTTGCGCACTTCTTCAATATTTAAATGTACAGGCACATTCATCATGCCTTGCAACGTTGCACGCAATGACTCGATGTCCTCGCCTTTTTTACCAATCACAACGCCTGGTCTGGCACTGTGAATCGTAATTTTTGCATTTTTTGCTGGACGCTCAATAATCACTTTACTCACGGCGGCGTTAACTAACTTCTTAGTTAAAAAGTCCCGCACTTTAATGTCATTTTGCAACATTTCAGGGAAGTTTTTTGAGTTTGCGTACCAGCGTGATTGCCAGTTTTTTGTTACCGCTAAGCGGAAACCGGTTGGATGTATTTTTTGTCCCATATTACGCCTTTGTATCGCCGACTGTCACATGAATGTGGCAGGTTGGTTTAATGATACGCCCTGCACGGCCTTTGGCCCGAGCGCGGATTCTTTTTAATACAATACCTTTATCAACATAAATTGAAGTTACCTTCAACTCATCGATATCTGCACCGTTATTATGTTCTGCATTGGCGATTGCTGATTCCACCACTTTTTTAATAATTTCAGCACCTTTTTTAGGTGTGAAAGCTAAAATATTGAGTGCGTGATCAACTTTTTTGCCACGTACAAGGTCAGCGACTAGTCTTGCCTTTTGCGGAGAGATGTGAACACCTCTTAAGATTGCTGTTACTTCCATCATAAGCTCCTATTTCTTCGCTTTTTTGTCAGCAGCATGACCTTTGAATGTACGTGTTAACGCAAATTCACCAAGCTTGTGACCAACCATGTTTTCAGAAATGAGTACTGGCACATGAATTTTTCCGTTATGCACAGCAATCGTCAAACCAATAAAATCAGGCAAGATGGTAGAGCGACGTGACCATGTTTTAATTGGCTTTCGATCGCGATTTGCCGCAGCAACTGCTACTTTTTTTGCTAGATGCCCATCTATAAATGGGCCTTTTTTAATTGAACGTGCCATATTTTCTACCTTACGCCTCTCGGACGACGACTAACCCGCATATTGTCCGTACGTTTATTGTTACGAGTGCGGAATCCTTTAGTTTGAACACCCCATGGACTAACTGGGTTCATACCAGCTGCAGTACGACCTTCACCACCACCGTGCGGATGATCAACCGGGTTCATCACAACACCACGAACCGTAGGACGAACACCGCGCCAGCGCATTGCCCCAGCTTTACCGATAGAACGTAGTGAATGCTCTCCATTACCAACCTCGCCCATTGTTGCTTTGCAATCAACGTGCACGCGGCGAACTTCACCAGAACGTAAACGTAGTTGCGCATAGATACCTTCTCTAGCCAGCAACTGCACTGAAGTACCTGCTGATCGAGCAATTTGTGCACCTTTGCCTGGCTGTAACTCAATACAGTGAATGGTGCTACCAACAGGAATGTTGCGCAATGGCAATGCATTACCTGCTTTAATTGGCGCCTCTGAACCACTAATCAATTGGTCGCCAGCCGAAATGCCTTTAGGCGCAATAATATAGCGGCGCTCACCATCTGCATAACAAAGCAACGCAATGTGTGCAGAACGGTTTGGATCATATTCTAAACGCTCAACTTTTGCCGGGATGCCATCTTTGTTACGACGGAAATCGACAAGACGATAATGCTGTTTATGCCCACCACCTTGGTGACGTGTTGTAATACGACCATTGTTATTACGGCCTGCATTTTTACTTTGACTCTCCAAAAGCGGCGCATGTGGCTTACCTTTATACAAGTCCGGCGTAACAACCTTAACCACTCCACGACGACCCGGGGAAGTTGGTTTGACTTTAATTAATGCCATCTCATCTCTCCTTATTCGCCAGTTGCGAAGTTAATTTCTTGACCGGGCTTCAAGCTTACATAAGCTTTCTTCCAATCGTTACGCTTGCCCATAGTGCGACCAGCCCGTTTTGTTTTGCCTAATACGTTCATTGTTGTGACTGACGCAACCTGCACTTTAAAGACCAGCTCGACTGCCGCTTTAATTTCAGCTTTAGTAGCATCTTTAAGCACTTTAAAAGCTATTTGCTCATGCTTATCAGCAATATAAGTCGCTTTTTCTGTTACTTGCGGAGCAACAATCACTTGGAATAAACGATCTTGAGTATGAATTAGTGCGCTCATGCTAGCATCTCCTCAAGTTTCTTCACTGCGCCAGCGGTCGCCAACACTCTCGGAAAACGAACTAAGCTAACTGGGTCAGCATGCTGCGCTTCCACAACCATTACATTTGTAAGATTACGTGAAGATAAATATAAATTCTCATCAAAACCATCTGTTAGCAATAACACGCCATCAGCATAACCAAGACCTTTAATTTTCTCTACAAATTGTTTCGTTTTAGGAGAATCAACTTTAAACTCTTCCACAATAACGATACGTTCTTGACGCACCAACTCTGAAAGAATGGTTTGCATACCAGCTCGATAAGCTTTGCGGTTAACTTTATGTGAGTAGTTATCTTTTGGACTTGCAGGGAACGCACGTCCACCTCCACGCCAAATTGGGCTGGACGTCATACCAGCACGTGCGTTACCCGTTCCTTTTTGTCCGTAAGGCTTTTTAGTCGAGTGCGCTACAGTACCACGTGTTTTTTGAGCGCGCGTTGAGGTACGAGCGTTTGCCATATAAGCAACTACCACTTGATGTACCAATGCCTCATTAAACTCACGACCAAAAGTAACGTCAGAGACAGTAATACCTTTTTTAGCTACATTGCCTGCTTTATCGATTAATTTGATTTCCATCATTGAGCTCCCTGTGCTTTGGTCGCTTTAGCTTTAATCGCATGTCGTACAACAACGTCGCCGCCTTTAGAACCTGGAATAGCACCTTTAATCAACAGCAAGTTACGCTCAGCGTCAACGCGTACTATTTCTAAATTCTGCGTTGTCACCGTAACAGCACCCAAATGGCCAGCCATTCGTTTACCAGGGAATACTCGACCTGGATCTTGAGCCATACCTTGCGAGCCAATTTTCTTGTGTGCTTTAGAGTTACCATGCGTTGCACGGCCTGATGAGAAGTGATGACGCTTAATGCCGCCTGCAAAACCCTTACCGATAGACGTTCCCGTCACGTCAACCAATTGACCTACCTCGAACAATGCTACGGTAACTTCAGATCCTACTGCATGATCAGCAGTCACTTCTTCGTTAACATTGAATTCTCTTATGCCAGAACCAGCAAGAACACCTGCTTTTGCATAATGCCCAGCGAGCGCCTTATTAATTCGGCTTGCGCGACGTTCACCGAAAGCAACTTGAAGGCCACTATAACCATCAATTTCGACCGTCTTGATCTGTGTCACACGGTTAGGTTTAACCTCAAGCACGGTTACTGGGATACTACTACCTTCCTCAGTAAACACGCGGGTCATACCCACCTTGCGACCAATAAGCCCTAAGCTCATGATCTATTCCTTATTATTTAATTAAAAAGCCGATTACAATTGACCGACTTTTGTGAAAGAGCGCGGATTATACCGAACTCCCAACTTTAATACAACCCTTAAGCTAAATTACAGCTTAATTTCCACGTCAACACCTGCTGGCAAATCTAATTTCATTAAAGCATCAACTGTTTTATCTGTTGGTTCAACGATATCCATTAAACGCTGATGTGTTCTAATTTCAAACTGATCACGTGAGGTTTTGTTAACATGTGGCGAACGTAAGATATCAAAACGTTCAATACGTGTAGGCAACGGTACTGGACCTTTTACCACAGCACCTGTGCGTTTTGCTGTTTCAACGATTTCTTGAGCTGATTGATCAATCAAGCGATAATCAAATGCTTTCAGACGAATACGAATTTTTTGAGCTGCCATGTTTTTTCCTTATAAAGAGCGAAACGGCAGACTTAAGCCTACCGTTTTATTTTAAATTACTAACTATTCAATGACTTTAGCAACAACACCCGCACCAACTGTACGGCCACCTTCACGAATAGCGAAGCGTAAACCTTCTTCCATCGCAATCGGAGCTATCAATGTTACGGTAATGGATACGTTGTCG
>Ga0105051_10001334_pt1 | contig 33879 bp, 29 predicted proteins | sample FRY02_FD_78383 | JGI IMG/M metagenome (GOLD analysis project Ga0105051, IMG submission 78383) | Freshwater microbial communities from Lake Fryxell liftoff mats and glacier meltwater in Antarctica - FRY-02 (megahit assembly) | ecosystem: Environmental > Aquatic > Freshwater > Ice > Glacier... | reverse complement strand
TTTGCAACATTTTTTTGTCTAAAAATTGGGCATGTATCTGGCTTTTATGCAAATAAAAAAAAGAAATAAAACAAAGCCTGAAAAATGTCTATTATACCAAAAATTACCTTTCCCCACTTAAAAAGACTATGAATAGCCAAAAAACTATCATTTCTGGAAGCAATAATTACAATGCTGATACTCAAACGGGTGCTTCCCACATAAGTCAGCGACTAAACTATTGCTAATGCCCGCAGTTTGCCATTGTATTGCCACACTCACCTGTGTCAATCTGCTTCTTAAACTATCTTGCTTGAAATCGAAAAAAAAAGTGTTTTAGGGGTCGGACATTGCAACTTGATATTGATACAAACAAAAAAACCATTGCGCCAAGCCCAAAAACAAAACGCCACCGTTTACATTTATTTCGTTGTCTTTTTCCTTGCCGTTAAATCCATACTTATACATGCTATTCGGGGTCGCTCAAATGGCTGCATGACATAGGGCTAACCAAGGTATTTGGGTAGGTTTGATTCCTTGGCATAGTTTTAGATTATAAATGTAGGCCCTGTTTTTAGTTGTGACTTTTTTTATATATTCCAGCCAACAAAACGCTCGCTCGTAACTATCTTTTTGTTATTCAAATGCCAAAACAAGGTGCCAAATTTTTGTGCAATTTCAATGTCGTGGGTAGAAACGATGATTAGTTTTTTAGATATTTTGCTCAATGTTTGTATGGTTTCAAACAGATTAACTTTTGAAGGATAATCTAAAAAAGCACTGGGTTCGTCCATTAAAATAATGGGGGTGTTTTGTGCCAATGCCCTTGCAACATTAGCTTTTTGCCATTCGCCATCGCTTATTTTATGAATGTTTTTTTCTTGCAAATATTCTATGTTCATTGTTTTGAGCGCTTCGTCTATCAATTTTTGTTTTTCTTTTTTATCTAAAATAGAATAGGTGCCCAATTCTACCATTTGCCTTATGCTAACAAATGTTTCTGAGATTCTTGCGTTGTTTACCAAAGCTATTTTTTGCGCTCTTTCTTCAAAAGAATATTGATTGATACATTTATTGTCGATTAAAATACGGTCGTTTTTGCAAGGCAAAATGCCCGCAATTGTTTTTAGCAATGTGGATTTACCTGCGCCATTTGCACCCGAAAAAATAATTAACCCTCCCTCATTTAGTACAGTGGAAAAATCTGTTATTAAAGGCTCCGAATAGCCGATTTCCAAATTGGATATGGATAAAACAGTTTGCATTATTTTTGCATATTTTTAAGTAAGATATAGATAATTATTGGTCCGCCAAGCAAAGATGTGGTGATATTTATTGGCAAATGGTAATTAAAAATGGGTAGTGAAGAAACAATGTCGCCAAGCAAAGCCATGCTTGCGCCTAAAAGAATGTTTGCAATAAAAATTAGTTTGAAATTAACAGATTTGAATATCATTTTCACAACATTGGGAATGGCTATTCCGATAAAAGCAATTGGGCCGCAATAGGCAGTGCTAACGCCCGTTAGCAAACCGGCAGCCATCAATAAATAAAAACTATTTTTTTTCACATGAACGCCCAAAGTTTGCGCCACATCATTGCCCAATATCATGGCAGACAAAGCCCCCATTTTAAAAAACATAAACAAACAGGTTGCACCAATTAAGATTGAAAAAAGGAACAAATCGGCACCCAAAACCTGAGAAAAAGAACCAAAATTCCATTTTGAGAGAGATTGCAGTTGTTGCGGATTTGCTAAAGAAACCAAGAGACTTTGCACAGCGCCCAAAATCATGCTTAAAACCACACCCAGCAAAAGTATGATATTAGAGTTTCCATATTTTTTGCTCACCAAACAAATTAACAACAAAACACCAATTGCACCCAAAAAACCAAAAAAAGGGAGACCTAATTGAACAATAAAAGGTGAAAAAAAAGATTGCAGAACTAAAAAGAAGGTTACCATAAGTCCGGCTCCCGAACTAACGCCTAAAATATAGGGCCCTGCCAACTGGTTTTTGAACAATTGCTGCAATACAAATCCTGAAACTGCTAATGCACTTCCCGTTAAAATGGCAGTTAAAGCTTTCGGCAATCTAAAAATTTCTAGCAGCGGAATGGCATGTGTTTCTTCTGAAAAAGGATTGATAAAATTGGGCACAAAAAAAACATCTACACACAAAAGAATGAGTAAGCATACAACCAAGAAAGTGACGCCTTTATAATATGTTTGTTGGATTGTCAAGCTTGAAAAACTAGGCTTTTACATTCCTAATTATTGGATTTTTAAAAAAAAACTGGATTTAAAACTTAATTCTTTCTTTGTTTTCTGGCGATAAAAGTGAAATCTGTTTGTCAATAATTTTAGCAAACTCAGGGTTTTTATACAACACTTTCAAACTGCCATAACACGGGCCAGACAAACGAGAATTGTTGGTTAAAATGGCATTTATCAAATTATTGGCGATGGTTTCGTTACATAGATTTAATCTTGCAACGCTTGCCCCTGCCGCAACCCTGGTTCTAAACTCATAGTTTGCACTTATCAATTGTGTAAGTTCAAGGATAGACGCTTCTTTTTTATAGTTATTGGTAATTGCATACTCTAGCCATTTTGTTCTAATATTATTGTTTTGTCCGTTTGTGTTTTCAGCTATTTTCAAAAATTTAACCTTGTCTTTTTCGCTAATTTCTTTGCTTAACATTATTTTGCTCATGGCATTTTCCACCACATTGTAGCTACTGTCGCTCATCAAAGAAATAAATATTTTTATATGCTCTTTCGCCATCGTGTCTGCACTGATAAAAGCCAGTTTCACTTCTGGTTTGGGGTCTTTTACAATGTTGGCATACCATGCAGTCAATGTTTTTTGATTGGCCAATTGTTTGGCAATTTCTGCTCTAATGGCAAAATGTTTTTCTGCTGCAAATCTTTGCTGTAAAAAGGCTAGCTTGGTTTTAAAATCAATGGTTTTCATTGCCACAATGGCATCGTATCTGTCTATCATGTAAGCAGCTTTTGCGGCTTGGGCAAATAGTTCATCATTCGATTTTTTGAAATCCATTTTTTTCATCACATTGCTTCTTTCATCAAACAAAACAAAAGCTATGTTTTCTGAATTGGCCACATCTACAGAAATATTGTTTTCTGCAACGGCCTCCACCATAATTGTTTTTCTAAAAACAGAGCCATCTTTGTAATAAACAGCCACATCAACAGGCGTTCTAAAAAATTGAGTATGGCCATCTGTTTTGTGTGTTTGTGCAATGTTTAGAACTATGCCTTTGCTTTGCTTTTGATAAGAAATTAAAAAATGTGGCTCGCCTCCTCTGTGAATCCATTGGTCGAAAAACCAATCATAGTTTAACCCCAATTTGTCCTTTACGGCTTTTTGAAAATCCCAAGCTTCCACATTCTGAAAACTATGTTTGCTTAAATAATGTTGAATAAATCTTTTAAAATTATCATCCCCCAATTGGTGTCTAAGCATGCTAAGAACAGCGCTGCCCTTAGGATACAGGCGTGTTGTGCCTCCTTTTGTGTGCCTCACAGGATAATTGTCTTTCTCCGTTTGTGCCAAAGCTGAATTATGCTCCTGCCTAACCGCCCACTGATAGACATCGTCCCCTTCCAATTCTTTAAAAAATAATTTTGGATAGAAAGTGGCAAAGTTTTCTTGCAGCCAAACATCCATGCCACTTCGAGCCGTAATCAAATCGCCAAACCATTGGTGCGTCAACTCATGATGATTTACCCCCATATAATTTCTGTCTTTAAAACCACGGGCATCGGTTGTAAAAAAATCGCCAAAAATAGTGGCTGTTGTGTTTTCCATCGCCCCATACAAAAAGTTTTGAACCATAATTTGAGAATATGTTCCCCATGCATAAGGAACGCCCGTTTCGTCCTCCAAGTGTTCAATCATTTTTTCGGTGTGTAAACTTGTGTAGTAAACACGGTCTTTAAACTCAGGATAAAACCAAAACTGAACCGGAGTGCCTCTCTTTGTGGTTGTTTCTTTTACCTCATAAATGCCAGCTGCAAGCATCAAAAGATAGCCTGCATGTGGTTTTTCCATGGCATAATGCCAGGTATTTGTTCCATCTCCATTGTCTTTAACCGATGTTTTTTTACCGTTAGAAAGCACTTTGTATTTGTTGCCAATTGTGGTGTAGGTTTCTGTAATAAATTTGTCGTTCATGTCGTCATACATCGGAATCCAATAGCGATTGTCTATGCCTTGACCTTGTGTCCAAATTTGTTTTCTTATATAATTAATGTCTGCTTTTCCAGTGTTTTCGGGTTGGTTCCAACCAATGAAATAAATCCCTTTTTTAGGCAAAGCCGTGTAAGTAAATTCGATGCTGTGCTTCTCGTCCCAGTTCATTTTTTTAGCAAATGTAACCACTACCCCTTCTTTATTAGAATAAAAGCTTTGGCTCACATTGTCTAACTTAGCGCTCAATATTGTAATATCTGGGGCATTAAAAAACAAAGTATCAATTCCGTTTTGCAGCGTTATAAAATCGTGTGTAACCTTTCCAATCACCTTGCCTTTGTCGGTCTCAAATCGGACATCTACCACCATTTTTTGAATATCTACACTGTGAACACGCTCTGCTCCATCGGGGTCAGCTATGTAATGTAAATGAGGGATTTCGGTTTGTGCCCATCCCGTTTGAAAGGTGAAAAATAGCAAAGCTAAACTTGAAAAAATAGATTTCATAAAAATTAAGATATTTTAAATTTAAAGGAAGCAAAAATAAGGAAATAAATTAGCATTGAATAAAAATTAGTTGAATGACAACAAGCGCAAATTTCATGAGTTTAAACCATACAAAATTATAAAATTAAATTGAAAATCATAAAACAAGGCAATTACACCCAAATTATGCATTCTTATTGAGCAAAATAGGTTTAAATTTGCAAAAAAATAAATTCATACAAACACAAATTATGGAAACAGAAAATATAGAAACAGCAGAGGTAATTGCAGCAATGAAAAATTTTCTTACAGAAATGAGACCACCCGAAGAGGACAGAGATGAGTTAGATATTGCATATAAAATTGAAGGTCAAAGCATCATTATTTTTGAAATCAGACCGCATTGGAACAAACCCGAAATAATTGGCGAGCATCCTTTTGCTATGGCAACATACATTAAAGCAGAAAACATTTGGAAAGTGTTTTATATGAATGAAAATTCTAATTGGGAAGTTTATAAGCAAAAAATAGCTGTAAATTCAATAAAGGAATTTACAAAATTGGTTGAAGACGATAAATACCAATATTTTTTTGGATAAAAATAGCTTTTAGGATTGCTACTTAATTTGGCGTTTGGGTTTATTTTTTAATTTTATACTATTGCGCGAAAAAACTTTAAAAACAATTTTTTCAAAATTTTATCCTTAATAATCAGAAACTTATTTTTGTGTTTACTAAAAAACACGCTAACCAAAATATAGTAATTGGGCTTTATAATTTGTTTGTGTTTCCCAGTTTTTTTCGGGATTTTCTAAAAAATTCATTAGTTGTGTAAAGTTAAAAAAATGAATTTTACAAAAACTAATAATATTTGAAAACGCCCAACTCCTTTTTAAACTTTTCTTAATTACGTTTAGTAATAAATTGACTAATAAAACACCATAAATTTGCATTTTAACTGCATTTCCATTGTCTCCTAAGAAATATTTGAGTGGGAAATTTTAGCTTTAGTGGTTTGAAAACACAAGTGCTCTATTTTATAGGAAAAATGGAAACTGAAGATGAGCATTTTATTAAAAATAATTTGGCTGTAAATTATGGTATTGAAAGTTATATACCTTCATTTGAGTTTTGCACCGACAATGCAGCTATGTTAGCCATGTCTGGTCTTTTTAAATATCAAAAACAAGATTTTGCAGACTTTTCAGTAAAGGCCATTGCCCGTTTTTAAACCCAAATTCCGCAATACTAATATAAATTTAAGCCGTATTTGGAATAATGTGTTTTTATTCATTTAGTAGTTTATTTTCAATGGTATTTGATGTCTTTCAATTTTTATTCAATAATTAGTTTCTTGGTAAATGTTTTCTCTCTGTTACTCACTTTTACAAGATAAATACCTGAAGAGAATTGATTCGTATTTATTGTTTCTTGTTTGGTTGTGAGGACTGCGCTGTAAACTTTTTGGCCAAACACATTATAAATTCCTACCTGTGCATTTTGCATGGCTGCATTTAGGCTAATTGTAACATTATCACTTGCAGGATTGGGATAAATTGATAGTTCATTGTTGTCCATTGATAACTCGTCAATACTTACTGCAGCCAATGAATACTTAAACATTACCCCTTGATTATTTGTGCCGCCCCCCGAAGTCATTCCATACAGAAAGGTGCCATTAGAAATTAGAGAGCCATTAGGATAATTTCCGTTTGTGGAATCAAAGTCCAATAGTTTTACAAAGCCAGTTCCATCGGGCATTATTTTAAAAATAGTTCCCATATCATTTGTGCCGCCCATTTGAGTCATTCCATACAGAAATGTGCCGTCAGAAATTAGAGAGCCATGGGGAGAGCTTCCGTTTGTGACACCTGCAAAGTCCAATAGTTTTACAAAGCCAGTTCCATTGGGCATTATTTTAAAAATAGTACCCAGTGAATTTGTGCCACCCGCCACAGTCAAGCCATAAAGAAAGGTGCCGTCAGAAATAAGATTACCATTAGGATAACTTCCGTTTGAGACATCAGCAAAGTCCAATAGTTTTAAATAGCCAGTTCCATTAGGCATTATTTTAAAAATAGTTCCCACATCATTTGTGCCGCCCCCAAAAGTCATTCCATACAGAAATGTGCCGACAGAAATTAGAGAACCATAAGGACTACTTCCGTTTGTGGAATTAAAGTCCAATAGTTTTATAAAGCCAGTTCCATTGGGCATTATTTTAAAAATAGTTCCCACATCATTTGTGCCGCCCTCCGAAGTCATTCCACACAGAAATGTGCCGTCAGAAAAAAGAGAGCCATAATGATAACTTCCGTTTGTCGCACCTGCAAAGTCCAAAAGTTTTGAATAGCCGCTGCCATTAGGCATTATTTTAAAAATAGTTCCCGCATCATTTGTGCCACCCTCCGAAGTCATTCCATACAGAAATGTGCCGTCAGAAACAAGAGAGCCATAAGGATGACTTCCGTTTGTCGCACCTTCAAAGTCCAATAGTTTTTCATAGCCAGAACCATTAGGCATTATTTTAAAAATAGTTCCCATATCATTTGTGCCGCCCTCCGAAGTCATTCCATACAGAAAGGTACCGTCAGAAATAAGCGAGCCCTCAGGAAATCTTCCGTTTGTCGCATCTTCAAAGTCCGATAGTTTGGTGTATTGTGCATGTGCAATATTGCTAAAGCTAACTATGGCGAGCATTGCAATAAAAATTGTTTTTTGTACTTGTGTTTTCTTTTTTATTGGTAATTATAGTTTTGACAGTTTTTTAAGTTTTTGCAAAAAGTCATTTCTTATAAATACGCTGCAAATATATTTTAATATTTGGATATTTATTTTTTTTAAATGCAATTTGTAGGGCTTTGAGTTTAGTAATTAGACATTTTGACGGTTTGGGGCTACAAGAATTGGGGGTTTTGGAGCATCCCGTATGTATGTCAGAGCCTGAAATAACTTGACCGTTTTAAGGGGATGAAAATAACTTTAAAATGAATAAAAAATATCTGTCCAACTGTATTTTGAGTTAGGGCTAAGTAATGGAAGGTTTTGGGATAAGCCGATGTCCATATTAAGTTTTTCTAACTCATTTAGGACAAAATTTATGCCTCCAAAAGCATTAATCTGGGATAATTGTTTTACTTTCATGCGATGTTTTTTGAAAGCACTAATTTAAGTACAAAAACATAAAGAGCTAAGCGTTGTTTATCAACACGCCCGCTTTTTTAGATGCTTACTTGCGGATTTAAGGAGCTATCGGTAGGCAACAACCTACCTAACAAATCCCATAAATTTGTATCTGTCCAAATTAACAATGTTGTTTTGCGTATTGGTAGATAAATCTAGGCCGGAGTAATTTCGGATGAAACGAGATGCAAAAATGCCAACCCCATTGTTAATGTTGGTGTATTCAGATTGTTTTTGTACAATGCCAATAGAAGGTTGCAAAGATTGAATGTAGGTGTCCAACTCCAGATTGCCTGCATAAATAGTAAGTTGGCAAGGCTCGAATTTTCTAATCACATTGTCGTTTTTTTTGATATTGGAAACCAATAAATCATAAAATGAAATGCTTTCAACCATAGTGCTAATAATTTCGCCCCCTCTGTCTTTGTCTGTCTTCACATTGTTCATTACTTTCCACGAAATTGATTTGTTTTCTACAATGCCAGGGTTGTTTTTGTCGGTTTCCGAGTAGTTGAAAATGAAAATAGCATCAAAAACTTTGCTGTTTATGGGCGTTAAAAAACGAATATTGAACCTAGCATTCAAATTAAAATCTAAAATATTAGAAAAGCTTAAATTAGGTTGTTGAATGTTGAACGGCCTAACAATATTGGTGCTTGCGCTGATTAGTTTCTGCGATTTTGGCAATCTAAACTCAATAGCATAATTATACAAAGGGTTCAAAATTGTGTTGTTTGGTGTGGCATACAGATAATTGGGCGATTTGGCAAAAAAACCAGAGTCTTTTAACACAACATTGGCTTTATACAAAAGGATTCTTCTGCCAGTTTGTTGTTCCACAATTTCAGGTGTTATGGTGTCAAAAAACAAAGAATCTGCAATTTGAGCAACATCAGATGCTTTTGCATTTGGGTTGGTAAACACTTTGTTTATTTTTACAAAATGGGTGGTTTCCGAAGCAGAAAGTATAGCATAAACCACTGCATTTTCTTCAAACTTAGCCAAAACATCTATATCGTTTTTACAAGCCACAAAACCAAAAACAAGTGCAACGAAAAACAAAATTTTAAAACAAGCCGTCTTTATCATAAATAATATTAAATTTGCTTTTAATTTTAAGCAAGTGCAAAGATGAAGTTTTTTTTCCTATTATTTATAAGTTTCGGTTGTTTTAGTTTGATTTCTCAAGAGGTGAGCAAAGAGTTTACTAAAATCGCTTTAAACGAACAATTTGACAATACCACCAATTGGAACACTACTTTTAACATAGACAATCTTTTTTTAGGTCAAAATGGATTCTATGAGTTAAACAGGCTTTCGAAAAAAAGTGGTTATTACATCATCTCGGAATACAAAGAAGAATACAGTTCGTTTCAATTGGAAATGGGTTTCAGTTTCACAAAAAACAAGAATTCAAAACAGAGTTTTGGTGTGGTTTTGATGGCAAATCAAGAAAACAGCAATGGTATATTGATAGAATTCAATCAAAAAAAGGCTTATAGAATTGTAAGGGTTTTTAAAGACAAACAAATACCAATTAATGGGTTACCTTCCAATTGGAACAAGGTGGCAAATACTTTGACCAAAGAGCAAAACACCATAACCATAAAAACCCACAACAAGGTGTATGATTTATATATTAACAAAACTTATGTAACAACTTTTACGGATATTGAGCTAAACAAAGGCAAGATTGGGTTATACATTGGACAAGACAGCAAAGCAAAGGTTGATTATTTGACGGTTTTAACGGAAAACAAAACAGAGTTAATAGACAACGAAAACAAAACGGAAAAAGAAGATAACCTGGCTTTCACTCAAATAATTATCAAACTAAAAGACCAGATTCTGAGAAAAGATAAAGAAATTGATGAGTTGAAAACAAAGATAAAACTTAATCAAAATACAAGCAATATTAAAACTAACGATACGGCAGTTTTGAATGAGCGCAACAGACTAAGGTTTAAAGTTGGCAATTTAGAAGATGAAATGGATGAATTGAATTTTAAGGTAACTAAATTGGAAGAAGACAACAACAAGCTAAAAGAGTTTAAGCAAAGTGTTCAAAAGAACCAAGAAGATGGCGATATTGTTATTAACCTATCGAACATGGTTAGCAAACAAAAAAAATCGATTGAAACCCTAGAAACTCAAAACAAGGTTTTAAATAACGAGAACAACAGCTTGTTTATTGAGTTAAAAGACCAAACCAAAGTGCTAGACAAAACCACAAACAGACTGACGCTAGCAGAGCAAAAAAACAAAGTTAGCGCATCGAAATTAGACAGTCTGACAAAGGTTATTTCAAATTTGCAAGACAGCATAAAAGTTAAAAAAGCAATTATTGAAAACAAAGGAGGAGAAATAAAAGAAGCGCCTCCCAAAAAACCATTGACAGAAGAAGAGCTGCTTCAGCAAATGATTGAAAAAGAGCGTGAAGAGCGCAGAAGAAAATTAGAGGAGTTGAACAAATAGAAGCGAAAACAATCGAATGAAGATTAACTTTATTACATTAAATTTCAAAAAGCGATGCAGTTAGTTTTAGGATCTTGGGGATGGATGACTGTTTTCTGCCTAATGCTTGGCGCTGCTTATGCATGGTTGCTTTACAGCCCCAAAATAAAAACACGCAGCCATCAAATAATGGCAATTCTAAGGTTTTTGAGCGTTAGTTTACTTTCGTTTTTTCTGCTTTCGCCAATTTTAATTTATAAAAAAAACAGAATAGAGGGTTCTAAAATCATTATGATAATGGACAATTCAGAATCTGTTGGAAACACAACTAAAAAACAATTCTACAATTCGGAATTTAAGAAACAATGGTTTGATTTTAAACAAAGTTTGGGCAAAGATTTTGAAGTTTCGTATCTTAACTTTGGTGGCGATTTAAAAGCTGAAGATTCTTTTAGTTTTAATGAGAAGAAAACCAATATTAGCCAGATATTCGACTATATAAACAACACCTACAACAAACAAAATGTGGGAGCTGTTATTATAGCAACTGATGGTTTATATAACCGAGGCAGCAACCCACTATACAAACAATTTAAAAGCCAAAATGCTTTATATTGCATTGGATTGGGCGACAGCACCAAGAAGAATGATGCTTTGGTTAAAGAGGTGAACGCCAACGCCATCGCCTACTTAAACAACGAATTTCCATTAGAAATAATAATAGCTGCCAAAGGCTTTCAAAATGGCTTGTCAAACTTAACGGTGTCGAGCGAAGGCATCGTGCTCCATTCGGAAAAAGTAGCCATCAACAATGCCCAGTATTTCAAAACCATAAATGTAAACATTGCTGCAAAAAAACCAGGCGCCATGCACCTAATTATTAATTTAAGTCCAATGGAAGGAGAAGTTACAATTAAAAACAACAGAAAAGATGTTTTCATTGATGTTATAGATGGCAGAGAGAAAATATTAATTGCCTATAATTCTGCCCATCCAGACATTGGCGCTCTTAAAGAATGTATCAATAGCAACCAAAATTATGAAGCAAACGCTTTGCCCATTTCAGAGATAAAACTAACGGATTTGGCGCAATATAAAGTCGCTATTCTACACCAATTGCCATCGAGAACCAGCAATTCTCTGCCGGTTTTAACAACCCTAAAAAACAACAAAACCAATCTGTTTTATATTATTGGCGCCCAATCCAATATTGAACAATACAACACCCTATTAGCTGCTGCAAAAGTGGAAAGGGGTCAAGGGCGATTTAACGAAAGTCAGGCTATTTACAATGCAAGTTTCAATACTTTTTTGCTAGAAACAGAAACACAAAACAACTTAAACAACTTTCCGCCTTTGAAAACACCTTATGGTTTTTATCCTCCGGCAGACAATTCTCAAACTATGGCTTTTCAAAAGATTGGCTCTGTGCCAACAAAAAGTCCAATCTTATCGTTTTATAACAATACAGAAAAAGCAGCCGTTTTGTATGGCGAAGGGTTTTGGAAATGGCGAATCAATGATTTTGCAGAAAACGGTTCTTTTCTTGCTTCAACAGAGATTATTAATAAAACCATTCAATATTTATCTGTAAAAGATGACAAACGAAAATTTAGGGTTTATCCTTCTCAAAATATATTTGAAGAAGACCAAAGCATTAAGTTTTATGCAGAATATTACAATGCAAGTTACGAGCTGATTAATGACAAAGACATTAACCTAACCCTTACAAATGCTGACAACAAAACCTACAGTTACACATTTGGAAAAGCTGGAAAAAGCTACGCTTTGGATTTAGGCGTTTTGAATGCAGGCATTTATAAATATGAAGGAAAAGCCTCAGGAGAGAACGATAAAATTAGCGGTAAAATTATTATTAATCCTTTGCAAAATGAATTGCTAAACACAACAGCCGATTTTGCTTTTTTAAGAGATTTGGCTAATAAAAATAACGGACAGTTTTTTAACGACAACGCTTTGGAATCGCTGAAACAAACCATTTTGAAAAACAAATCAATTGGCAATGTCTCTAAATTAGAAAAAAGCATTCAAGAACTTATAAATTTGAAATTGTTATTTTTTATAGTTGTAATTCTGCTAGGAATAGAATGGTTTATTAGAAAATATGAGGGCGGATATTAATGGGAATAATACTCAATAGCAAACCCGTATTGTGCAACTATTATGTTACCTATCGTTGCAATGCGAAGTGTTCTTTTTGCGATATTTGGGAAAAACCATCGCCCTATATTACCCTAGAAAATGCGGAGCAAAACTTTAAAGACCTTAAAACATTAGGGGTAAAAGTCATTGATTTTACGGGCGGAGAGCCTTTGCTACACCGTCAACTGCCTGAGCTTTTGAAATTGGCAAAAAAAATGGGTTTCATTACAACCGTAACCACAAACGCGCTATTATACCCGAAACAAGCAATGAAATTAAGCGGCTTGATAGACATGCTGCATTTCTCTTTAGACTCGCCAAATGCCGAAGAACATAACCAAAGCAGAGGCGTTAAACTGTTTGATAAATTTGAAGAATCAATTGCAGTTGCTTTAAATCTAAACGAAAGACCCGATATTCTCTTTACAGTTTTTAGCCATAACATCCATCAAATTCAGGAGGTTTATGAAAAATATTGTTTGCCAAATAAATTGATGTTAATTTTAAATCCTGTGTTTGAATACAATGATGTTGGCGCAAACCTTAGTCCACAAGATTTGGATATTTTAGAACAGTGGGGCAAAAAAAAGTTGGTTTATTTAAACCAAGGTTTCATTGAACTAAGAAAAAATGGAGGCAATCAAATAAAAAAACCTGTTTGCAGGGCCGGCAGTACCACAATTGTCATATCGCCTCAAAACGAATTAGTGTTACCATGTTATCACTTGGGTTTAGAGCATTTGCCAATAAACAACAATTTGCTAGAATTATGGACAAGCAAAACAACGCAATCCTTAATAAAACAAGAAGGAAAGCATGAAAAATGTCAAGGGTGCACCATAAATTGCTATATGCAGCCTAGCTTTGCTACCGAACTAAGTACATACTGGTTTAAAGCTTTGCCATCTACAATAAAATACAACTTAGAGAAAGGCACTTGGAAACAATTGCTTTAACCCAAATATTCATCGGACTAAACATCAAATAATATCGATGGAAACTTTGAGTATGATTTTTGTTTCCAAAGTTTTTTAGTTTTCTTTGTACCCTCAAAAAAATGCTACAAAAAATTTGCAACGCAACCGAAAAACTATTCATGAAATATGGCATTAAGTCCATAACCATGGATGATGTTGCCAAAGAATTGAGCATATCCAAAAAAACATTGTATCTTTATGTAAAAGATAAAAATGATTTGGTTCAAAAAACAATTACCTTGCATTTAGGCATTGTTTATGCTATTTGTGATGGTATAATGAAAGAAAAGGAAAATGCAATCAGCCAAATTATTAATGTTGCAGAAATGATGATTTCATTACATAAAGATGTAAACCCTGCCCTGATTTATGATTTGAAAAAATACCACCCCGATAGTTATGCCATATTCAAAGAACACAGGGAGCAAATGATGGTCAAACAAGTGATAGAAAACCTTAAACTAGGCATCGAACAAAATCTGTTTCGTTCTGATATAGATTTGGAACTTACCGCAGGATTTTATATGGGTTTAATTGACCAATGTTTGAATCCAGAAATTGAAATTTTGACAAAAACAAGTTTTCAGGTAAAATACCAATACTTGATTGTTTATCATTTAAACGCAATAAGCACAGAAGAAGGAAAAAAGCTAATTACTCCATATAATAAAAATTAAAACCAATGACACACAAAATATCTAAAATAGTCCTTTTGGCAATTGCTGTTTTTGCTTTGCCTTTAAAAAACTTTTCGCAAAACGGAGACACGATGTCTTTTTCATTGAAACAGGCCTTAGAATTTGCCATTGCAAATAATGCTAATGTAAAAAATGCTTATGCAGATTTGGCCATTGCCAACGAGACTGTAAAGGAGGTAAAATCTATAGGCATTCCACATTTGAATGGCACTGTTCAGTTTCAAGATAATATTCTGAAACCCGTTTTTGTGTTTCCAATCAATGGTGTAAACACACCAATCCGTGTGGGCAATAAATATACAACCCAATCTGGATTAAATCTTAGTTGGTTGATGTTAGATGGCAGCTATTTTTTAGGATTAAAGGCTGCCAAGGAATTTACAGAAATGTCTAGAAAAATGGCTTCTAAAACTGAATCTGACATTAAAATAGACATTGCCAAAACATATTTTATGGCGCTAATAGCTCAAGAAAATATTGGTCTATTGAATACAAGTTATAATACTTTGAAAAAAACATTGAATGAATTAAAAGCTTTAAATAAAGAGGGTTTTATTGAAAGCTTGGATGTTGATAGAATGCAATTGCAGCTCAATAATTTAGGGGTTAGCAAAAAGCAATTATTGGATAATTATCAAATATCTTTAGGTTTATTGAAAGCCAAAATGGGATTGGCTCAGGAAAAACCTATAAAAATAACAGACAATATAGAATCATTAAATAAACAGTTTTTAGACTCGGACACTACTTTGAATAAAGCTAACCTAACAGGAAGAACAGATTATCAAATTTTGAAACAACAACAAGTTTTGAACAACTATAATATCAAAAGATTTCAATTTGGAAAGTATCCCAATCTAGCCGGTGCTGTAAATTACAGCCAAGCAAATTTTGGCGAAAAAATTGATTATAGTCGAAATAATTGGTTTGAGAGTGCTAATATCGGCATTCAATTAAATGTCCCAATATTCAATGGTTTTGTGAACGATGCAAAAATACAAAAAGCAAAAATTGAGGCATTAAAAACACAAAACAACCTAAACAATATAGAAAACTACATTAATCTTGAGGTTAGCCAAACAAAAATGAGGTATTTACTTTCGTTGGAATTAGTGGAACAACAAAAAGAAAATTTAAAGTTAGCTGAAAAAATCTTAAATATAACTAATATAAAATATAAAGAAGGAGTGGGTAGCAATTTGGAATTAATAACAGCCAACCAAGATTTAAAAACCAGTCAAACCAATTATTTTAATGCTTTGTACGATTTGTTAGTTGCAAAACTAGATTTTCAAGTGGCGATAGGAACAGACATAAAAATATAAAACTTTTTTGAATAACAAATACTTTAAATAATAAAAATGAAACAAATAATATACATGATCGCTTTTTTAACATTTGTGGTTGCTTGCAAATCAAATGAATTAGAAAAAAAGAAAAAAGAACTTAGCGAGTTAAAAAACGAAGCAAAAACCATTGCATCTAAAATTGATGTTTTAGAAAAAGAAATATCTTTAATTGATACTGCAACAAAAGCTTCTAAATCTAAAATAGTAAACATTGAAGAAATAAAAACAGGTTTATTTAGCCATTATATAGATCTCCAAGGCGACCTAGAAAGTGTTAATAATGTGATGGTTAACCCAAAAATGGGAGGCTTGGTAACAGGCGTTTTTGTAACAGAAGGACAACAAGTTTCTGCAGGACAATTGCTTGTTCAATTAGATAATTCGGTATCAACAACTAGTTTACAAGAATTAGAAAATCAAATGAGTTTGGCAAATATAATTTTTGAAAAACAGAAAAGATTATGGGACCAAAACATTGGCACCGAAATTCAATACTTACAAGCTAAAAATAACAAGGAATCTTTAGAAAAAAGAAAGTCAACCACGATGTCTCAAATTGCGTTGAGCCGCATTGTTGCGCCATTTGCGGGCATTGTTGATAAAGTGAACTTGAAGGTAGGCGAAAGTGCTGCGCCAGGAATGGGAGGTGTTAGAGTTGTCAATATGAACAACCTTAAAATTGTTGCAAAAGTTGCCGATGCTTATGCCAATAAAGTGAAAAAAGGAGACAAAGTGAATGTCTCAATTCCTGATTTGAATTTACAATTCGAGTCTGTTATTAAATATGCAGCATAAAATGTAACTTCATCTAGCAGAACTTTTGAAATAGAGGTTACGGTGCCAGCAAACATAAAAAACCTTAGGCCAAATTTGGTAGCAAAAATTTCTGTAAATGATATAAATTACAAAGAGGTTATCTCAATACCATTAAACCTGGTTCAAAAATCGGGCAATGGCCAACAAACAGTCATGGTAGCCGTTTTAAACAATGGAAAACTAAATGCAGTTGTTAGAGTGGTAAAAACTGGAGAATCTTATGGCGATAAGATTATCATAAATGAAGGATTGGCAATTGGCGATAAAATTATTGTTATGGGTGGAGAAGATTTGTTGGAAGGCGAAGAAGTAAAAGTTTCTAAATAAAACAAACATGTCAAAATTTAAAGAATTTAAGTTTACAAGTTGGTGTATTGAAAACAGAACTGCGGTTTATATTTTCAGTATTATTATTACTTTAATGGGTTATAGTATTTTTAATAGTTTACCAAAAGAACAATTTCCAGATATTGTAGTACCTACCATTTATATAAGCACTATTCACCCAGGAACCACACCCTCTGATGTTGAAAATTTAATAACCAAACCAATAGAGAAACAAGTGAAAGCCTTGTCGGGTGTTAAGAAAGTAACTAGCAGTTCTATCCAAGATTTTAGTGCTGTTATTGTAGAATTTACAACAGACATTAGCCCAGATATTGCCAAACAAAAAGTGAGCGATGCGGTTGACAAAGCAAAAAGCGATTTGCCAAATGATTTAAAAAATGACCCTGTGGTGCAAGAAATTGCCTTTTCAGAATTTCCAATTATGCAAGTGAATGTGGCCGGAAATTACGATTTGTTTAAACTAAAAGATTATGCCGATGATATTAAAGATGAAATAGAGTCTTTAAAAGAAATTACAAGAGTTGATATTATTGGTGCGCCAACAAAAGAAATTCATATTGATATGGATTTGTATAAAATGCAGTCTGCAAATGTTACATTTCAGGATGTTGAAAACGCTATTGCCCAAGAAAACATTAACGTTTCGGGTGGCGAAATTAGAGTTGGCGAACTAAGAAGGGGCGTTAGAGTGGTTGGAGAATTTAATAATGTAGAACAAATTCAAAATCTTGTTATAAAAAACGCTTTCGGCAGCCATTTATATTTGAGAGATTTGGCCGATGTTAGCATTACACAAAAAGAAAAACAAGATTATGCCCGTTTGAACAACGAAGCTGTAATTTCATTAAATGTTATTAAACGGTCTGGCCAAAATTTAATTTCGGCTTCAGATGAAATTGAGAAGAAAATTGTAGAACTTAAAAAAAGCAGGTTGCCAAAAAACCTTAATATTACCATTACAGGCGACCAAGCAGACTTTACAAAAAACCAGTTAAATGACTTAATAAATTCAGTTGTGATTGGATTTTTATTAGTAGTTTTAATTTTAATGTTTTTTATGGGCGTTCAACAAGCAGTTTTTGTTGGTTTGGCCGTACCTCTTTCGTCTCTCTTGGCCATTTTATTGATGCCATCTCTTGGATTTACTTTAAATGTTGTGGTATTATTTTCGTTCTTATTGTCTTTGGGTATTGTGGTGGATGATGCCATCGTAGTGATAGAAAACACCCATCGAATTTTTCATCAGGGGATTCACGATATAAAAACATCTGCTAAAATGGCAGCAGGCGAGGTGATTATTCCTGTTTTTGCGGGCACATTAACAACCATAGCACCATTTTTTCCTTTATTATTTTGGCCTGGTATTATTGGCGAGTTTATGAAATATATGCCAATCACTTTGATTTTAACCCTTTTTGCATCTCTTTTTGTCGCGTTTATTATTAATCCTGTATTTGCTGTTGATTTTATGACAGACGACAACAAGAAAAAGAAAAAATCTTTCAAAAAAAGCTATTTAAAAACAATTGTTGTAATGTTGGTTATTGGTGTTTTAGGCTACATAACAAAAAATGTAGGTTTGGGCAATTTAGCAGTTTTTTCGATATTAATATTACTTGCCTATCATTATGGCATTGCACCTTTCATTCAATGGTTTCAACAAAAAGCAATTCCAGCTTTTATGAATAAATATGAAAAAGTGATTTCAAAAGTTATTGCCAAAAGAAATCCAGCTATATTAATGGTTTCAATGGTTGTTTTGTTTGGTCTTACATTGGTTATTTTTTATCTTAAAACACCAAAAGTCGAATTTTTTCCAGGCGGAGAGCCAAATTTTACCTATGTTTATATCAAATTGCCGATAGGAACCGATGCCTCGGTAACCGATAGCTTTACAAAAATTATTGAAAAAAGTGTCAACAAATCCATTGAACCTTCAAAAACCATGGTAAAATCAGTGATTTCTAATGTTGGTATTGGTGCTGGCGACCCCCAAAATCCAGATAGAACAACAACACCATACAAAGGAAAAATAACGATTGCATACAAACAATTTAGCCAAAGAAATGGACTATCAACAGAAGCTTGTATGAATGCTATAAGAAACAATTTGCCAAATATTCCGGGTGTTGAGCTAACCGTTGCAAAAGATCAAGGTGGACCACCACAAGGCAAGGCTATTAGTATAGAAATTGCAGGAGAAGAGTTTGATAGTTTAACAGTTTTAAGCCAAAACATAAATAAAATCATCAACAACTCTGGCATCGAAGGAATAGAAGGTTTAAAATCGGATTTAATTCTTAATAAACCAGAAATTGCAGTCGTCATTGACAGAGAAAAAGCAATGAGACAAGGAGTTAGCACGGTTCAAGCAGCACTTGCAATTAGAACTGCCATTTATGGTAAAGATATTTCTAAATTTAGAGAATCGGATAAAGAATCGGACATTGTTATAAAACTAAAAGACGAATACAAAACCAAGCCACAAGATTTAATGAATTTAATTATTGCGTTCAGGGACATGGCTTCGGGTCAATATAGACAAGTGCCCATTTCTTCTATTGCAAATATTTCATTTTCAAATACTTATAGCGGCATTAATAGAAAAAACCAAAAAAGACTGGTAACGCTTTCTTCCGATGTTATCAATGGATACAACGCCAATGAAATAAACGCAGAAATAAAAAACTTATTAGCAGATGTGCCTGTTTCAGAAGGTTATACTGTTAAGCTTGGTGGCGCGCAAGAAGACCAACAAGAAACAGCCGATTTTTTGGGTTTCGCAATGCTTTCTGCGTTGGCTTTGGTCTTTCTAATTCTTGTTACACAGTTTAATTCTATTTCAAAGCCAATTATTATTTTTATAACCATATTTTTAAGTTTAATTGGTGTTTTACTAGGTTTTTCTTTAAGTGGACAGTCAATGTCCATTGTTATGACAGGGGTTGGCGTAATTGCTTTGGCTGGCATTGTAGTTAAAAATGGTATCATTTTAATAGAATTTACGAACGAGCTGATTGAAAGAGGTTACAGAACGAATAAAGCGATTATTGAGGCTGCAAAAACCCGTCTGACACCCGTCTTATTAACCGCTGCAACCACTGTTTTAGGGCTAATTCCATTGGCCATTGGTCTTAATATTAATTTTGTCACTTTGTTTACCAAACTTGACCCCGAATTTTTTGTTGGGGGCGATAGTGTAACATTTTGGGGCCCTTTGGCGTGGACAATTATTTATGGATTGGTTTTTTCCTCATTCCTAACGCTAATTGTTGTGCCAGCAATGTATTTAATGTTTCACAAATTGAAATTAAAAGTTAAAAGAGTAAGACTTCATTCTAAAATCAAACAAATGAACGATTAAAAGCCTCCGTTTTTAAATTTAAAAAAAAGGGACATTGGCCATTTGAAAATGTTGATATCTCTTTTTTTATCTTATTAAATGAACAACACCGTGTGTAGAAATTTCATTCTCGCAAGTTAAAATTTTAAGAAAGTAATAATAAACACCCTCAGGCATACTTTCGCCTGTCCACGATTGGTTTTTTTCTTTAAAAATGGAAACACCCCATCGGTTAAAAATCTGCAATTCTGTTTGGTATTCATTAATTGGAAAAGGAAAAAAATCATTTTTTCCATCGTTATTTGGCGTAAACACATTTGGCATTCTAAATTCAGCTAAATTTGTTTGCATATTATTAAAAATTGAGTCAGTAAAAGGACAATTGTTGCTGTTATTTCCAAAAATAACAAACAGTCCTTTTTTGGAAACAGAAAAAGAATCCAAATCAAAATCTTTGTTTATTTGGTTTGGAAAAGATTGCCAGTTGATGCTTTTATAATTTCCGTTCACATAAACCTTTCCTGAATAATTTAATGTTTTGTAATCACATTTTAAAGTATCTGCCATTAATTCAACCACAATCGAATCATAAAAAACATTGATTGTGTCGAATGTTATGCAATTTATGCGTTGAATTTTCAACCAATACTCACCAGCGGCATTTACGATTAAAGTAGAATCTATTGAACCAGTTGACCACAAATAATTTGTTTTAGTATAAAAAATATCAGGTTTCAAAAGGAGTGTTGCCCCTTTGCATAAAAGCGTATCCGAAGGCAGATGAAAAGGTATTTTATCATATATTTCAATCGTTTTAATAATGGAATCAATACAATTTCCGTTAAAAACCTTTAGCTTAATATTATAAAATCCAATTTTAGAATAGGTATAAGAACCGATTTTTTTGCTCGATGTGTCCGTTTGAACCGCACTGTCCCCAAAATCCCAAAAATATCGTTGAGCATTTTGACTATTATTATTTAAAGTTACTTGTTTGTCGCAATTTATTTCGGGGGTTGTAAAAGCAGAAACTGTTTTAAAAACACAATTTTGTATGTTAAATTGATAATCTCTTTGGGTAAAACCAATAAAATTTCCATTTCTATATTCTTTTACAATAATTCCAATAACAAATTGACCCGACAAAGTTGGGGTAATTGTCAACAAACCCGTTTTTTTATTGATAGTAGCATTCGGACTTGAGTTAATAGGGTTTATGAAATTATAAGCGCTTGAAAAATTTACCAAACTAAAAGGCGGCTTTTCATATTGAATATAAGTGGGGCGAGGGTTTCCAACAGTGGCAGCTAAAAAAGGATGAAAAAATTCGTAAACCAAACTATCGCCATCGGCATCAATGGCCGAGTGGTCAAAAATCAGAGGCGTATTGGTGCATAAAAAATTAGGCGGCAAATTTTTAAAAACTGGCGTGCTGTTTTGCACTATTGTGTCCAAATCATTAACAAAAGTCCAAATATTTGCACCAGTCGCTTCAGGACTAATCAGGTTTAATATTGTGTTATTTCGGCAGCACCTTTGAAAGGATAAAACATAGCCCTCGGCTCTTTTTGGCAATGTAATGATAGTGTCATACAGATAGGCATCAACACATGCATTAGGGGAAATTTCAATACAGTTATAATTTGTTTTAGACACCCGAATTGGCGCATTTCGCTTAATTTCAAAACTTAAATTACTTATTAATTGGTTGTTGTTTTTCCCAAAAACAGCAATTCTGGCCGTAATGTCTTGAGCAATAGCAGTTGGAAATCCATTTTGACAATCCACATAAAGCTGCAGTCTAATTCTATATTTATTATTGCCCTTGTAATCATAGTTTAGCTCTCCCCCAACAATGTGCGAGGCCTTTGCGTTAAACATAAACGAACAAACAAATAATAGCAATCTGAATTTCAATTTCTGGTAATTTTAATAGCAAATGTATGACAAACTTTAAATAAATCAATATTTTCGTAAAAATATTTTGAAAAATAAACATTTGGTACTATTTTTGTAGAATAATAAATAGTGAAAAAACTTCTTCTTATATTATTCGTTTCATTCTCTTTAATGACCTATGCTGATGTTCAGCCGGTTGTTTATAAAATGTATCCAAACCCTATGACTAGTGATGTTTTAGAGGTTTCATTTAATCTGAATCAAAAAAATATTAAGGCTTTAACTTTCACAATTTCTAATGTCATAGGCCAAGTGGTTTATCAACACACTTTATCGGAAGATGAGTTTAAAAAAGGCAGTTTCACTGTTAAATTAGATAATTTTAAACTTGAAAAAGGATTCTATTTGTCAAAACTTTCAAGTGGCGACCACACAACAGTTCAAAAATTGATTGTTCGATAAGTGAGTAAAATCGTAGAATTTCAATTAAAACAGGAACACATTCCGCTTATTCAATTGCTTAAATTTGTTGGTGTTGCATCAAGTGGTTCAGACGCATCTATGCTCGTGGAAGAAAACCAAGTGCTTTGCAATGGAATAATTGAAACCAGAAAACGCTACAAAGTGAAGGATGGCGATGTTATTTCAACATTAAAGCATGAAATTAGAGTTAAAAAGTGATTTTAATTAGAGAAGCTAGAAACACGGATGTTTCAAGTATTTTTAACTTAATTAAAGAACTTGCCGTTTTTGAAAAAGCCGAAAATTCATTAATCAACACACCCGAACGATTATTAAAAGATGGCTTTTCAAACAATCCGGCATACAAATGTTGGGTAGCTGAAAAAAACGATTTGGTGATAGGAATTGCTCTGTGTTATATTAAATATTCTACTTGGAATGGTCAATGCCTTTATTTAGAAGATTTAATTGTTACCCAAAGCGAGAGAGGGCAAGGCATCGGCAAAATCCTTATGGATGAAATTATTTTGTTTGCAAAACAAAGTCAATACAAACAAGTGCAATGGCAGGTTTTGGATTGGAATCAAGCAGCTATCGATTTTTATAAAAAATACGATGCACAATTTAGCAACGAATGGGTAAATGTTTCTGTAAAAGTTTAATAAAAATTAAGCAGTTATGCTATCAAAAACAAACTTGCCATCTTCGTTTAACAAGTAATCTACATAGCATCTTTCAGGATGTGGCATCATTCCAAAAACATTCTTGCCTTCATTGCAAATGCCAGCAATGTTATTCAGCGAACCATTTGGATTAGACTCTGCTGTAATTTCTGCATTTTCATTACAATATCTAAACATCACTTGCCCATTTTTTTCAATTGTATTTAGTGTTTGTTCATCTGCATAAAAATTACCTTCTCCATGAGCAATTGGTATTTTATATGCTTTGTTTTTACTAAACTTATTGGTGGTTTTTAGACTAGTATTATCTGCCATTAGAAAAACATTTTCACATAAAAACTGTTGCTTTTTGTTGCGTAAAAGGGCGCCTGGCAACAGTCCACTTTCGCATAAAATTTGAAATCCGTTGCAAACACCCATTACATAACCACCTTTTTCTGCGTGTTCTTTAACGCTTTGCATAATAGGGCTAAGTTTTGCAATAGCACCACTTCTAAGATAATCACCATAGCTAAAGCCACCTGGCAAAAATATAAAGTCAACCCCCTTAAGGTCGGTGTCTTTGTGCCAAAGTTCTTCAACTTTTTGATTGGAAATAGCATTTAATGTTTCAATTAAATCCCTATCACAATTGCTTCCTGGAAAAATAACAACTCCAAATTTCATGTTAGGTGCAAAAATAGTTAAATAGATGTAGTTATGAAAATAAATTAGTTAATAAACACAAATATTAGATTCAACTAGTTAATGCAACCCTAACAATAGTAAAAAAAAGAGATTTAGGAAGTATTACCCCAAGAACTTTGACCAAAGAGTTAAAATATTTAGAAATGAATAAACTCGTTTTTCGCGAAGCTGAAGCAATAAATGCTATATCAGTAGTTTACAGTCTTACAGAACACGGCAAATCGCTAGAGCCTTTGATTGGCCAAATTGCAATTTGGGGTCAAAAGCATAGAAAAATTGTGTTGGTTTAATATTTTATTGTTGGTCTTATTTAGGCAGGGTGTTCTTTTTGGGCTTGTAAATAAAAAAATACGATACTCCCCTACCCGTCAAACATGGCTCTGATAAAAAAAGCCATTGTAGAAAATATAAAAGCATTGTAATAAATATTAGTTAAGGATTTATGATATGCCCAAAAGCTTTGATCAAAGTAAATCAAAACCACTCAGAAGAATCATTGCGCTGTCCGTGTAATTATTTGTAAATTCTGTTAAGCTTCAGGCACATTAGGTTCAGGCAGTTTGGCATCAAGGCTATTTTCCTCCGCTTCTCTTTTTTTCACTTTATTAAAAAAAACTATAACTGTATTCCTCAAGCTTACAGTGATTTTTTACCATGAGAAAGCAAAATTTGGATGAGCAAAATAGTATTTAGAAGCTAACTTTTTTGCTATTGCTTGATGCTCAAAAAACTCTCTTCCATTATCACTGGTTATACTCAATACTTGTTCTTTACAAGGTGCAAACATGTTAATCAATGCTTTTTTAAGTGCGGCTATTTCATATCTTTGCATGAGGTTTATATGTTTATTCATTTTTTGCATCGTTGGGGAACGATAGTAAAAGCATGAAATAAAATCGACCTATAAAAGGAGGGTGAGAATTATTAATTCTCTATCTGTTTTAATTATTCCCTTTATTTATTATCATTAGGGTTGCATTAACTAGTTGAATCTAATTTATCTATTTATGGATTTTCGTTGTGTTATTTAGGCTTATAATAGATTACCTTTGCAGGCTTATATGAATTTGTTGTCTGTTGATAATTTGAGTAAAGCCTTTACAGAAAAATGGCTGTTTAATGGGATTAGTTTTGGCATCGCCAAAGGAGAAAAAGTGGCTTTGGTTGGGGCAAATGGCACGGGTAAAACCACCTTGCTAAAAACCATTGCTGGCACAGTGAAACCCGACAGCGGAGAGCTGAAAATGGCCAAAGGGTGCAATGTTGGCTATTTGCCACAAGAACCGCAGCTAGACGACAACAAAACCATTATGGAAACTTTGTTTTCTTACGATAATCCAACCGTAAAGGTGATTAAAGATTACGAAGATGCGCTTGTTAATATCGATACGGAAAACGATAACATGTCTTTTTTGCTCGAAGAAATGAGCCGTTTGGATGCTTGGGATTTTGAAAAACGATCTAACCAAATTTTGTCTAAACTGGGCATTACGGAAACCACTGCCTTGAACAAAACGCTGAGTGGCGGACAAAGAAAAAGGGTTGCTTTGGCACAATTGCTTTTGTTAAATCCAGATTTAATAATCATGGATGAGCCTACGAATCATTTGGACTTGGAAGCCATTGAATGGTTAGAGAACCTATTGACAGCCCATCAAATCACACTTTTAATGGTTACTCACGACAGGTATTTCTTAGACAATGTGAGCACACAAATATTAGAACTTGACAAAGGTAATTTATATACCCATAAAGGCAATTACGCTTATTTTTTAGAGAAAAAAACAATGCGTGAAACCATTCATGCCGTGGAGGTTAGCAAAGCCCGAAACTTGATGATTAAAGAGCTAGAATGGATGCGGAGAATGCCAAAAGCCAGAGGCACAAAAAGCAAAAGTAGAATTGAGGCTTTTTATGATTTAAAAGAAGTGGCTACCCAAAATTTGAACCAAAATGAAATGGAAATATCTGTTCAAACAACAAGATTGGGCAACAAGATTATAGAGATTCATGATGTTTCGGTTACATTTGGTGAGAAAAAGATAATTGAAGATTTTTCTTACCTTTTTACTAAAAAAGACCGCATTGGCGTGGTTGGCAAAAACGGGATAGGCAAAAGTACTTTTTTAGATATTATTACCCAATCGATAGCGCCACACAAGGGCGAGGTGATACATGGCAGCACGCTTAAAATTGGCTACTACACCCAACACACCAACAACCTGAACAACGAGAATCGTATTATTGACGAAGTGAAAGAAATTGCCGAATATGTTACCCTTGGCACGGGCGAGCAGGTGGCGGTGAGCAAATTGCTGGACATGTTTTTGTTTCCGCCAAACATGCAGCATACCCCTGTTAGCAAACTGAGCGGAGGCGAGCGCAGAAGATTGCAGTTGCTAAAAGTATTGGTTAGCAACCCCAATTTTCTTATTCTAGATGAGCCTACCAACGATTTGGACATTGACACACTGAATGTTTTAGAAGATTTTTTAAGCAATTTTGCTGGCTGTTTAGTGTTGGTTTCGCACGATAGATATTTTATGGACAATTTGGTAGAACATCTTTTTGTGTTTGAAGGCGATGGAAAAATCAAAGATTTTTATGGCAACTACACAGACTATAAAGACGCCAAGCCCGAAGAAATTGTTGAAGTAAAAAAAATTGAAAAGCCAGCAGAAACGCCTTCATCTAATGTTCAAACGCAGAAGAAAAAAATGAGCTTCAAGGAGAAAACCGAATATGAAACCCTTGAAAAAGAGATTGCCAACCTAGAAAAAGGAAAAGAAACACTAACCGCACAACTGAATGGCGGCAGCACAAGCCACACCGAACTAGCAGAATGGGCTTCTAAAATAGAGCAAATTGGGCATCAGGTGGATGAAAAAACCATGCGTTGGCTAGAGTTGGCAGACATGGCGAATTAATTTTTATTTTACAAAAAAAACCTTTAGGTTTGAAAACATGTCTGTAACACCTACAAAAATAGCCAAAAGAGTAACCGTACACACCCTTGAAGAGATGAAACAAAGGGGCGAAAAAATTGGAATGCTAACAGCCTACGACTATTCGTTGGCAAAAATTGTTGACGATGCAAACATCGATGTTATATTGGTTGGCGACAGCGCAAGCAATGTGATGGCGGGCCATGAAACAACGCTACCCATAACGCTCGATCAAATGATATACCACGCATGTTCGGTTATCAGAGCCGTAAAAAGAGCACTGGTTGTGGTAGATTTGCCCTTTGGGTCATATCAAGGCAATAGCAAAGAGGCATTGTCTAGTGCTATCAGAATTATGAAAGAAAGCGGTGGGCATGCCATAAAACTTGAAGGAGGCGAAGGCGTTATAGAGTCTGTAAAAAGGATTATTAGTGCTGGTGTGCCTGTTATGGGACACCTTGGCCTAACACCTCAAAGTATTTATAAATTTGGTACTTATGCTGTGCGGGCGGTAGAGAAAGAAGAAGCCGACCAACTGATAAAAGACGCATTGTTGCTGCAAGATTCTGGGTGTTTTGCCATTGTTTTAGAAAAAATACCGGCCGACCTGGCCCAAAAGGTTACCCAAATGCTGAAAATACCTATTATAGGCATTGGCGCAGGCAACGATGTGGACGGACAAGTGCTGGTGTTGCACGATATGTTGGGCATCAACAAAGATTTTAGCCCACGCTTCATGCGCAGGTATCTTAATTTATACGAAAGCATAAAAGGCAGCATTGAACATTACATAGACGATGTAAAATCGGGCGATTTTCCTAACAAAAACGAGCAATACTAAACCCTTGAACAGCATAGAGATTTTAACCTCGCAACATGTAAGCATAGAATATAAGCTTGCGCCTGTTTCGGCTCGTTTCTTTGCTTTTTTCATTGATAGTGTTATCCTTCTTATCCTCTACTCCATTATTTCTGCTTTGTTTGCATTTGCGTTTGAACCCTCCTCTCTCACTGCGCTTATTAGATTTATTATTATTGGGTTTTATACTTTGGTTTCCGAAATTATTGGCAATGGGCAAACCTTGGGCAAAAAAATGATGGGTATTAAGGTAATAAAAAGCAAGGGCAACGAAATGGAATTTTTCGATTATTTTGCTAGATGGAGTATGCGCTTAATAGACATTTACCTAAGCTTGGGCTTGGTGGCTTGTGCCGTCATTTTGGGCAATAGAAGGGGGCAACGCTTGGGCGATATTTTGGCAGAAACAACCGTAATTTCCATCAACAACAATCAGTTTTTTACTTTAAATGAAATAAAAAAACTGAACGACAAATCAGAACAAGCCCGCGATTTTGAATACCCCCTAATTACAAAATTAACAGATGAAGACATTATTGTTTTAAAAAAACTTAGCAAACGCTATAAATCCAACCCAAACAAAGCCCACCAAGAGGCCTTGCAGTTGGCTACCGAGAAACTTAAAACCATTTTAGAAATAAACGAACCCAAACACAAAGGGCTCGATTTTATTAATAAAGTAATTTCTGAATATATTTTATTGACCCGTTAAAAAAGCGGCACTCGCGCTAATGCGCTATGAGCAATTTCTTTACACCCATGTTGGATTTTACAAAATACACGCCACTGGGTAAACCGCCAATGTCTATAATGGATTCTCCTGAGGGCAGGCTTGCTTTTAGCAACGCCATACCAAGTGTGTTTATTATCTGTATTTCCGTTTCGGTTGCGGTGTTTATGGCAATGGTTTTGTCTGCGGGGTTAGGGAAAAGGGTAAACACTTCTTGTGTTAGCGGCTTATGAATGCTTGTGTTTTTTATTAATGTTAAATTAAAAGAGATTCGGTTAAATATTAAAGCGCATTTTTATCAAAAAGCAAGATTTTAAATATACCTTAAACAGGTTAAGGCGTTTTAAATGCTTTAAAATAACTTTTCCGAACTTAAACACTTTACGGGTTGATACCACTTAAATTTCTTTCAATAAAATCAATCAAGCTATGAATACATTTTATGTGTATTTCTTGGGCTCGGTCTGCATATTCAGAATGTGGCGCTCTTATTTCAACATCACATAATTTGGCCATTGAACCACCGTCTTTTCCCGTCAATCCTATAACAATCATACCTTTTGCTTTAGCAGATTCTACGGCTTTTATAATATTTTTCGAATTTCCGCTTGTGCTAATCGCTAACAATACATCATTTCTTTGTCCAATACCATCAATAAATCTAGAAAACACATACTCATATCCATAATCATTTCCCACACAAGACATGTGGCTAACATCGCTTATTGCAATGGCTGGCAAAGCTTTTCTGTCATTTCTGTATCTGCCAGTTAGCTCCTCTGCAAAGTGCATGGCATCGCACAAACTGCCACCGTTTCCACAACTAATAATTTTGCCACCATTGATAATAGATTTAACCATTATTTCTCCTGCTTTTTGAATTAACAAAAAGTTGTTTTCATCGCTAAGAAAAGTTTCTAATATTTGTTTTGCTTCCTCAAAATGGGTTTTTATTCCTTGCATTGTTATTTGTTTTTTGTCTTAAATTCTTTAACCCCAGCTTCCAAAAATTTCAAAAACTCTTCTGTGTCAAATTGTTTGCCATTTATTTCTGTGCCAACTGGTTTATGTAACAATTCTTCTTTTGTGTCCAAAAGGCAATACAAAGGTTGAGAAGATGATCCAAAATAACATATCTGAATTTCAGCATTTTTTTTGCCAAGTGTTTTTATTGTTTGGCCGCTAAATTTTCCTATAAATGATTCGTTGTCTTTCAATTTAATGGTTTTGTCATCAACATATAAAGAGGCTATTATATATTCGGTTTTTAGAATATTTAAAATTCTTGGGTCGCCCCAAACAAGTTCTTCCATTTTTCTACAATTAACGCAACCATGTCCAGTAAAATCTACAAATAATGGTTTTTTAAGTTCCTTTGAGCATTTAACCGCTTCGTCATAATCATAATATGCACTAAGTCCATGAGGAACATGTAATTTATCTGTATAACTTGGTTTCGAACACAAATTCCCAGTTATTCCTTGCGATTCTCGTATTGAACGATTGAGGTCAAAATCTTGCGAACTCATTGGGGGCAAATAACCAGCCAATGCTTTTAATGGCGCGCCCCATAATCCTGGTATTAAATACATAACAAATGATAAGGTGAGGATAGCAAACATTAATCTTGGAACTTTTAAAAATGGCAAATCGCTGTCGTGAGAAAATTTTATTTTCCCCAATAAATAAATACCCATCAACCCAAAAATGATAATCCAAAGGCTTAAATAAACTTCTCTGTCTAATATTCGCAAATGATAAGTTTGGTCTACTATGCTTAAAAACTTAAGTGCCAAAGCCAATTCTATAAATCCAAAAACAACTTTTACGGAATTTAACCAACCGCCACTTTTTGGTAAGCTTTTTAATAAATGTGGAAAAATAGCAAATAATGTAAAAGGCAATGCAAATGCCAATCCAAAACCCAACATAGCTATTATAGGCCTAATTGCGCTGCTGCCTTTTGCACTTTCAACAATGACGGTGCCAACAATCGGGCCTGTGCATGAGAAAGAAACGATTGCAAGGGTTAAAGCCATGAAGAATACACCATAAAAACCGCCTTTGTCTGCTTCTCTATCCACTTTGTTTGATAGCCAAGACGGCAGCATAATTTCAAATGCGCCAAAAAATGAAAAAGCAAATACAATGAAAACCACAAAAAATATCATATTTGGCACCCAATGCGTAGATAAGAAATTACTCGCATCTGCTCCCAATAAACTTGAAACAATTGTACCCAATAAAACATATATCGCTATAATAGATATGCCAAAAAACAAACCATTAATAACGGTTTTTTTCTTGCTTTTGTCGTCTTTCATGAAAAAAGAAATTGTCATAGGTATCATTGGGAAAACGCATGGAGTTAACAATGCTGCCAACCCAGATAAAAATGCTATAATAAACAAACTCCAGTTGCCTTCCTCTGTTTTATTAGTTTTTTCTCCTTTAAATGTTTTATTTAAACATGTGCCATTGTCGCCTTGTTTTTTGTAACCTTGGTTATTGTTATTTTCAATTGTAGGCTTTTCAATAATACTGGTATCAATTGCGTTGTTTATATTAAGCGTATCTATGTTTATAATACTTGGAACTATAAGTTCTGATTTTTCATCACATTTTATTGGCATACCAGTTGCCGTTAAAGTGCTTTTTATAACGATTGGAATTAATCCTCCAAAATTAAAACACGCTGTTTCTGTGCACCATTGCCCATCTATGTTTGCTTGAATTTTAGCTTGATTAGAGATGATTTTTATTTTTTGTCTTACATCAGCTTTTTTAAAAAATTCGCCTACCTCGCACCCAAAAATATCATCTTTAATTTTTTTATCGCCAATACTGTATGGTTTACCCACTTCACAAAACCCTTTTGGACTATCAAAAACTAAATTAAATGCCAAAGGGCCAACATCACATTTATTATAGGTGCTATACATGTGTATCCCATCTGGGATATTACAAGTGAAAATTACTTCAATAATATCGCCTATTTTGGGACTTTTGTTGCTGAAATCTATTTTAAAACTTGGTGGACTTGGGTCATTTTGAGAGTATGCGCCTAAAACAATTATGTTTAAAAGACAATAAAATAAGATTTTTTTCATTTTACGATAATAAATGTTGACAAAATTACAAACTTATTTCTACATTTCAATGTAGCTTTGCTTTTTATTAAAAATTTATGAAACTGCTTTTTCAAACATTCATTGTTCTTTTAACATTGTTTTTTATATCGGAAACCTATGCCCAGCCTTCATTGGCTAAACAATACATTGATAGTTTTAAGGGTGTTGCAATGATAGAAATGATAGAATATAAGATACCTGCAAGTATCACGCTTTCTCAAGGGATTTTGGAAAGTGGGTTAGGAAATAGCCGTCTTGCAAAACAAGGAAACAACCATTTTGGCATCAAGTGTAAAAAAGATTGGACAGGTTGCACTATTTTAGAGGATGACGATGCGCTTCAAGAATGTTTTCGTTGTTATGGAAATCCTAGAGAATCTTACAAAGACCATTCCTTATTTCTTGTGAATGGAAAGCGATATGCTTCATTATTTCAATTAAATATACTAGATTATGAAGGTTGGTCGAAAGGATTGTTAGCTGCGGGTTATGCCACAAATCAGAAATATGCAGATTTATTAATATCAACTATTGAAAAATATCAGTTGGCAAAATTTGACACCTTGGTTTCAAATGGATTTAATCCGTATAACTTTGAACAAATGCCCAATATTGAAGTTGTTAACAATAAAGTACCTTATAAAATTATTCAACCAAATGAAACCATCGAAACCATTGCCGAGTCGGTTCATAAATCGGAAAGAAAACTAAAAAAGTATAATGATTTGGAAAACAGAATAATTGCTCCAGGGGATGTTTTGTATCTAAAACCCAAAAAAAGAAAAGCAAGTATAGAATCGCACAAGGTAGAAATTGGTGAAAATATGTGGCTGATTTCTCAAAAATTTGGAGTTAAATTAAATGTGTTATATAAAAAAAATAAAATGGAAGACGGCACGGAAGCTTTGCCCGGTCAAACGCTTAATTTAAGAAGTAAAACCGAGCAAATGCCTGATACAGGAAGGGTAAATTTAAAAAATATTCAAACCACAGAGCATAAAGTGAAACAAGGCGAAACAATTTATGCAATATCAAAATTATATAATATGACCGTTTTAGAATTGAAAGTTCTAAACAATTTGGAAAGTGAGAGTTTATATATTAACCAAACCTTAAAAGTAAAAGCAACATATTCAGATTTAAAATTAGAGCACATTGTACAACAAGGAGAAACGCTATACAGTATATCAAAAAAATATAATGTTTCGGTAGATGAGATTAAAAATTGGAACAATTTTCAAGACAATGTAATCAAAATGGGACAAATTATTGTGATAATTCAAAAATAATGTCATAAAAGTGTCATTTTTTATTAAAAATATAAAAAAAAATTTTTTATATTAAAAAAGTATTTTAGATTTGAAACCTAAATTATTTTAAATTTAACATGAAAAAAACAATTACACAATTAAAATTCATTAAACTGATGTTAATTTTCTTGGCAACAGGAATTCTAAACAGTTTAACTGCCCAAGCACCATGGTGCAATGCGCATGGAGCTTATCATCAAGGGTATTCGTCTAGTGCCTACATTATCGCTTTAGAACAAGTAAGAATTAGAGCAGGGAACACAGTCATTGGCAACAAACCAGCAGATGGTTGGAATTACTCTGGTTCATGCGGTTCTGAATGGCGTTTGGTAAACTCACCTAGCAATGCAATAGATTTGTCTGCAGGAAATACTTACACGATTGATGCAAATATATCCTCTACTTATGGATACAATGCGAATCTTGGAGCATACATTGATTACAACAATGACAAAGATTTTATTGATGCAGGCGAGTTTTTAGGAACATGGCCTGCTTCCAATGGAGGAAGTAACACACCAGGATCTTTAGTATCAAGAAACTTTACTCTGCCTTGTAACATCACTCCAGGAGCAACAAGACTAAGAGTAATCGCGGATGCTAATTTCTTTACAATGAATGCTGCAAACGGTTGTACTGGCTGCACTGATTATAGACTTTATTATGGAGAAGCTTGTGATTTCAGCATCAATTTAGTATTGCCAACAACGGTTTCAGCAAATTTTGCAGCCCCAGCAGAAGCTTGGGTAAAAACAGTTGTAAACTTTATTAATAACAACCAATCAGGCTACACCGAGCATGCTTGGGATGTAAACAACGATGGTTCTTTTGAGCAAAGAGGCGTAAGAGCAAATTATTCAACAACATCTGGCAATGGTGGCACATGGACGACAGCAGGAACAAAATGCGTTAAATTAAGAAGCACAAATTGTTTAGGTAGAGACAGCACTGTAAAATGCTTAACAGTAAAAGAGCCAACAGCGGTTCCTATCATCGATTTTATTGCATCAAAAACAACCATAGAACAATATGAATCAGTAAGATTTTTTGATTTATCAGAAAATGGTCCTTTTGAGTGGGAGTGGGATATTTATGATTCAGTAACTTACATCAATGACCCAAATGCAGATTATGCAGTGCCAAGAGTTGGCGAAGGT
>Ga0105051_10001333_pt1 | contig 33887 bp, 18 predicted proteins | sample FRY02_FD_78383 | JGI IMG/M metagenome (GOLD analysis project Ga0105051, IMG submission 78383) | Freshwater microbial communities from Lake Fryxell liftoff mats and glacier meltwater in Antarctica - FRY-02 (megahit assembly) | ecosystem: Environmental > Aquatic > Freshwater > Ice > Glacier... | reverse complement strand
TTCGAACCAGAATCGACCGTTTCGGAGCGAGTCTCCCTCGACAACCCGGTCTTTTTGGCCGCCTGCACGCCGCAACTGCGGCTTGCTTTGCGGCAGATTATCAATCCCTCAGGCCTTGCACGACAATAAATCATTCTAGAGGGCATTGGCCTTCAGGGGCGACATCTGCGATGAGTCCGGGCATGCGTGGCTGGACGTGAAAAAAATTATCCCCCGAAGATCAAAGTCGGTGACGCGGAACTGGAGACGGTCAACATTTACCGAAACACGTTTCATGGCGAATGGAACTATGAAATCCGACCCCACTCACGAACGTCGGCCTTGACCGCCATAATTGTCGCGCGAGTCGTAACCAAACAGCTCCATAGAGTTGGTGAACTAAGACGTAAAGCTGTTTTGCGGGCTGGGCGTGTGGTGCGTAGGCGGTATGCGGCTTCGGCTGGGTTATCCGCTGAGAACTGTTGCCAACGGCTTTCGTCCGCTTCGCCCTTTCGGTGTCATTGTTGTGGATCGTCGCCGGTTCCTCGTCGAAGTGGGGGAGGTCGCCTCTTATTCTTCCCCAGGATCGCTACTCGACTGCTCAAAATGCTGCCGCCGGAATCTTCCCTTCCCCCCGCGCTTCCCCTCCGCAACCCGATCTGTCCGTAGATCGGCGACGGCTGCTTTCCGCCCGCCTCGGCCCGCTGAGCCGGTTTTGAGCGCCAGCACTTGGCACTGGTGCCGGCCTCTTCCAGGAACGGATGCCAGGCCGTAGTTTAGGGGGGCGTTTGGCCGGTAGCAGCGGTGCGGCACGAGGGGCTCATGCTCAGACTCGAGGAACTCAAAAGAGACTTGGCCGTTGTCGGGCTGGAACCGGCCCTCGTGGTCTCCGTGTCTGCTACTGTCAGAATTGCAGAAGGGGCAGTGCAGGTCTTCTACCGCCTGCCGACCGGGGAGACGAAAGAGCGGCTCCTCACCCGGTTAGACGAGGCGTCGCTCTCGCCGGCCATCGCGGAACGGCCCTGGGCCTTCGATGGCGACCCGGCCGCCTTCCAACTCGCCTGCGAGGCCAAGCGGATCGACCTGGCCTTCCTCTTCGACCCGATGATGGCGGTCCACACATCAAACGTTGACCCACTGCCCCACCAGATCACGGCCGTCTACGAGTCGCTCCTGCCGCGGCAGCCGCTGCGGTATGTGCTCGCCGACGATCCCGGCGCTGGCAAGACCATCATGGCGGGGCTCTACATCCGCGAACTCATCATGCGGGCCGATGCCCGTCGCGTGCTGATCATCAGCCCCGGCAGCCTTGTCGAGCAGTGGCGGGCCGAACTCTTCGAGAAATTTGGTCTGGAGTTTCGGGTGTTTTCCTCTGCCCTCGGCGAGGTGTCGCCCAGCGGCAACCCCTTTGAAGACCACCACCAGCTCATCGTTCGGCTCGACCAAGTTTCCCGCGATGAGGAGTCGGTCAACGACGAGCGACGGCCGGGGCCGCTTCAAGAAAAACTCCTCGCTGCCGGCTGGGATTTGGTCGTTTTTGACGAGGCCCACAAACTCGCCGCCCACTACTCCGGCTCGAAACTCCAGCGGACCGCCCGGTTCCGGCTGGCCGAGCGACTCGGCAAGGAAACCCGCCACCTTCTGCTCATGACGGCCACGCCGCACAACGGCAAGGAGGAGGATTTCCAGTTATTCCTGTCGCTGCTCGACTCCGACCGCTTCTACGGCAAGGTCCGCGACGGGGCTCACAAGATCGATGCTTCCGACCTCATGCGGCGGATGGTGAAGGAGGAAATGGTGAAGTTTGACGGCACGCCGCTCTTCCCCGAGCGGAAGGCCTACACCGTCAACTACACCCTCTCCGACATCGAAGCCGGCCTCTACGAAGCGACAACGGACTACGTTCAGACGGAAATGGGCAAGGCCGACGCCCGCGGCGGCTCCCAGAAGGGCTCCGTTGGTTTCGCCCTCACGTCCCTCCAGCGACGGCTCGCCTCCAGCCCCGAGGCGATCTACCAGTCACTCAAGCGGCGCCGCCAGCGGCTCTCCGACCGGCTGCGCGAGGCCAAACTCGGCAACCGTGGGCGGCAGATCCTCTCCGAGACGATTGCGGCGATCCCCGACGACGACGACGACCTCGCAGCCGACGAGCGGGAGGCGCTTGAAGAGACGCTGATCGACGACGCCACGGCCGCCTCAACGGTCGCCGAACTGGAGGCCGAGATCTTCATCCTCACCGACTTGGAGGCTCAGGCAAAGGCGGTGGTCGCCTCCGGGAAAGACCGCAAGTGGGATGAGCTCTCAAAGCTGCTGCAAAACACACCCGAGATGCAAGACGCCCACGGCCGACAGCGGAAGATCATCATCTTCACCGAGCATCGCGACACGCTGAATTACCTTCACGACAAGATCGCCGGCGTCCTCGGCAATGCCGACGCGATCGTGACGATTCACGGCGGCACGCATCGCGACGAGCGGATAAAGTCGCAGGCCCTGTTCCGCGACGAAAAAGACGTCCGCGTCTTGATCGCCACCGACGCGGCTGGCGAGGGCGTGAATCTCCAGTGTGCAAACCTGATGGTCAACTACGACCTGCCGTGGAATCCCAACCGCCTGGAGCAGCGGTTTGGCCGCATCCACCGCATTCGTCAGACCGAGGTCTGCCACCTCTGGAACTTAGTCGCCAAGGAGACCCGCGAGGGGGCTGTCTACCACCGGCTCCTCGACAAGCTCGCCACCGAGTGTGAGGCCCTCAAGGGGAAGGTCTTCAATATCTTGGGCGATGTCTTTGAAGAAACAAGTCTCAAGGATCTGATGATCGACGCCATTCGCTACGGCGACCAGCCGGAGGTTCGCGCTCGGCTCTCGCAGCGGATCGACCATGCCTTCGATCACGACCATCTGAAAAACCTGCTCGGCCGCAACGCCTTGGCCGAGCAGACGATGAACCCGGAGCGGCTCTTTGCCGTTAAGGAAGAGATGGAAAAGGCCGAGGCCCGCCGGCTTCAGCCCTGCTTTGTCCGGGCCTTCTTCATGCAGGCGTTTCCGCTGCTGGGTGGCACAATCCACCGCCGCGAGCAGGAGCGGTATGAGATCACGCATGTGCCGCTTGAAATCCGCGAACGCGACCGGCGGATCACTGGCCGCAACCGCCGCGAGCAAGAGCCAGTCCTCAAGCGATACGACCGCGTTTGTTTCGATCGAACCGCCATCCAGCCAACCGACACGCCCGGCCTACCCCGCGCCGCCCTGATGCACCCCGGCCACCCGCTCATGCTGTCGGTGATTGACCTGATTCTGCATAAGCACGCCAACCTCATGCGGCAGGGGGCGATCCTCATTGATCCGGCCGACGAGGGCTGCGACCCGTGGCTGCTCTTTCTACTGACGCACGAAGTGAAGTCGGCCGACGGCAACGTCCTCTCCAAGCGGATGCAGTTTATCCGCGTGAATCCCGACGGCTCCGCGTCGTCCGCCGGCTGGGCCCCGCATCTCGACCTCGAACCGCTCGCCGCCGCCGACCGCCCGGGGCTCGCCGCTACGCTTGAGTCGCCCTGGATTCGGTCCGACCTTGAAAAGATGGCCGTGGCCCTCGCCGCCGGCTCGCTCGTGCCGGAGCATTTTCAAGAGGTTGCCACTCGCCGGATCGACCATGTCGATCGCACGCTCAGAGCCGTCAATGAGCGGCTCACGAAGGAGATCGACTTCTGGAGCGATCGCGAGATCAAGCTCAAGGAAGACCGCGCCGCCGGCAAAGACGTTCGGCTCAACCTTGAAAACGTCGGTCGGACGCTCAAAGATCTTCAGTACCGACTCGAAAGCCGCAAGACAGAATTGCTCGCGATGCGGCAGGTGCAAAACGGCACGCCCGTTATTCTCGGCGGCGCTCTTGTCGTGCCGGCTGGCCTGCTTTGCGAGCTACGCGGTGACGGCCCCGCGAACACAACTGCCGATGCGGCCGCCCGCATGAAAATTGAGCGGCTTGCGATGCAGGCCGTGATGACCGCTGAACGGGCCTCTGGCCACCATGTGGTCGATGTCTCCGCAGACAAGTGCGGCTGGGACGTGACGAGCTATCCACCGGCGGTTGATGGCGTGCTGCCCACACCGAGGCACATCGAGGTCAAGGGGCGCGCGGCCGGGGCCGAGACGATCACTGTCACCCGCAACGAGATCACGTACGCGGTCAATCAGGCCGACAAATTCTGGTTGGCGATCGTCTTCGTGAATCCCGACGACTCAGTCGACGGCCCGCACTATCTCGCCAACCCGTTTCAGCGCGAGCCCGATTGGGGCGCGGCCAGCGTGAACTATTCGATCACCTACCTCCTCACAGGCAGACCGGCATGAGCGACACCGACCATCCGGTTATTTCCCCAAAGAAGCTGATCGAGGTGGCCCTGCCGCTGGATGCGATCAACAAGGCATGTACGCGGGAGAAATCCATTCGCCACGGGCATCCGAGTACGCTGCATCTCTGGTGGGCCCGTCGGCCGCTGGCCGCCGCCCGCGCTGTGATCTTCAGCCAGCTTGTTCACGACCCCGAAGATCTCTGGTGGCATCAGAATCCGGGTGCCGTGCCAAACCAGCAGGTTCGCGGCCACTGGACGAAGGCTCGAAAGAAGCTCTTCGACATCATCGAGAAAATCGTCATCTGGGAAAACACGACCAACGAGGCCGTGCTGAATGAGGCCCGCGAGGCGATTCGAGAAAGCTGGCGGGAAACTTGTGAGCTCAACAAAAGTCACCCGCAGGCTGCGGAGCTTTTTAATGTCGAGAAGATGCCAGGGCTGCACGATCCATTTGCCGGCGGCGGGTCGATTCCACTGGAGGCCCAGCGGCTTGGGTTAGATGCATACGCGAGCGACTTAAACCCGGTCGCCGTGCTCATCAACAAGGCGATGATCGAGATTCCGCCGAAGTTTGCTGGCCGGCCGCCGGTGAATCCGGAGTGGCAATCCAAAAGCCCCGAAGAGAAAGCGATGAAGGTGTGGAAGGGGGCCGAGGGACTCGCGGCAGATGTGCGGTATTACGGCAAGTGGATGCGAGACGAGGCCGAGAAGCGGATTGGGCACCTTTATCCGAAGGTCGAGATCACGGCTGAGATGGCGGTAGAGCGGCCAGACTTGAAGCCGCTTGTTGGTCAGAAGTTGACGGTGATTGCGTGGATTTGGGCGCGAACGGTGAAGAGTCCGAATCCTGCGTTCAGCCAAGTCGCGGTGCCTTTGTCCAGTACGTTTGTGTTGTCCAGCAAGACAGGCAAGGAAGCCTATGTAAACCCAATCGTTGAGAAAGACAGCTATCTCTTCACTGTGCGGATCGGAGAGCCTCCTCAGGAGGCTAGTACTGGGACCAAAGCAACACGCGCAAACTTCCGGTGCCTGATGTCGGGTTCGGCAATCAGCGGGAACTACATCAAGGCAGAAGGCCAAGCTGGTCGCATGGGCGCGAGGCTCATGGCGATTGTCGCGGAGGGTGAACACGGGCGGGTCTATTTGCCGCCAAATCTGAAGCATGAAGAGGTAGCTCGTGAGGCAGTGCCGCAGTGGAAGCCGACACAGATCATTTCGGGCACTTCTCAGTACCTCGGCGTTAAGCCCTACGGGATGGACCGATTCGATCAAGTCTTCACTGATCGACAACTCTTAGCGCTTGCGACATTTGGCCAGTTGGTCGGCGAGGCTCGCGTGAAAGTCTGCGAGGATGCGGCCGCAATCATCGCGGCAATAGATGGCGCATCGCTAGCAGCGGATGGAAAGGATTCGAAGGCGTACGGAGAGGCTGTAAGCCTTTATTTAGCACTCGCGGCAAGCAAGACCGCAAATGTCACGTCGAGTTTGACATCGTGGATGAATGACCGTGGCGCCTTTCGCGAGACGTTTGCCAGGCAAGCGCTGCCCATGGTCTGGGACTTTGCAGAAATCAACACCTTTGCCGACCTAGGCGGTAGCTTCGCAGTCGCCTTCGAAAAAGGCGCCAAGTCGATAGCTATTCTGCCGTCGCATCCGACCGGCAGTGTTTCCCAACTAGACGCATCAGTGCAAAGCATGAGCGAGGGTCGGTTCGTTTCGACTGACCCGCCCTATTACGACAATGTACCGTACGCCGATCTGTCCGATTTCTTCTACGTCTGGCTTCGCCACTCGTCGCGGTGCGTTTTGCCAGACTTGTTTGCCACCGTTGCCGTCCCGAAGGCTGACGAACTGGTAGCGTTCGCGTACAGACACGGCGGAAAAACCGAGGCCAGCCAGTTCTTTCTTGACGGCATGACGCGCGCGATGGGACGTCTCGCCGACGTGTCCCATCCTGGATCACCAGTAACTATTTACTACGCTTTTAAGCAGGCGGACACCGAAGCAGAGGGTACGAACAGTACCGGGTGGGAAACCTTCTTGGAAGCGGTGCTTCGCGCAGGCTTCGCGATCTCTGGCACGTGGCCAATGCGCACCGAAGGCAGTGGGCGCATTCGCGGACAAGGGGCGAACGCTCTCGCGTCCTCCATTATCCTTGTTTGCAGGCCACGCGTGTCGGACACCGGCACAATCTCCCGCCGCCAGTTCGTGCGTCTACTCAACGCCGCCCTGCCGCTGGCCCTCGACGCGATGACTCGCGCCGACGAAGGTGAGCATTCCCCCGTCGCGCCGGTCGATCTTTCGCAAGCCATCATCGGCCCGGGCATGGCGATCTTCAGCCGCTACAAAGCCGTCCTCGAAGCCGACGGCACGCCAATGACGGTCAAGACCGCCCTGCAACTTATTAACCGCTTTCTGGCTGAAGACGACTTCGACGCCGACACCCAGTTCTGCCTCCACTGGTTTGACCAATATGGCTGGGACACTGGAAAATTTGGCGAGGCCGACACGCTCGCGCGGGCCAAGGGCACAAGCGTTGACGGCGTGAAAGCAGCCGGCGTCATCGAAGCGGGCGGCGGAAACGTGCGGCTGCTCCGCTGGAAGGAATACCCGGCCGACTGGAACGCCAAACTCGACTCGCGGCTGCCCGTATGGGAAGCCCTTCACCAGTTGATCCGGGCTTTTTCGAGCAAGGGCGACGCCGGTGCCGGCAAAGTTCTCAAAGGCGTTGCAAATCAAGCGGAGGCCGCGCGGCAACTTGCCTACCGGCTCTACACGCTCTGCGAACGCAAGGGCTGGGCCGAAGATGCCCGCGCCTACAACGAGGTCGTCACCGGCTGGACCGGCATCGAACGTGCCGCCGGCACGGGCGGCGAAGACCAAAAGACGCTGTTTGAGTAACGTGCAGCAGGAAAATCTGGAGGTCTTTTCGCCGTGCTCTCATTCGACCCGCAATTCGAAAAACGTATTCCGCTCAGCCATCGGCTCGTGAAAACGCTCACGCTGCTTCATGAGTTTCGCGGAAAGGAGACGCTCTTCCGCCAGCAGACACCGCAGGTTTTGGAGACCATGCGGCAAAGTGCGATCATTCAGAGCGTCGAAAGCAGCAATCGAATCGAAGGCGTCGTCGCCAAGCGCGGCCGCGTGAAGGCGATCGTGGTTGAGAAGAGCTTGCCGCGGGATCGTCCCGAAGCAGAGATTGCCGGCTACCGCGACGTTCTCGACTCGATCCACGGCGGGTATGACGGCATCCGACTCTCCAGTGGAGTGGTCAGACAGTTTCACAAGATGCTCTTCGCGAAGACCAACGAGCCGGGTGGGGCGTGGAAGAACGACGACAATTTGATCCAGACAACACACTCCGATGGCCGGGTTGAAATCAGGTTTGCGCCACCACCGCCTCATCTCACCGAGACGTTGATGGCAGACCTTCACGAAGGGCTGAAGCGAACGCTCCGGGAACGGCAGGTTGACCCGCTCCTGGTGATCCCTGCCTACGTCCTCGATTTTTTGTGCGTGCATCCGTTGAGCGACGGCAACGGCCGGATGGCCCGACTGCTGGCCCTGCTTCTGCTCTACCAACAGGGCTTCGGCGTGGGCCGGTTCATCAGCCTCGAGAAGATCATCGAAGGGAGCAAGGAGAGCTACTACGAAACCCTTCATGCCTCGTCGCAGGGATGGCACGAAGGCAATCACGACCTAACACCCTGGACGGAGTATTTCCTCGGGACGATGATCGACGCCTACCGGCAGTTCGAGGAACGGGTCCAAAACACCACACACAAGAGAGGGTCGAAGACACGGCTAATCGAAGCCGCGATCGACGCCGCCATCGGAGACTTCTCCGCCCAGGAAATTCTCGCCAAGTGTCCCCAGGCCAGCATTGATCTCGTGCGTCAGATCCTCAAGCATCGTAAGGCTTTAGGTCAAATTGAAAGTCTCGGCAGAGGCCGCGCGGCAAAGTGGCGGAGAATTAGGTAGTGAAATCCATAAATTAGGTAGTAAATTAGGTAGTTCATACAGAGAAACGGACCCCCATAATGACATCCATCCGCCCTTGGCGTGAAATAGCGATCCCCCACTCCGATGTGCTCAAGGGCACGTTCCAGCAGGCGGAGTTTGCTGCCGATATCACAGCCGTCCGCACCGGCAAAGCTCCCGATATCTATAAGAACGCCGTCGCGTTTTTCGACCGCACGTTCATCACCGAGGGCATGCGGCTCCTGCTCACGCAGGTCGCCCAGCGGCTTTCCGGCAACGGCGGCGAACCGGTCATCCAGCTTCAGACCGCCTTCGGTGGCGGTAAGACCCACACGATGCTCGCCGTCTGGCACCTCGCCACGCGGCAGTGCGAGCTTTCCGAGATGCCGGGAGTGGCGACGCTCGTTGAGCAGGCCGGTCTCATGGACGTGCCGAAGGCCAATGTCGCTGTGATCGACGGCACCGCCCATGCACCGGCCCAGCCGTGGAAGGAAGGCCGCACGACGATCAAGACGCTGTGGGGCGAGCTGGCTTGGCAACTCGGCAAGGCCGACGGTTTTGAAATGGTGAAGGAGTCCGATACCAGCGGCACTTCCCCCGGCAAGGAAGTCCTTCGGCAACTGCTCGAGAAGTACGCCCCGTGCGTCGTCCTGATGGACGAGCTCGTCGCCTACATCGGCCAGTTTGAGGAAGGCAAGTCACTCAGTGGCGGCACGTTTGAAAGTAACCTCGCCTTCGTTCAGGCTCTCACCGAGGCGGCCAAGCTCGTGCCCAACTGCATCGTGCTGGCGAGCCTGCCGGAGTCGGAACTAGAGGCGGGCAGCACCCGGGGAGCCAAGGCACTGGCAGCCCTCGAAAAGCGGTTTGGCCGTGTGCAGGCCCTCTGGAAGCCGGTAGCGACCGAGGAGGCGTTTGAGATCGTTCGCCGCCGACTCTTCGAACCGATCAAAGACGAGACCGCCCGTAGCGCCGTCTGCCGGGCGTTTGCCGATGCCTATGTGGCTGAAGGTGCTGCCCTGCCCAGCGAGACTCAGGAAGGCCGCTACTACGACCGGCTCTGTCAGGCGTATCCGATTCACCCAGAGTTTTTCGACCGGCTCTATGAAGACTGGACGACGATCGATGGCTTTCAGCGAACCCGCGGCGTGCTCAAGCTGATGGCGAAGGTCATCCACCGCCTCTGGAACGCAAACAACACCGACCAGATGATCATGCCCGGCAGCCTGCCACTAGCCGATCCCCATGTGCGCAACGAGATGACGTATCTTCTGCCGCCCGGCTGGCAGCCGGTCATCGAAGGCGACATCGACGGGGAGCGGGCCGAGACGACCGAACTGGAGGCCCGCGAGCCGAGGTTTGGCCAGATGAACGCGGCCCGGCGCGTGGCCCGCACGCTCTTCCTTGGTTCCGCGCCATCCAGCGTGGCCACCCGGCCGGGCATCCGGGGCGTCGATAAAGCCCGCGTGCTCTTGGGCTGCCTCCAGCCGGGCCAATCCGCAGCGGTCTACGGCGACGCCCTCGCTCGGATTGCCGACCGGCTTACCTACCTCAACATCAGCGGCGAAAAGGGTTCCGATACCGCCCGCTACTGGTTCGACACCCGCGCTAACCTCCGCCGCGAGATGGAGGATCGCAAGCGCAGATTCGACGCCGCCGAGATCCGCAAACGGATCGAGGATGTGACGCGGAAACTTTTCAATTCTTCTTCGCTCTTTGATGCGATCCACGTCTTCACGCCCCATGCCGACGTGCCGGACGATAGCGTCCTGCGGCTGGTGGTCCTCCCGGTCGATCACTACTTCATGAAGGAGATGCGGCGGCAGGCCGACGACGCCATTCTCGACTATCTAAAAAACCGCGGCGATCAGCCCCGCCATCGGGCCAACCGGCTGCTCTTCGTAGCCGCCGACCAGGCCGTGATTGGCCGGCTCACCGATGCGGTGCGGACGGCGCTGGCGTGGCAGTCGATTGTGGAGGACGTCGATCAAGGCCGTCTCAATATCGACCAAGCTCAAAAGAATCAGGCCCAGAAGGAAGCCAAGTCGGCAGCGGATGTGTTGCCCAGGGTGGCCCGCGAATGTTTTAAGTGGCTGCTCTGCCCGGTGCAGGACGACCCGACGGCGACCAAGCCGACGATCGAGGCTCATCCACTCAATACCGCGTCGGGGTCGGCCGCTGCGGAGCTCGACCGCGTATGCGCTGAGAACGAACTGGTGATTGAGACGTGGTCACCGATCCACCTCCGCACGGCACTCCAGAACCTCTACTGGAAGCCCGACCGGCCTCACGTTGGGGCCCTCGTCTTCTGGGAAGACTCGCAGCGGTATCTCTACCTTCCCAGGCTCAAATCCAAAAGCGTTCTCGACGCTGTTATTCGCAAGGGATCTGAGGCTCATGAGTTCTTCGGCACCGCCTACGGCCTCGCTGGCGACCGCTACGAGGGATTTCAATTGGGCAGGGGCGGAGTGTCGCTCGACGACACGATTCTCCTGATCGAGCCCAGCAGCGCCAAAGAGATTGCAGTCCAGATCGCTGCTGAGGCGGCGAAGAAGGGCGAGGCTACGCCCACTCCGGCCGGCGTCACCGGCAGCCCCGTTGGCGGCACGATCCCTGCCTCGACGATCAGTAGCGTTCATTCAGGTGGTACGACTCCGCTGCCCACTTCGCCGGTGAAGCCCCGGAACTACCACGGGAGCGCTCAAGTGAGCGCCGCGATGGCAAAGAGGGAGCTCAACACGATCGCCGAGGAGATCATCGCCTTACTGGCGGCCGACCCGACCGCGACGGTGCGAGTCTCAGTGGAGATCAGCGCCGACTTTAATGGCGGCGTGAGCGACGCCACGAAGCGGGCTGTCAGCGAAAACGCGGCGAACCTTGGCTTTCAGTCAAGCATGTGGGAGTAAAGCCATATCGCGTGGGCGGGGAGGGATCACTGCCGTGGCCAAGGCGACTCTCGCTGGCTCGTTCAACCCTCTAGAATGGTCTCTAGTCTCCGCAGGTTCTCGCTCCTGACCGCCCGCGACGGCCGGGTGGCGGCGGGAAGTGAGTTTCCCTGCCGGGTGATAGGCGACGGCTGGTCCGATTCTTCGGTTTCTATCAATAAGGCCCAAAACGGCCGGTTAGAACGGTTAGGGAAACCCTAACGCAGGCCTTCGCAGGCAAAAGAGCGTGCTTCCGGCTACTCTGCAAGCTACTTTTGGGGATGGAGTCGTATGGTCACTCAGTCGCTTAACGCCTCCAGACTGTCGAACCACCGCCGTGCGATTGGATGAAAATGAGTCATTGTTTCGCTTTTTTAACCGGCCTCGGGTTGCGATTCCTGCGCGTTTTATTGTGCGCAGCAGTAGTAATGAGTGCCGCCATCGCACGCGGCCAATCTGCCGATGTCCCGCTTGGCCAACCAGTGGCTGGAGAGGTTCGGGCGATCAAGGAAATTGGTCCCGAACTTTTTTATCTTGAGAATGACGCCGGCGGTCTCGTGCCAGTCCCTGGATTTCGCTACCGCGATTTTGTTGACCTGATGCGATTGAAGGATCGGTTGCCAATGCTTCCAGAACTACCGTCAGCCGTTTTGGAAAGCATCACTCTGACAGCCACGCTTCCCGACGCTGGCGACGCTAGTATCAGTGGCACTAAGATCCTCCAAGAGCAATCGATCTGCGCGGTAAAAATCGAACTGGTGGTGCGGCAGTCACGGGCCGGTTGGGTGAACGTTCCTGTAGAGCTCGCTGGCCTGCTGCTGACTACTTTGCCCCGCCACGAAGGGCCTGGGAAAGTGCTCCTGACTCCTGCTGCGAGCACCACCCAGCGACTCAATCGCGGGTATCAAGCCTGGTTCGAAAGCGGCTCTGACCAATCCTCGACGAGCCCTGTCGATGTGCGTCATACAGTCATTCTGGAAGGCAAAATCCCCCTTGATGTGTCGCCGACAGATGAGTCGATCGCCATCCACCTGCCGATTGCCACAGCCTCTTTGGTGGAGCTGCGCACGTCGCGGACAGAGCCTGTTGTCGCCGTACGGCCGCGATCGCTCGAGCCCCGCATTGAAAAGTTGTCCAGCGGCGATGGGAGCCTCATCACGCTCGTGGGGCTTGCAGGGCCAACGCAGATTCGGATCGGCACGCGGCAGTCGCAGAGCGTGAGCGTTGGGATGCTGCCGCAGGCGACAGTGGAAAGCATTGTGCGTGTTGACGGCAAAGTGGTCATCACTGAAGCAGTTCTGCGTCTGGAGGATCTACCGGCTCTGGTCTCGACGTTAAGCATCTCGTTGCCGCCGAGAGCAAAGCTCCGCAGCGTGCGTCCCCCGGCAGTGATTGTGGACCGCAGCGGGTCCGACGATGCCCCGGTGGCAGTTGTACGAATTGACAGAAATGCCGATGGGCGGGCTTTGGTGGAGCTCGACTGCGAACGGCTAGTCGATCGGGCTGGGACAAGTCCGTTTGAAACCCTTGGCTTTGCTGTGGCCGACATTCCGTTGTGGCGGCAATCAGGACGCACGAGCATCATCGTGGAAGGAGATTGGCAGGTGGAGTGGGATGATCTCGGCACCAATCGCCGAATCGATCCGCCGCTGGTGGCTCGTCGTCCAGGATTCGTCGCAGCCTTTGCCTACGATTCACAGCCAGCCTCCCTGCTGATGCGCGTGCGGCCGCGAGGCAGCCGTGTGGTGATCGAGCCAGAATACCGCTACGAGGTTGGCGCCACGCGGATTGCGCTGACTGCCACGCTGCGGGTATCGGTGCGGGGGGCCCCGATTTCACGGATCGTGATTGGCATGGATGGATGGGATGTTGACGAAGTTGGGCCCGCCAGCATCGTCGATACAGCTGCAATCACTGGCGACGGAGGCACGCTTGTCATTCCGTTTGTGCAGGGTCTTAGCGGCGATGCTGTGCTTGAAATCCGCTGCGGCCGCTCGATTGAATCCACGGCCGATCGGATTGCCTGGCAGGTGCCGCTGCCCCAGGCCGATCTGGTTGGGCCAGCCTCTGTCGTCATTGTCTCGGAAAGTGACATCGAATTAATCCCCGATTCCGAGGCCATGCGAGGGCTTGTGCGACAGGTTTTTCCAGCATCGCAGCGTTCGGATGCCGACAAGATTACGCTCGCCTATCGAGCCGACAGCCCCACCGCCGTCTTCAAGGCTTCGCGGCGGTTTCTGCCACGCCGCATCACGGCCACGATGGCAGCTCAGCTTGATATCAATGAGTCTGACACAGTTGTCGATCAAACGATTCGGTTCACTGTTGCTCATGTGCCGATGGAGTTTGTTGAGTTGCTCGTTCCCGATGCCGTGGTGCAGTCAGGCACACTAGAAGTGCGACAAAATGGGCAGTTACTCAATCCAAGCAGTGTGCCTTTTGCCGATGGGTTGGAGCCGAGTGGGGCTCCTGCGGCTGAGGGGATGCGCGTGCGGTCGATGCTCCCCACGCCACTCCTTGGGACGGGTGAACTCAGTCTTCGCTATCAATTGCCAACGCCATCGGTTCCACCGGAAACAACGGTGGCCGAAGATATTCCCTTGATCATACCGATGGGAGCAAAGATTGGCCGGCAGACGATTTCCATGATCGCTGAGGAGTCATTGTCTATCGATGTGCGTAGCGATTCTTGGAAGCGCGATATTCGTGTGCCGACAGCGGCTCTAACGCGAGTCTGGATCGCCACCAAGCCACAGGAGATCATTCCTCTGGCCATTGCTGCTCGACAGCAGTCATTCTCTGGAGAGACGTTTATCGAGGCGGCGTGGTTAGAAACAAGGCTATTTTCTGATGGCCGTGAAGATAGCTTCGCCTATGCAATCACGACGACTTCAAACCAGATCACGCTTACGTTGCCGCAGAGATTGCAATCATCGCCAGAGCGCAGCCTCGATGCTCGGGCGATTGAAGTTTGGATTGACGGCCGTCTCGTCAGAGATGCAGTGCGTTCAAATGGACTGATCGTGATCGATGTGCCTGCTGGAAAAGAAGCCGCAGCGTGGCTGCTTGAGGTGCGGGCCAGGCGGCCGCGGGCGGGTTCATTGTGGGGCAACGGATTTTTGTCGACCGGCCTGATGCCTCTGCAGCTCGACGCCCCAATCTTTCCTGAAGGGACCCACATGCGGCGATTTTACTGGGAAGTCCGACTGCCACCCGACGACCATATTCTCGTGCCACCATCGCGTTGGTCTTCCCAGCAGCGTTGGCAATGGAATCGATTCAGTCTGGAACGGATGCCGATTGTTTCGCGGGATATTTTAAGTGGCTGGGTGCGGGCCGACACTGCCGCAACGAGAGTTCCTGGCAGCGGCCTCGAGGTGAGTTCTGCCCGTGGGAATGACTCCATGAATGTGTCGGGCGCACCGAAAGGCAGTCCAAATGGGAGCCGACGCGACATCGACCTGCCGCTGGCCGAGGGGCGGGCTGTCTACTCAAGCGTGGGAACTCCGGGAATCGCACACATCTGGATCGTGCAAACATGGCTGCTGGTCTTAGTCCTCTCAGGACCGGTCTTGGCTCTTGGGCTGGCGTTTGTTTACGCGCCAGTGATGCGGCAGGTTTCGGCGGTGTTGTCGATCGTGAGTAGTCTCGCCGTCTTGGCTACCATCTGGTGCGATCTCTTGCCGCTGCTGGTACAGGCGGCCCTGCCGGGCGTGGCCTTGTCGTTCCTGGCTGCCATCCTCCATGCGTTTGTGGGCCGTGACCAGGTATCGGCCCGCCCTGCTGCTGTCATTCTCTCATCGAGTTCACTCACCCGAGCCCTGCCGCTTGGGCAGGTGATCATTCCTCGCTCATCAATTCGTTCGCAGGAGAGCGTTGCCACAACGGGACGATCTGTCTCATGAATTCGCTTGTCAAGACTGTCTGGTTATTCGCTGCTCTGAGTCTGACGACGATGGGCTTTGGTGGCATAACCAATCCAACCGCCTGTGCACAGGATTCCGTTGGGGGTGAATCGATCGCACAAGAAGAAGTTGCTGGCAAAGGGGCTCTGCGATTTACAAGAGTCCATGTGCCCCGTGGCAAGCTCAGCGATATTCCCCTGGGTTCGACTCGCTATGTGCCGATGCCACTGCGGGAATTTGATCAAGCCCTGGCGCAATGGTCGCTGCCAAAACCAGCGGCGACCGTTGCCCAACCGCCGTTTGAACGATCGGCAGCCGCTCGGAATCAGTGGCCCTTGGCCATCCAGGCCGTGCCTTTTTCTGTTCGGTATACGGCCACTCTCTCGGTCAATGGGCTGCTTGAGGGAACGCTGGAATTTGTTCTGGGCCCGGAGGAGTGCAGTTTGTTTTCCGAAATGCCGCTGGGGTCGCTCGATGTCCGGCGGGGCACTGTGCGGACCGCCGCTGGAACCGGCGAGGCTCTGATATTTGCCCACCCAGACGGAGGCATGGCGCTCGCCACCCCTGAAGCAGGCACTTACTCCTGTGAGTTTCGCTTTCGTCCAGCGAGCCAAACGGCCAGTCCTCGCACATTCTTCTTGCCATTGCTTCCCGCTCTTGGTTCCACGATCACGCTCGATCTGCCGGCCGGTTCGCGACCTGTGGTGGACTCTTTCGCATCGCTTGAAACAACGGCCGCAGGCTCTGGCAAACCCAGCACTGAGTGGTGCATCGATGTCGGTCCCGTCCAATCCCTCAGGCTCTCAATTCTAGATCGCGATCCAGAACCATCGCCGCTGAAACTCTGGACACAGATCGTCCTATCTGGCCGACAGGCAACGCTGGGCACCTTGGTGGAGCCCGTCACTCCTTGGAATACCCAATTCATTACGTTCGAGAAGGATGCAGCGGTTGTTGTCAATGGCGTCGATGTTGTTGTTGATCCGAAGTCGAATCCGACAACGGCTCCAGGTCTGGCAGCGGTCTGGTCGGTGGCAGATGACAATCGCACGCTGAGAGTGCAGCTTCCGACAGACTGCCTGGGACTACAAGCAAAACTTTTCATTCGGGCCGTCGCCCCCCTTGGCATTCGGGAAGGCGAGGCTTTGCCACGGATCTACGCGCCGGTATCGCTGTGGACCGGCGGGGGAGTTGTCGTGCAGGCAGATGCATCGCTGTCGCTGTCGTCGATCAAAACCAAGGGGGGAATGGTCGTTTCTCCCGAACAGGCAAGCGCCTGGCCAATCAACAGCAGCATGCCCCTTGATCTGCCCGTTGATTCATTGCGAGGGGTACGTTCGGCGCGTGTCTCTATCGAAGAACAAGGGCCCCATGCGACGGTACAAGTGTCAGTCGAGCCGCGCGTTGTCGAGATCGATGTGGCTCGAGTTACAACGATCGAAGTCTCTTCTCGCGTCGTCATTGCTCGAGCAGCATGCGACATTCGCGTGAGCCGCGGCGAAGCCTTTGAGCTATCGGCAAGCCTGACTCCGGGCTGGGTGATTGACTCGGTTGAAGCAGTCAGTTGGATGAACCAGCCAGATAGGGTTGACGCGATCCCGCAACGTCAGACTGCTCACGCAGCCGATGCTCTTGAATGGAAGGTTGTCCGCGATCCGCAGGGGGATCGCCTGCGAATCGGTCTGGCTCTGCCGGTGCTTCCGTCGGGCAGTCTGGGCCTGAAAATTGCCGGGCATCGGGCGGGAGTCGCCTTAAATGCACCCACCACCTCGGCAGATCTCGACATGCTAAAATTTGTAGGGGAGTCAGAGAATTCAGCCATTCTCCAGTTGAAGACAAACCCGGAGATCACCATTGAGATAGACGGCGCCGCTCCGTCATCGTTTCTGCTCAATCCACGACTCGAGCGGCTGGCTGAGGAGGGCAAGGTGCGAGGTCGTCTCCGTGCCGGCAGCCAAGCTCTTTCGCGCGAGTTGAGGCTTGTGCGTCGCCGTGCGCCGCTTGATGTTCGCACACAGGTGCGACTGAATGTGCGTGATGACTCCCTGACGCAGTCGTTCACATTTGAATGCAGTCCCGAAAAGTCAGAACTCGACTCGCTCGTCGTAAACTTTTCAGAACCCATGGACGATTTTGTAGAATGGTCGCTGCTGCCTCCAGCCACAGGCTCTCTCCAAGCCCGACGCATCGTAGAGCTAGCCGATCGTCGTCTTGCCGACGGCAATCGGAGCACGGAGCAGCAGGATTCGTGGGTCATCGAGTTTTCGCCGCCAGTGCGTGAGCCGATCACCATTCGAGCCGTACGCGTCCTGCCATTCACCAGGCCAACGCCTTTTCCCTTGGCTTGGATCGATGGGGCATTGCGACAAGTTGGATCGGTCATTGTCCGCAATACCGGCCGCAAGCAACCCAGCGTCTTCAATCATCGGCTTCAGGAGCTTCCGCCGCAGCCCGTTGGCCTCGATCAATCGCTCTTTACCCTCGCGGAGTTTGTCTTTACTGCTGCCGACGCTAGCAGGCGGTCGGCTGATGGCCTGCCGGCAGCCGAACTCGTTCCGGGCACTCCCGATGCATTCATGCAATCGCAGGCCTGGGTCTGGCGTGAAATCACATCTTCCTGGTGTCATGCCTCGGGCGCGACCGAGTACGAAACTCTTTTTGAAATTGAGAATCGGGGTCGCGAAGCGATTGTCTTGAGCATCCCTTCCGGAAAGCGTCTGCAGTCGGTCTTGCTGGACGGCGTGCGTGTTCCCTTGCCCGACGCAGGACCAGACGGCGGTGGAGTATCAATCGCACTGCCCGCGGACCGCCGATTCCTCCAACTCATTGTCTCTAGCCTTGTCGAACAGCATTCACGAACTGGTGTGTGGGGAAGTGATTCGTTTTGGGGAATTGATTCAGTGGGTGCGGCGCTCGATGTGCCGACCCTTGACCGCCAGTGGCGAGTCTTGCTGCCTCCCGATCTGGATATCGTGATGGAGTCATCCGTCCATCGCGCAGTCGATCAAGAGCGGCACGATTGGACGACGCGATTGTTTGATGCACAGCTTCGTCCCGCCCAGACCCGAAAACAGAGGGTCGCTGTCGAGAGCCCCTTGGCTGCGTTGCCAGAGTTTGGCCGGGACGACGGCAAGAATACGGCAGGGAGATCTGTTGGAGAGACATTGCGCCAGCGACTGTTTATTCCCAGTCATGGAAAGCGGGGGGGCGGTGAGATTCTGTTGATCCGCAGTCAGTTTCTTTCGGCTGGGGCAATTCTGGTCGGTGCCGCAGCATTTGTCGGATCGCTTCTGCTCTCGCGTGGCCAACAGGGGCGAGGAATTGTTTTGTGTGTGGTGGCGGCGACAGTGGCGTTGTGGGCAGTGTCGCCGCTGGATTTCCTGGCACGCGCGGCGTGGTGGGGCACATTGGCGGCCGTCTGGCTGATGTTGTGCCGCAGTGTTTTTTGGAGCCAACGGCCCCCCTTTGTCGCCGCTTCGATGATTGTTTTAGGCGGATTTTTCTGCAATTCAACCTCCCAAGCGGTGGCCCAACAGCCGTTGGATGAATCGCTTCGCGTCTTTATCACACCAACCGAAAATGGGGAGACGGTGCTTGTGCCAGAACCGCTTTTTCGGCTGCTGTCGCGAGCTGTGGCGGCGAGTCAATTGTCAGCCGTGCGAGTGATCGAGAGTCGTGTCGTTGTCCAGCAGTTGGCTGGCAATCGTTTTAAAAAAAATGAATCGGCTGTCGCCGGTCGGGCACCCGAACAGTGGCGGCTTGTGGTCGATGTAGAGAGAGAGAGAGGCAGCGAGATCGTCATGGACCAAAATCTCTCCGGTGCAAAATGGATTGCCGATTCGGCCAAAGTCGATGGTGTTGGATTGGCGGCACGAATCGAAGATGGGGGGCGGATTGTGCGGATGGATCCGCCCGGTTCTGGTCGACAACGCATCGAGATTCTTGTGGAACCGGCTATTTTTCGTGCGGCTGCCGTTGAGACCCGCACGGTATGTATCCCGGTCGCTGCCAGCGGATTTCTCGAATACACCGCGGCGTCCGGGGGTGACTTTTTTTCCGCGCAAGCCCCTCTCAGCTACCAGCAGTGTGAATGTGCAGTGGCGGGGAGCGTGTTCACTCGGGCACCGCGAACGCTGGATCGCAATGAGAGAGTTGTTTACGATGTTGCACGGGCTGGGCAGGTGCGGCTTGCGAGGTCGATTGATCCACAAGTGAGTCTTGCCGAGAGTGTCAAATCAGCCGAAAGTCATAACCAGATTCATTGGGACGTCGACAGGTGTCGCCTCGAGGCAACCTTTCAGCTTGATGTTGGCGAGAGTGTCGTGAGATCGGTTGTCGTGAGAGTCGATCCACGACTGCGTTTGATCGAGCAGCGGGAGCGATCCGAAAGTGGCCTGCAAATCGATCAGATCGACGAGAGCCGATACCAGATCACGCGTCGATTTCCATCGCGGGGGCGGGCCCTGATCAGGGCGTTTTTTGAGATGCGGGTGGCCGATCCGGTCGGCGTTTTTGTCGTGCCGGGCGTCTGGCTAGAGGGGGTTTCGAGTGATTCCCGCATAACCCACCTGGTGCCGTCGCAGGATCTGACCGTGAAAGTCGATCTGCCCCAAGGGGTACTCTCGGCGGTGCCTCGCGAGACCGATTCATCGCTGGAGACACAATCATGGCGAGTCGAAGCGACCGCTGCGACGACAGCAACGGTGGATGAAGTGAGCCGGGAAAAATCAGTCATCGTCACGGTCAAACGCCGACTGCAAAAGATTCGCGGTTCGCAGGATCTGACCGTCACTTTTGTGCCAGATCATGTGCGTCTTGAGTTAGAGGCGCGGCTCAATGCCAGTGCGACGGCACTCGTCAGTATCCCCTTAGAGATTCCGGAGTCAGGTGTCATCGATCGTCTTCGTTTGTTTGAGGACGATGAAAACTTACCTGCACACTCTGAAACGAGCGAAATAGATCTGCGCTGGTCGCGTGTCGGTCCCGACCGCATTGTAGCTTTTGTGCAGCGTCCGTACGCCGGTCGCTTTCGTCTCAAAGTCGACGCGAGAATACCGCAGCGGCCACCCATGGTAGGGCCTTTGCCTGTGATGCGAGTCGATCCAGATGTTGGAGGCCCGGTCATCATCACATGGGGAGCGAGCAACGGTTTTTTAGCCGCCGGGATGGCGGTCGAGGCCGGGGACGCAAGCAACCGCCCAGCAGCGATCGTTGAGGGTGCCGGAGGCCGCACGGTGGAACTACTTCCCAACCAGCCTCTGCCACGCTACGCACTGGAGCAGTCTCTTTCACAAGCGGAAATTGCCACAAACCCGACACCTGTTCAACAATTGTCGGAGACGGAACAGATTATTGCGGCTGATGCGGCTTCTCTGCTGGGGCAGAAGCAGTCGGCCCGCGTCGAACTCACCGACACGCATCTGGTGATCGACGATCGTGGCAGAGCGTGGGGGCTTGTGCGATTCGATCTCGTCGCAGATGAATCGCGATTGCACATAAAACTCCCCGCCGGACTGCGTCTCTTTGAAGTGCTCGTTGACGGCCATGCTGTTGGCGCCAGTCATGCCGGGGGGGATTCTTTGCCAGCGATGCCATCGCGAGAGAATGTCTGGGATGTACGACTGCTCGACATCAGTTGGCCACGATCGGTGCTTGTGATGTTTGCTGGACAGTTGGGCACGCGATTGGCCGATGGCGGCCCGCTTGAATTGACAACTCCCGCTCTGGTTGGCTTGCCGTGCACTCGCGCAGTCTGGACGCTTGATGTGCCCGCTGGAATGTCGCTGCGAGTGGCGGAGTCGGCGCGGGTTGTCGACCAAAAGAGTCTGAGCGATGAACGCCGCATGGCGATGCAACGACTTGACCCGGATTTCGATCGAGCGATCGCGGAGGCTGGCCCGGAAAAACGTGCCCGACTCAAAGAAGTGCTCCAACCCCGTCGGGAAGGCGAAATACTGCACGCTCCCAGCGAGTGGGAGGAAATTATCTCTTCTCGCGGTGCGACAAAGACCGACGCGATTTCAACACGCGTTGCCATTGTGGCCGACGGAGATGCCAGTGGGTTAACGATTCGCGCTGTCTGGCAACAAGATCCCACCGTTGGCCCCCGAGGAATCGCCACGCTAACGATTCTAGCCATCGGGGGACTGCTCTGGAGCGTGGTTCGACGGCGTCGCACTGGAGCAGTGGAGGCAACAGGATTGTATGGGGGATTGTTTGGGCCCTTGAGCACTATTCTTGCCGGACTGTTGTGGTTGCTGCTCTTGTCCCCGATCTGGCCGGGCTGGATTCTCTTGATTCTGGGTGCGGGTTTTATGCTGGCACGGCGACGTGAGCCCAGAGCCATTGTGGCGCTGAGTTCAATGCCAGACGGCGATGAAGGGGCCACCCAAATCGCCCCGTTCTCCAGCCCATCCTCCCCCCAGACTTCTAAAAGCGGTGACAATCTCCCGTCACCTTCGACGCAAACTTTTAAAGCGTCCTGATTCGCTCTGTCAGGCAAGCAGATAGCGAAAACGGTCTGGCATCGAGGCGAGGCCCTTCGCTACTGTCCGCTCGCTGGAGGCAAAAATGATTGGCATGGAGTGCCGCGTTGCTGCCTCTGGGGCTCGATTTTGCTCTGAAATCGGAGTCGTGCTCGGCGGGCTTTCACGGAGGCGGATTGACTATGGTGGTTGGAAGAAATGTTTTTCAACGGATCGTGATGGCGGCTCTGGTCTGGACTTTTTGTTTGGCTTTCGAGTCGTTGGCGGCAGGGCATCGCACGGCAAATTTTGTCGTTGAGGCCCCAAGCGAGGCCCTGGCTCGGAAGATTGGCGACGCAGCCGAACAGTATCGGCACGATCTGGCTGTTGAATGGACAGGCAAGGCCCTCCCTCGCTGGAGTCGGCCGTGTCCGATCGTGGCTCAAGTGGCGCCCAATCTGGGTGCAGGCGGCGCGACAAGCTTTGTGTTTGATGCGGGCGAGGTATTCAATTGGACGATGACGATTCAAGGCAGCGAGGAGCGGATTCTGGACTCTGTTTTGCCGCATGAAATTACGCACACGATCTTTGCAAGTCATTTTCGCCGTCCTTTGCCGCGTTGGGCTGACGAGGGGGCTTGCACAACGGTCGAGCATCCCGTCGAGCGAGCGAGGCAGCATCGTCTGCTGATTGAATTTCTTAGCACAGGCCGTGGCATCGCCTTCCCGAATATGTTTGAGATGCGAGAGTATCCGCCCGATGTGTTGCCGCTTTATTCGCAGGGCTACTCGCTGGCGCGGTATCTGATCGAACGGGGTGGTCGTCACGCTTATGTGGCATTCGTGGGCGAGGGTCTGGCCAGTGACAATTGGCCGGCCGCCTTGCACAAGCATTACGGCGTGGCCAGCATTCCTCAGTTGCAGCACATCTGGCTCGATTGGGTGCGGCAAGGTTGTCCGGCACCGCCTGCATCGGTGGCAGCGTTGACTCCGCGGGGTTCCGGTCTGCCAACCAGATCGCGTGGTCAAAGCCCCGACCCGGTTCCAGCGATTCGATCCCCGGTCGAGATTGCTGATTCCGGAAAACGACAGTCAATTTATGCCCTGCAGGCCCGTCGTCTTGGCGACCAGAGCGATTCGAAATCCAAGCCTTGACCCCGGCAGGAGTGAAAAAAATCCGACGCCCGGTCACTCACTATTTCTAGCGTCGCAGATGGATCGCGTGCTGCTAGCGTCGCAGATGGATCGCGTGCTGCACTTGAAAATCCCTAGGGCGCTCCACGACTGATAAAAAGCGTGATGTGGTAAAAAACAGGCGCGGCAAAGCAGATCGAATCGATGCGGTCGAGCACGCCCCCGTGGCCGACGACGAGCGTGCCGTAGTCCTTCACGCCACGGTCGCGTTTGATGGCCGACATCGTCATGCCGCCGGCGAAACCCATGATTGCCACGACCAGCCCCGCGAGTGCTGCTTGCCACGGCTCAAATGGGGGCGCGGCCCACCAGAGCACACTCGCCAACAGCGCCGTAGAGGTGGCGCTTCCCAACAGTCCCTCCCATGTGCGATTGGAACTCACCGCTGCAGCCACCAAACGACGGCCCAACATCCGGCTCCAGACATACTGCATGCAGTCGGCGAATTGCACCAGCAAGATGAGAAAAAAGAGCAGTCGAAAATGAGCACTGCGGTCGTCGCTTGCAGCCCCGGCAATTGGGATGTGCAGCAAGGCCGGGGCGAAGGAGAGGCAGTAAACACAGACGACAAGCCCTGCCTGAATCTTGGCTGTGCGCTCCAGAAAACGCTTGTAGTCACCGGCGATCGCCACCCGTGTGAGCACAAAAAGCGTGGCGTAAACGGGCAAAAACACGCTAAAGATATCGTAGCGATTGAGCCCCACCAACACATAGTGCAGCGGCGTGAATAAAAAGAAAACCCAAAACAGCGCGCGGTGATCTCCCTTGCGCGTGGGTGTCAGCGTGATAAACTCTCGTAACGCCCAAAACGAAACCAGCCCAAAGAGTATGACAGTGGCGGTGGTGCCGAGCCAAAAAGCAGCGGCCAGCACAGTGCACATGATCCACCACCCGCGCAGTCGCAGATTAAATGTGCGCACGGCGGCAGCATCGAGGCCGCGATCCGGGTGTCGCTTGAGGAATTGGCCGACGGCCGTGGCTGCGGTGAGTAGCGCCAGCACTCCGGCAATCAAGGCAATGGTGCGAACATCGTTCATGGATCACTTCAGGCAGCGGTGAGGTTTTGTCGCGTCATCGGCGCGGCGTTATTCTTTGAGGGCCAATACAGCGCGGCGGGCCCGTCCCAGAAAGTCGAGCTTGGCTTCACCTCGTTCCAGCCACAAGGGTGGTCCAAAACTGATGCAGGAGAGCAGGGGTACCGGCAGGAATTCGCCTCGTGGCAACACCCGATTCAAATTGTCGATGTGCACAGGAATCAGTTCGATGTCGGGCCGCTTCTTGGAGAGGTAATAGAGCCCGCTTTTGAAGTCGCCGATTTCACCACTGACACTGCGACTCCCCTCGGGGAAAACAATCAACGACTTGGTCGTGCCAATTTCTCGGAGCATCAGATCGACGGGGCTTTGATGCACCTTAATATCGGTGCGATCGATGAGCAAAGCATCGAAAACTTCCTGCGCGAGCCAGCGTCGCACAAGTCCTCGCGACCAATAATCCTTGGCCGCCACGGGTCGAGTCAATTCCCGAATAGCTTGCGGCAGGGATGCCCAGATCAGCAGGGCGTCAAGGTGGCTGGTGTGATTGGCAAAGTAGATGCGCTGGCAGGTGTCGGGTTGGCTGGCGATCCAACGCACGCTTGAGCCACTGATCAAGCGTGCTAGCGCTGCCAGCGATAAGCCAGCAATCCGACAGAGAGACGATCGGGCGGACGCACCTCTCGATGCGGCTGCTACCGGCAATGGAATCCGCTCGGGTAAGTCGGCAGGGGAAAGCATGGCAGCATCTTCGGGCGGTTTGTATCGATGGGTCAATCCTGGCACGCAGCATCCTTTACAAACGGATTGTGTCGCCGCTCGTGGCCGATTGTGGTTGCGTCGCCGTGACCCGGAAAGACGATCGTATCATCGCTGAGCGAATAGAGTTTGCCGACAATACCAGCGGCGAGTGCTGTAAAGTCACCGTCGGGAAAATCAGTGCGGCCGATCCCTTCTTGAAAGAGCACATCGCCGCCAAACACAAGAGGCGGGGTGTGGCCGTCGATGCGAAAGACAATGTGTCCGGAGGAGTGGCCGGGAATTTCCCAGATAGAAATGGTGAAGCCAGCCAAGAGGATAACCTCCCCATCGACGAGCGTTCGATCGGCTGGCGGGCTGCGCAGGTCTAAGCCAAAGGCCCCGGAAAGATTGCCAGCGGGATCGAGCAGCTTGGAGGCGTCGCCATGTCCGATCAGAATTGGTAGGTTCGGCCACTCTTGACGCAGATGGGCATTTCCAGCGATGTGGTCGGAGTGGCCGTGTGTCAGCAGAATCGCTTGCGGCAAAAGAGCCCGCTGACGGATGGCGGCAACAATTTTTTGCGGCTCAAAGCCGGGGTCAATCACAAGGCAGTCACAAGCGTTGCGACGAAAGAAAATGTAGCTATTTTCTGCAAACGGTGCCGATTCAATGCGGACGATGCAAGCCCCGCCAGGCAACTCCAACAAATCGTTGTGGTCCATAGAAAAACGAAAGAAAAGAAAAGAGTACGTCGCTAGCGGTCAAAAACGAGTGCTCAAAAAATGGAAAGGGGGGCGTCATCAGGCACAATGGATCGATGAGCCACTCTGCGAGCATGGTATGGCTGGGCCGCAGGAGCAAGACACCGATTTTTTCGTCTCAAAAAGGCCGATAAATGGCATGGCTCTCTTTGCATGGCATCGCTACACTCCCCTCGTCAGTCGGCTCAAGCCGCCCTGTCGCGGTTTCGCCAGCGATGTGTAAAGACGCTCGTGGTGTTGCCTCTAAAAATGACAAAAACGCAGAGTTTACGGAGGGATTGAGATGGTTGGCACGGCACGAATGCACTTGGGCAGCCCGCTTTTAGCGAGCCCGCGATTTGTCGGTTGCATCGCACTCTGGCAGCGCATGCTGCTGGCCGCATCCCTTGCGGTAGCAATTGCATTGGCATCGAGTCCGAATCTTTCTGCCCAACAGGCAATGGCTCCCCCACAGCAAGTCGCTGGATCGCTGCCAGTTGAAGGAACTGCACCTGACCAAGGTCTTCAACCGCACGGCGATGTGGCTCAGGGCAATGCCGGAGCGGCCGACGCAGTCGTGTCGACGGTGGGAGTGCATCCGCTCAAGCAGGCGATTGATGTAGCCGAGAAAGGTCTCGGAGCCATCCGGGCTAACATTCAAGATTATTCTTGCACGGTTGTGAAACGCGAGCGGATCGACGGCAAGTTAGGTGAGCACGAATATATGTTTACAAAAATTCGTCAGCAGCCATTTAGCGTCTACATGTATTTCCTCGGCCCAGATAGCGTGAAGGGGCAGGAAGTGATTTATGTCAACGGAGGCAACGAAGGCAACATGCTGGCCCATGCTGGAAGTGGCGTGCGAGCCATGGTGGGCATGGTTTCGCTCAAGCCGCAGAGTATGCTGGCAATGCAGGGCAACCGCTATCCGATCACGGAGCTGGGCGTTGAGAATCTGACGCGTCGGTTGCTTGAAGTGGCCGTGCACGACAGTCAGTTTGGCGAGTGCGACGTCAACTTTTATCCGAATGCAAAAGTGAATGGACGGATTTGCACCTGCATTCAAGTGACTCATCCGGTGCCTCGCCGCAATTTTCGATTTCATCTGGCCCGGGTATTCATCGACGACGAACTCTCGGTGCCGATTCGCTACGAATCCTATGACTGGCCGAAGGAGCCGGGTGGTCAGCCGTTGTTGATGGAGGAGTACACCTATATGAATATGAAGACCAACAACGGTTTCACGGATGCCGACTTTGATCCCCGCAACACCAGCTATAAGTTTGGCGTGAAGTAAGCGGCAGGGACGCGATGTGGTGCGGATTGGTGCGGAAGGTATGGTCGCTCAAGCGTCAGGCAGTCGTGACGATCCCGTAGCGGGGGAAATGCCGGGCCGAGCCGAGGGCCAAACGCGATCAACCGCGATCGTGCCGCCGCATTTTGGTGATGGTTTTCCATCCGTCTTCCCGTCGCTAGCGCTCGGGGCTTTTCAAGCAGGGAGCAGTGGGGCAGGCGTTTTCTCGTGCTAAGCCACCCGTCACTCCTCGGGCGGTATGAGCTTTGGCCATGCGGCCGCTAGCTTTGACCGAGGCGGCACTTCAATCTGCGTGCCTGGAATGAGTGAGACGCGGGCGTCGATCGTGCGGTTCCAAGCAAAAAGTGCGCGGTACAAACGCCCGTCGCCGTAGGCCTGTTCCGCCAACGACCACCACGAATCTCCCACCGCTGCCAGATGCGCAGTGGCCGCCGTTGCCTTGGACGGCGATGGGAGTTGAGTTGCCTGTGAATCGATCGGTGGGAGTCGATTTGGCGGTGGGGGTGGGGGGATCGCAGCGACCGGCGATGCAGTGGTCTTCGGCAAAGTGGGCGGGAGGGAGAGCGGTTCTTCTAGAGCGACCGGCACGACAAGAGGATCTTTTTCGACGGCCAATACGACTGGTTTTACGTCAATCGCTTCGGCCGCTGCTGGCGGGATGACGAGCGCCGGTGGTTCGACAACATCGGAGTTTGTTGCGATGACGCCAGCGGTGTGTACATCGGGACCGGCTCCCTGTGGCGGCCGCGGCACGAGTAACTTTGCCGAGAGCACGCCAACAAATGTGCCTGCCAGCATGCCCAGCAGGGTGAGCAGAATTGTTGTTTCGCGTCCCATCAATTGTCGTCTCTGGCACTCTCCGGTGTTCCGAGCGGCCCTGGGGCGTTCCGAGCGGCCCTGGCAGCCACGAGAGTTTCTGCCGCAAGGGGGCCGGATTGTCGTGAATAGAGACGCCGGCCGCCAGATCGTTCTGGCCGCTATTTTTGCGGCGGATCACTAACCAACGGGGCAATCTGGGCGGCTCGGAGTTTGGCCGATCGACTGCGTGGATTATTGCCGAGTTCATCCTCGCTGGCGATCACGGGCGAGCGCGTCAAGCACTCCCAAACCTGCGTGTTGCGAAACGCCTGTTTTACCAGTCGGTCTTCCAAGGAGTGAAACGAAATCACCACCATTCGGCCAGTGGGTGTCAATCGCTTGGGAACCCTTTCCAGCGCAATCTGCAACGACTTGAGTTCCTGATTAACGGCAATCCTTAAGGCCTGAAAGGTACGCGTGGCCGGATGGATTCGCGGCGGTTGTTTCTGGCGCGGAATGGCCGATCTGACAATCTGGGCAAACTCGCGGGCCGAGCGGATTGGTTGCTTTTCGCGAGCCGCTACGATCCGCCGCGCGATTCGACGGCTATACCGCTCCTCGCCAAATTCGTGGATCAGATCGGCTAGGTGATCGGCTTTAAGTCGGTTGAGCATCCGCCATGCCGGTTCCCCTTCGGTCGGATCAAACCGCAAATCAAGTGGGCCATCGGCATCAAACGAAAAGCCCCGAGAGTCATCGGCGAGTTGATCACTGGAGAGCCCTACATCGAGCAAGACGCCGTCCACCGCTTCAATGGAGAGGGCATCGAGCACCTCCGGGATATCGCAGTAGTTGGCTTGCGCAAATCGCACGGGCAGGCCGGCGAGTTCTCTCGCCCCGATCTCGATGGCTGCCGGATCGCGGTCGATCGCGATCACGAGCCCGTCGGGCCCCACCGCCTCGGCCAGCAGTCGGGTGTGGCCACCTCCGCCGAGCGTGCCGTCAACGACTCGTGCGCCCTTCCTCAGAGCGAGAAAAGAGAGCACCTCGACAGGCAAAACGCTGGTGTGAATACTGGCGGCAGTCATAGGTGACTACTGTTGTAGCAGTATCTGCGCACTCCACAACCTTCCATACGATCCGAGTCGCTGTTCGAGTGCGACTCATAGGGCATAGATGGCTGACGCTGATTTTTACGACTACCCATTGCCCCGCGACTTGATCGCGCAGCAACCATTAGAAAACAGGGCCGATGCACGGCTCATGGTCGTGCGTCGCTGCGATGGGACAATCTCGCATCGACATATCCGCGAATTGCCTGAGATTCTCCGGCCGAATGATCTGCTCGTCGTCAACAACACTCGCGTGGTGCCGGCGAGGTTGATCGGCCGCCGGCTCAAGACAGGTGGCCGCTGGGAAGGTCTTTTTCTGCGCGTTGAAACCAGCGGTGCATGGCAATTGCTGGCGCACTCACGGGGTCGGCCAGCCCTGGGCGAAAAAGTGATTCTCATTGATCGCGATGGAATGGATCGAATCAGTCTCGAACTCGTTGGCCGTGGCGACGGTGGCACATGGCTAGCGGTGCCCGACTCCAGCCAGCCATATGAAATGCTTCTGGAAGGGGTGGGCCGCGTGCCGCTGCCGGGATACATTCGTGACGGCACGGAGCAGGCCGGTGACATCGAGCGGTATCAAACGGTCTTTGCTCGCACCAGCGGGGCGGCAGCGGCGCCGACAGCCGGATTGCATTTTACAGACGCCTTGCTGGCTGAGTTGGCTGCCGCTGGAATTGCTCACGCGAGCGTCACGCTGCATGTCGGGCTCGATACGTTTCGGCCGATCACAGTCGACTCGCTTGACGATCATCCAATGCACAGTGAGTGGTGTGAGTGTTCTGCACAGACGGCCGCTCGCGTGCGCCATACCAAGGCGCAGGGAGGTCGCGTTGTGGCGATTGGCACAACGGCCGTGCGAACGCTTGAGACGGCAGCTCAAGCAGGAGAAACCGAGGCGTGGAGTGGAACGACTGCTCTGTTTATCAGGCCGGGGTTCGCCTTCAAAGCCGTTGACTGTCTGCTGACAAACTTTCACATGCCACGCACAACCCTGATGGTGCTTGTCAGCGCGTTTGCCTCGCGAGATATGATTGCCCGAGCCTATGACGAGGCGGTGGCCCAGCGGTATCGGATGCTCAGTTACGGAGACGCCATGCTCATCGAATAAGAGCCGCCGCATGCTGCTGGGCAGTTTTTCGCAGGAGACAACGCGTCGTCTCGCAGCCTGCTTGAGTGGCCTCGCGACATTTTTCGACCGCGACTCTTTGACGAGGGAGGGCATGTTGCTTAGAAATCTGTTTGAGCGCAGTCGCGTTTACCGCTATTGTTTAATAGAAGCTGTCATCACTGCCATTTACCACTCGCTCATTCTTGAGGTCTCCGGCCGGTATGCTAAAAACCCAATCGCTCCAATCGTCGCAGCCAGTGGTTGCCCAGCCAGCCGTCCCAGAGGAGTTGTGGGTCAATGCCTTTTCCTCTCGCTATTTTCCCGAATGGCTGGAGCAGCAGCGATGCAGCCTGGGCTTCACGACCTACCAGACCGGCAAACTCTTTCTGGTTGGCCGCAAGGGCGACAGTCGATCTGAATCGCCGCTCTCGATTTTCGAACGGAACTTCAGCCACTGCATGGGCATGTGCGCCTCGGCCGATAGCCGAACGCTCTGGCTGAGTTCGCGGTACCAAATCTGGCGACTGGAACAGACTCAAGCCAATGCCGTGCCCTACCGTGCGACCGGCAGCACGGTTACCGACGGCGATGAATCGCAGAGGGCGCCGGAGTGGACAACGCAGGGCTTTGATTTCGCCTACATTCCCAGAGTGGGCTATACGACCGGCCACATCGATGCCCACGACATGGGCCTCGACTCCGACGGCCGACTTATTTTTGTCAACACGATGTTTGGGTGTCTGGCGACTTTGAGCGAGCGAGCCAACTTCAAGCCGCTCTGGCGGCCACCCTTCTTGAGTGCGCTTGTGCCGGAGGATCGCTGCCATCTCAATGGATTGGCGATGCGTAATGGCAAGCCCGCCTATGTCACAATCGTCGGTCGTTCAGATGTGGCCGATGGCTGGCGCGACAAACGCAAAGATGGTGGCTGCATTTTGGATGTGGCAACGGGCCGGGAGGTCTGCGCAGGCCTTTCGATGCCCCATTCGCCGCGTTGGTATCGCGATCAATTGTGGGTTCTCAATTCGGGTACGGGCGAATTTGGGAAGGTCGATGTGGCCAGCGGCCGGTTTGAGCCGATCACCTTTTGTCCGGGCTATCTGCGGGGCCTGTCGTTCCACGGAGATTACGCGATTGTGACGCTTTCCAAGCCCCGAGACTTGTCTTTTCAGGGGCTCCAGCTCAACGACCGTCTGACTCAAAAAGAAGCCGATTCACAGTGCGGCTTGCAAATCATCGATCTGCGCACAGGCAGCGTTTCGGAGTGGCTGCGGATTGAGGGTAAGGCAGTTCACGAACTCTACGACTCTGTTGTGTTGCCGGGCGTGCGTCAACCGATGGCAGTGGGATTTAAGACTACAGAAATTGAGCGTCTGATGGTGATCGAATAAAGGTCTCCGGGCCTTTCCTCCGGCCGGTCATCGCAGCGGCCTTTTTGTCGCTCGTCTCCCTATCCAGTCGGCGCGGCTAGCGCTAGAGCATTCGTTCAATCCTTTTTTGCGGCACCACGTCAATGACTGAAGTCGAATTGACAGCCATCCACGGCCAAGCACTCCAGAGCTATTCGTCTGGACGGTCAGCCGAGGCGGCCGAGTTTTGTCGGGTAATTCTTAATCAGAATCCAGCCGATCCAAACGCTCTGTTTTTGCTCGGTGCCATTGCGATCGACCAGAATCGTCCCTGCGACGCCCTCGGGCATTTCCAGCAGGCCGTGGCGGTGCAACCAGGCGATGCCCGCCTTCACAATGCTCTCGGAGAAGCCTACAGAGCGATCGGTCGCACGGCCGAGTCGGTCGATTCGTTGCGACAGGCATTGCGCATCGATCCCACGCTTGTGTCGGCGCACAACGGCCTGGGCCTCATGCAACTTGATGCGGGCAATGTGGCCGGAGCAGTCGCAGAATTCCGCAAAGCCGTCGCCGTGCGCCCCGACCACGCGCGATCCCACCTCAATCTGGGTCGCGCTTTGCAGCAACTGTCAAATGTCTCCGAAGCGATCGACAGCTATCAAAAAGCGATTGCGATTGACCCCGGCTATGCCATTGCCCACAACAATCTGGGGGCTGCTTTGCACGCTCAAGGCAAGGCGGCCGAAGCGTGTGTATCGCTGCGGCGAGGCATTGAGATTGTACCGGGCTATCCGGAGGCCCACTTTAATCTCGGCAATGCGCTCCAGGCTCTCGACGATCCACAGGCAGCGCTGGCCAGCTATCGCGAGGCGATACGATTGCGGCCCGGCTATTTCAACGCCTGCTTGCAGATGGGCATTGTGCTTGAATCTCTCGAACAGCGATCCGAGGCAATGGCGGTCTATGAGTCGTTGGTTGTGTCCAGCCCAGACTCCGGCGACGCCTGGCATCGACTGTCGCTCTTATTGATGGTGAGTAATCAATGGGATCGGGCGCGGACGGCAATCGAGCAAGCGATCAGATTCGCAGTCAAATCTGAAAGCCTGCAGAGCAATCTGCTCTACGCCAAGCAGATGCTGTGCGACTGGTCGCAACGGGATTCTCAACTGAAGTCAGTGATGGAGCGAGTTGAGGGGCAGCTTGCGGCTGGTGAGGCGTGCGGCGCAAGCCCTTTTTTCGCGATCGTTTTTGCGTGGCCGGCCCCACTCCAGCGGGCGATTGCTCGAGCGGCAGCCCAAGAGATTTCCACCAAGCAGAAAGGTTTGCGGGCCGAGTTGGCTCGCGAACGAAAGCCCCGATTGCCGGGCCGTCTCCGCATCGGCTATCTGTCCGGAGATTTTTATGATCACGCCGTCAGTCATCTGGCGCAGGGAATGTTTAGCCTGCACGATCGGCAGGCGTTTGAGGTGTTTGCCTATTCGTACGGGCCCAATGATCACAGCGGCTATCGCTATTGCATTGAAGCCAACTGCGAACATTTTGTCGACGTGCGGGATCTGCGGACGCGAGCATTAGCCCGTCGCATTGCGTCTGACGGCATCGACATACTTGTCGACATGATGGGATTTTCAGGGTACACGCGGCTCGAGGCAATGGCGGCCAGAGCCGCGCCTGTGCAGGTGAGTTGGCTGAGTTACCCAGGCACGACAGGCTCTGATTTTATGGACTATGTGCTGGGCGATCGGTGGATCACGCCCGCAACAAATGCTGCAGATTTTAGTGAACACCTTCTGCAATTGCCTCACTCCTATCTGATCACCGATCACCAGCAGCCAGTGGCGGAGAGAAGTGGCAGTCGCCGCGAGCATGGGTTGCCAGAGCAAGGGATCGTCTTTGCCTGCATCAACAACAGCTACAAATTTGAGCCGGTAATCTTTGAGGTTTGGATGCGGATACTCAAGCAGACGCCTGGCAGCGTGTTGTGGCTCAAGTCGGGTGGTATGACCATGGAATCAAACTTGCGGCAGGAGGCACAACTTCGGGGCATCGAGGCTGAGCGCATCCTTTTTGCAAGGGGCATTTTGCCCAAGCCCGACCATCTGGCCCGGTTACAACTGGCCGACCTATTTCTTGACACGCACTTTTACAACGCGCATACGACAGCCGCCGATGCCTTATGGGCCGGGCTGCCGGTCTTGACCTGTCCGGGTAAGACATTTGCTTCGCGTGTGGCCGCCAGCATGCTTTCCGCCGTGGGCCTGCCGGAGTTGATTGTCGGTGATCTCAAGACTTATGAAACGACCGCCATCGCGCTTGCGAGTGATCAGGCGAGGCTAGCACTTTTGCGAGCCAGGCTCAGGCGAGATCGAATAGCGTCACCACTTTTTGACACGCCATTATTTGTGCGTGGGCTTGAGTCGGCGTATCAAGCGATCTGGGCGATTCACGAATCGGGGGAGCGGCCGCACCCAATAGACTTGGCCGTAGGGGCGAATTTTCAATCATTCCCGAGCGGCAAGGGTCAATAAACCGTTGCCGATCCTCCGGCATAATCGTTTGAGTCCCCTCAATCGATATTTCTTGACCAAAGGTTTGCACCGGCGCTTCATCGAACCGATAATTCTCCAAAATAACTGAGGCATCTTTAGTCCATGGGTCGCACGGCCCAGATTCATGCCGCAAGCATCCCCGCAAAACGTTCTAAAAGCCTGTCAGTAAGAAAAAATTAGAAAAAACTAGTCCGATCGTTTTCCATCACATTTTCCGTCAGTTAATAGAACCAAAAGAATATCCATATGCCACACCTGCTGTCCCTGTTTGCCGCGACTCGTAGGCCAAGTCTTTTGTCTCGCCTCGCTGGGTTTGGCAAGCGATCAATCAGGCCTCGTCGGC
>Ga0105051_10001317_pt1 | contig 34149 bp, 35 predicted proteins | sample FRY02_FD_78383 | JGI IMG/M metagenome (GOLD analysis project Ga0105051, IMG submission 78383) | Freshwater microbial communities from Lake Fryxell liftoff mats and glacier meltwater in Antarctica - FRY-02 (megahit assembly) | ecosystem: Environmental > Aquatic > Freshwater > Ice > Glacier... | reverse complement strand
GCATAGGGCTCAAGGTATTTCTTTCTTTGCTCATCGTTGACGGTTGCCATCAACATATGCAGATTCGGTGAATCAGGTGGAAAAGTAAATGGAGTAATTGTGCGTCCGAGCTCTTCGTTGATCATCATCAACGTCGTGGCGGGTAAGTTCACGCCACCCATTTCTTCTGGCGCGTCCAGCGCCCAGAGACCAATTTCCTGACATTTATCTGTGAGGATTTTTTCTTCTGCTTTGGTCAGTGCGAGGTGCTCGCCCTTTATTTCACGCTCCAAAACAGCGGGCTCAATGGGCATGAGCTCTTGTTCGACAAACTTTGCAACCAAGTCCACGATCATTCTGGACTCTTCGTTCATTTCTACTGCGCCGAATTGACCTTCCACTTAAACGCTCCTAGTTGATCTACTGTAGTAATGATACCCAATAGCCAGTTAAGATGCGTTTGAATGTCTTTCAGAACAAAGGAACCCTCATGAATCGCTTCGATGACACTGGCAAACTTGTGCTTCGGCTCACCGTTGGCCTTTTGATGTTGATGCATGGACTGCACAAACTCGCGGATGGCATTGCCAGGATCTCTGCAATGGTGCAGGCCAACGGTTGGCCAAGCTGGATTGCGTACGGCGTCTATGTTGGTGAAATTATCGCACCCGTGTTGATCATCGTAGGCCTACTGACGCGTGTAAGTGCCGTCATTGTCGTCTTGAATATGGTGATTGCCGTGTACTTGGCACACAGCCATCAACTGTTCTTGCTCACCAAGCATGGCGGTTGGATGTTGGAGCTCCAAGGTTTCTATTTGTTTAGTGCGCTTGCAATTGCGTTGCTTGGTGCTGGACGTTTTAGTATCGGCGGCGCCCAAGGGCGCATGAACTGATGAGGCAATCTGATTAAGGAGTGATTCCAAATCGGATTTTGATCTCGCTGAGTTCTTTTTCAAACTCGAGGCGCGCTTGTGCGCTACAGATTGACTGGTCGGACACAGGTAGCGTTTTGCAATATGTTTGAGCAATCTGGTGCGCGGCCAAGGACTCTTTTCGGGCCGTTTGATACTTTTGCTCTGGAGTGATGTCTTCTTCAGTCCAGCGCGCCGGATCTGCGGGACGCTCATCAGGCCAAATAATCGGTGGCGGCGCGGGCAGCGGAACTGCCCGCTGGGCATACAAATCATGGGTGAACAACATTCCCGACAAAAGCACTCCCAAGGAAAAAGAGAAAAATAAAGATTTTCCGTAAGGTTTAGTCATCTCAAGCCCCGACCAAGTTATATATTGTCACTTTGAATACTCTGACCTTAATGTACGCTTTTTTAACCCTAAAGCCCAAGGATACGCCGATGACTTTCAAGTTGCCTCGCTGCTTGTATGGATTGATATTGTGTCTATTGTTTGGGCCTGCCACCGCGCAACTCAAAGTTGGCCAAAATGCGCCTGTCTTTACTGCAAAGGCTGCGTTGGCTGGAAAGCCCTATACATACTCGCTAAGTACATCGCTTGAGAAAGGTCCTGTTGTTGTTTATTTTTACCCGAAAGCCTTTACGAGTGGCTGCTCGATCGAGGCTACTCTTTTTGCTCAAGCGGCTGATGAATTTGCTCAGTTCGGTGCGAGTGTCGTAGGCGTATCTGGTGATGATATTGCTACGCTTGAGCGCTTCTCGCTCGGCCCTTGCGGTGGCAAATTTGCTGTAGCTTCTGATGCCGATCGTTCCATCATACGTGCATACGATGCCGCCCTTTTCTTCAAATCCGACATGGCGGGCAGAATCTCTTATGTGGTGACGCCTGATCGAAAAATATATTTTGTTCACAGCAGTCTGAGTCCTGACCAGCATGTCAGCAGCACACTCGCAGCGGTCAAACGCTGGCACTCTCGGTAGATTTAAATGACAACGCTTTGCTGGTTTAGGACTGACTTGCGGTTGGCGGATCAGCCTGCCTTAACCGCTGCAATGACTCAAGGGGACGCGATTGCGCTGTTCGTGATTTCACCTGAACAATGGGCTGAACATGGTGACTCAGCCAACAAAGTAGATTTTTGGCTCCGTGCATTAAAAGAGCTCTCCAAGGACCTTGACGGTTTGAATGTGCCATTGAAAATTCTTAATGTCCCACATTGGAAAAATGTACCTCAAGCCTTGTTAGCGTTTTGTCATACGCACAGTGTCACCGAGGTCCATTGCAATCGAGAGTTTGGCGTCAATGAAAGACGCCGCGACCGAGTGGCCTACGCACTGTTAGCTCAACACAATATTACGTTGCAAGGCCATCAGGGCCGCACACTTCTCGTACCGGGCAGTGTCAAGACAGGATCGGATGGCTACTACCGCGTGTTTACGCCTTTTGCCAAATCTTGCCGTGAAAAGCTTCGGTCGGCGCCCTATAGAGTTTTGCCTAAGCCAGCACCCCAGCCAAAGCGCGATGCGCCTACCGCGGATGCGGTCCCTGAGAGGTTGACGGGCTGGGATCGTCCCTCAGAAACCATTCAAAAGGGTTGGCCTGCAGAGACACAGGCCGCTGCGGCTAGATTGGACCAATTTGCTGCCGAGCGGATGGTGCACTATAAACGCGATCGAGACTTTCCTGCTATCACGGGTACAAGTGCCCTATCACCCTACCTCGCTGCAGGTTTGATTTCAGTGGGTCAGTGCTGGCATCAAGCGCTACTTCATAATCTTGGTGAGTTAGATACGGGCCAAGAAGGAATGATCACCTGGATGAATGAATTGTTATGGCGTGAGTTCTACCAGCACTTGTTGCACGGTTATCCCACGCTTTCTATGCATCAACCCATGCGGCAGGAGACAGCGGCGGTTCAGTGGCGCGTTTCACCGATTGATTTTCAAGCCTGGTGCGACGCTAAAACGGGTGTGCCGATTATTGATGCGGCAATGCGTCAGCTGGTGAAGACGGGCTGGATGCATAATCGGTTGAGGATGGTCGTTGCGATGTATTTGACTAAGAACCTGCTGATTGATTGGCGGTTGGGTGAGGCATTTTTTATGCGTCATCTGATTGATGGCGAGCTCGCCGCCAATAATGGTGGTTGGCAGTGGAGCGCCTCGACGGGCGCTGACTCAGCGCCTTATTTTCGGGTTTTTAATCCAATCAGTCAGTCACAGAAATTTGATCCAGACGGCGCCTTTATTCGGCACTGGTTACCTGAGCTTGCCTCCTTATAGAATAAAGAAATTCACGATCCAACACCTGTTTCGCGTCTGGCGCTACATTACCCTAATCAAATCGTCGATCTGCGCAGTAGTCGTGTGCGCGCCATCGAGGCATTTTCTTCACTTCGCTAGAGGTCAAACCGTGTCACTTCCCGCACTCACACTCAAAACGATTCAGGGCAAAGAGCAATCGCTCAATGACTTTGCAGGTAAAGTACTCCTCATTGTGAATGTCGCCTCTAAGTGCGGCTTCACCAACCAGTACCAAGGCCTGCAGCAGCTTCACCTAGAGTATGCGGAGCAAGGGCTTGTGGTGATGGGTTTTCCTTGTAATCAGTTCGGTCATCAGGAGCCCGCTCCGGAGCTTGAGATCATGAGTTTTTGTGAACGACAGTTTGGTGTGACATTCCCCATGTTTGCCAAAGTTGACGTCAATGGTGAGCAAGCCGATCCCCTTTTTCAGTGGCTAAAAACGAGCCGTCCCGGTTTACTGGGTACGGAGGGCATCAAGTGGAATTTCACAAAGTTTTTAGTTGGTCGCAATGGCGAAGTGCTCAGTCGATTCGCCCCGAACAGTTCGCCAGAATCAATACGAGGCGCCATTGAAGATGCTCTTAAACAGACAACGTAGACACGCGAGCCGCGTTTGTACTTTGCCCCAGCAACACCATCAGCAAACTGAAAGAAAACTATTAATCGGCTTCAAGTCAGTTTTCTTGATCTGTTTATCTGCATTACTGTTTGGTTGCTCTGTCGAAGAACGGCCGCAGGACATTACACTCGGCGCCCCTACGAGTAGTGCAGAGTCCGTTTTAAAGGCCGCCAACTCCGGGCAGCCTGCTCCCGCGGATCAACGAACCGCACAGCCCGCGCTACCGAAAGCACCTGAGTCGCCCTCTAAACCTCGCACGGATAGCACTGTGCCCACCCCCCTAAAAGCACCTCAGTACAGCGTCGTCAATGTTGTGCGGACCAAGCCCGGCTGTAAAGGAAGTGCCTGCCCTAAGATCACCCTTAAACGCCTCTCATTTAACGGCTATGACCGTTTTAACGCGTTTCTAGAAACATCTTTAGTCAATATGGCACAGGTCGATAGCAATCAGGCCAAAACTTTTAGTAATCTTGCCGACTTATCGACGGACTTTTGGAGAACAGCTGAGAGCCGCTACGAGATTGTTCTCGGTGCGAGTGTGAAGCGCGCGACGCCTGAAATTGTCGTGATTGCACTAGAGAGCTATCTGTTTTCGGGTGGGGCGCATGGCATGTCAACAATGCAATACATCAATTGGCTACCCGAGCTCGACCGAATTTTGACATTAGAAGCAATGTTGTTACCTGGGAGGCTCAGCGCATTTGAAGTTGCGCTTAAGCGAGCGCATGCCAAATGGTTAGAAACGAATGAATTCGCGAAAGCAGACAGCGTTGCTTATGAAAAAATGTGGCCATTTCAGTTCTCGGATAATGCTGCCCTATTAGCAAACGGGATTGCCGTCACCTTTGATCCATATACACTCGGCCCTTATGTACTCGGCATGCCTACCATTGTTATCCCTTTTTCTGATCTCAAGGGAATCGTAAACCCTGCTCTCATTGCGCGTCTGGCATCACCCTGACGCATGATGCTTCGGCATCGCCTTGGCACTTGCCCGCTCAAGCTTTCAAGGCTGGGGTTTCTTTGAGGCAACTACTTTTTCAAGTGCAGTGGCCATAGACCTTCTACCCTCGGCCCGCGCAGTTTCAATGGCATTTTGCGCTTTGAAATTAGACAGTAAAGGATCGGCACCCGCACTCACCAGTGACTGGACGGCCTCGACGTTACCTGAACGTACCGCCAGAATCAGTGCCGTATCTCCATCTGGTGATGGCTCATTGACGGCTGCGCCATTGGAAAGCAAGAGTTTGATGATCGCCGCATGACCTTTGACCGCTGCGTAGTGAAGGGGTGACCATCCAGGCTGATTGACGCGTGCACCCTTGGCCAATAACTGACGGGTTCGTGGCAGATCCCCAAGAAGCGCGGTATACATCAAGGGCGTTTCGTTGTAAGCATTCGCTAGATTGACATTGATATTTCGGCTGGCTAACAACACGTCAAAAGCACGCCATGAGTTCTCTCTTGCAGCCATTGTTAAGGGTGTTTGCTGATTTGGACTCTTTCTATTGGGATCCATCCCCCTGCGTAATAGTTCTTTAAGGTCACTGTCGTGATCGTTAATGATGTAGAACCAAAAATCCTTGGGATCGGCCGCATGCGCTGGTTGCATAAGCGCAATGGAGAATGGGGTCGCCAATAACAAAAGTAGACACAACTTACCGATTAAGCGCTGAAAACTTGGAAGCTGCAGGGTGGCTAACATTATTTATCCGGATAGTTTAAATAATAAATATCATTAAAATCAAATAGTAAAATAATTAAAGTAAAAATATAATTTAAAGTATATTATTTAATAATTTACTTTAAACTAAAGTATTTACTTTGATAATTTACTTATACTTATTAATCTAACTTATTGAATAAATTGAAAAAATTACTCGTTGATGCGTCTTCAATTTGTTTCACACTCACACCGCGCAATGTTGCAATCATTTCGGCAACATGAATCACTTTTGACGGATCATTCAGCTTACCTCGATGAGGAACCGGTGCCAAATAGGGTGAGTCTGTTTCGATCAAAATACGGTCAAGTGGCATCTTTTTCGCAACATCTTGCAATTCTGTAGCCTTTTTAAAGGTCACAATGCCTGAAAAAGAAATATAAAAGCCCATATCCATGGAGGACTGCGCGACCTCCCAAGACTCAGTAAAGCAATGCATGACGCCTCGGGCGTCCCGTGCGCCCTCTTCTTTCATGATGCTCAGCGTGTCTTCAGAGGAAGAGCGTGTATGAATAATCAGCGGCAAATTCACCTGGCGCGCAGCCTGAATATGCCGACGGAAGCGCTCTCGCTGCCAACTGAGATCACCTGACAGGCGAAAATAGTCGAGACCGGTTTCACCAATCGCGATGACCTTGGGATGTCGACTGCGTTCAATCAAGTCTTCGACAGTGGGTTCGATAGTGTCTTCGTAATCGGGGTGCACGCCCACCGAGGCATAGAGCTCATCGTGTTGCTCGACTAGGCTGACAAGACCTGGCCAATCCGGCAGATTGACGCTCACGCACAGTGCACGACCAACACCATTGAGTTTCATGCGCGCCAAAATATCTGGCATTTGAGTCGCAAGCTCAGGGAAGTTAACGTGACAGTGTGAATCGACAAACATGAGTAAATATCCGGATTATTTAGAGGCGCAGGACTGCAATAAACGTTGCAATACTGCCTGTGCGAAAAGTTTTGCATTGAGTGGATGACCCGCGACTCGCTTTTGCTCATTCAGCCAGGATGATAATTGAGCAAGCTGGTTTGGATCGCCACGCCCACCGATGATTGTCAGGCTTTTTTGGAGTGCTGGGTAATAGCGACATGGTAGCTGGTGATTGCTTAGACTCAGATCAATCGACAGCCGCTGCAGCGCATCTAGCCAGCTTGTTGTGCTCGATTTGGCCAAGGTATCGGCCAAGGCACCAAGATCGGGGGACTGATTACGCTCGATCGCTGAAAGTAAATCAGCAATCCAGACAGGGCAAGGACTACTCTGCGACTCAGATTGTTTTTTAGCAAGCAAAGGGGCCCCACCCGCAGCGGCCAGCCAATCCGGCGCATTTTTGACGCCCGCGCTCACCAGCCACTGCTGAGCAATTGCGGGTGTTGGCGTTGAAAGAGGTAATCGCCTGCAGCGCGACAACAGTGTTGGCAGTAGTCGATCAGGTGCATCGGCCACCAGTAAAAAAACAGTCGACGGCGGCGGCTCCTCTAGCACTTTGAGTAGCGTGTTTCCTGAAATGGTGGTCAGTGCCTCAGCAGGATAAATGAGTGCGACTCGCCAACCACCACGGTGTGTTGCGTTATTGAACCATGGCTCAAGTGCCCGAATTTGTTCAACCCGAATATCTTTGGAAGGTGCCCGTTTGGTTGAGCTACCAGGTTCGCGTGCTGCCGGCTCCTCTGAACTCCCGTCGTCTTCCTCGGCCGCATCCTGTCCCTCTTCGAGAGCAAGTGTTTCTGGACGAATCCGTTTGAAGTCAGGATGATTGCCTTTTGCGACCCAGCCGCAAGCTAGACATTTTCCGCACGCTAAGCCTCTGTCCGGTAACTCACATAAAAGCGAAGCCGCTGCAGCGAAGGCAAACTCTCTTTTACCTATGCCGGTCAAACCATGGATTAGCCAAGCGTGGGCGAAACGATCACGTGCACCAAGCCATGCCTGAGCAACGTCCAAATGCCACGGTAAAAACTGAGGTTGCATCAGACGGCCTGATATTTAGTAAAAAGTGTATCAAGCGCCTGAGACAACTTGACGCGAATGTCTTGGATTGAAGCCGTCGCATCAATGACCATAAAGCGATCCGCATATTCCTGCGCACGATTTAGATAAACGGCGCGTGTCCTCAAAAAAAATGCATCGCTTTCTTGTTCGAAGCGATCCTTTTCACGCGTACGATCGAGGCGTTCGCGTGCGACCTCGAGCGGGACATCAAACAACCACGTACAGTCGGGTTGTAGATTGGGGTGAACCCATTGTTCCAGTGTGGCGATGCGCTCAGTACCGAGCTGTCGTCCCCCTCCCTGGTAGGCAAAGGTCGTGTCGGTGAACCGATCACACACCACCCAGGCACCTGCAGCAAGTGCTGGTTGAATCACCTCACGCAAATGTTGGGCTCGGGCCGCAAACATCAATAGGGTCTCGCACTCAAGCCCCATTGGCTCGTGAAGCAGTAGTGCGCGTAGCTTTTCGCCAATCGCCGTGCCGCCGGGCTCACGTGTCGACACAACAGATACTCCCTTTGAACGCAGCGTATCAACCGTCCATTCAATATGGGTGCTCTTGCCGGCGCCGTCAACACCCTCAAAGGTTAAGAATAGACCTTGGGTAGGAGTTGTCATGGTTTGCGGCCTAAGATGAACTGTGAAACATTTCTATTATGTTCGGTGAGCGTGCGTGCAAAAGCACTTGTACCGTCCCCTCTTGACACGAAATATAAAAAATCATGTTTTTCGGGATTCAGTGCGGCGTTTAGGGATGCCTGACCAACGCTAGAAATCGGACTGACGGGTAGGCCTGAACGCGTGTATGTGTTCCACGGATGATCAGTTTGTAGATCTTTTTTACGGATCTTCCCCTGGTAGGCCTCGCCCATGCCATAGATCACGGTCGGATCGGTCTGTAGCAACATGTTCAGCCTGAGTCGATTGATAAATACACCCGCGATTCGGGTGCGATCAGAGGCGCGACCGGTTTCTTTTTCGACAATAGAGGCGAGGATCAGTGCCTGATATGCGTTGCGCAGGGGAAGATCCTCCTGTCGAGATGCCCAAGCGCGATCCAATATTTGCTGTTGAGCACGTGCGGCGCGCTGCAGAATCTCTAAATCAGTTGTACCAATCGGAAAAATGTAGGTGTCAGGGAAAAAGAGGCCCTCTGCATGGGACGCCGCTAAACCAACCTGACTGATCAGATCAGTATCAGACACGTCAGCTATGCTTTGTTTGATATCGCTATGCTGGGCTAAAGCCGCCCGAATCTGGCGTAAATTCCACCCTTCTACGATGGTCAATTGCCGTGAGGTCACATCGCCCAGAGCCATGCGACGTAGGATCTTTAGAGGGCTATCTCCTTGAACAACCTGATAGCCACCCGCCTTTAACTTAGTATCAAGCTCAGACAGTCGGGCCAACAGGACAAAAGCTGGCGGACTGAGTGCAATACCCGATTGATTAAGAAGTGAGGCGATACTTGCAGGTGTGGCACCTTTTGGAACCAGTACGTCGACTTTAGGTGAAGGTAAGTCGAGGGGGTGATTCATCCAGTAGTAAACAGCACCGATTGCACCGGCAATCGCCACAACGATCGGTAAGACCACAAACAGAAATAGTTTATTGATGATGCTCATAAGAATGACAGTTTAATATGGGAGTGGTGGTTTCCAAACTTCGACATCGGAGTCTGTTCCTAATACCCCACCTTGATTGATAGAAGTCACTGCGTTTTGAGACATCATGCATCCATCGTTATCCTCTTCCATTCGTCAAAATCCGTCACAGGCACCTCTTGAAATGACGGTATATCCCCTGAACAATCTTTCTGTATTTGAAGCCAGAGGGTTGGACACACTAACCTTTTTACAGGGTCAGCTCACCAATGATATCGTGGCTCCGGGAGTTGATCAGTCGCGTCTGGCCGGCTATTGCACCGCCCAAGGTCGATTACTTGCAACGATGGTGCTTGGAGAGACACCAAATATCGATGGTGTGCCCGCTGTTCGAGGGCTGATACGCACTGATATTCTCACGCCTGTCTTAAAACGGCTCAACATGTTTGTGTTGCGAGCCAAAGTCTCACTCACAGCAATTGATCTCGGTGTGGTTGGAGTCTCTGTGCCAGAAGATGGATGCGCAGCACTATCCTCAGCATTGAAACATCCCTTACCTAGCTCGCCCTGGCAGACGGTTCATGCAGAGACTGGAACATGGATAGGTGCGCCCAGTGCGGACCCACTGATGCATCGTTGGTGGTGGATCGCCGGATCGCAACAACAAGTTGCTTTTGAGGCGGTTGGCGTGCGTTGTGGGTATGGCGAGGCCTCCCTGTGGGAGTGCTTTGATATTCAGGCAGGTTTGCCTTGGATAGAAGCGAGCACCCAGGATCTTTTTATTCCGCAGACACTGAACCTAGATTTAATTGGTGGCGTGAGCTTTACCAAAGGTTGCTATCCTGGGCAGGAAATCGTTGCGCGCAGTCACTACCGGGGTACGGTGAAAAAACGGATGGCACTGGGTAGGGTTCAAAGCAGTAAAAACATTGTCCCTGACTTGGTACTCAAACCAAGTGAGGACATCTTTGACGGCACGTTACCCGAGCAGCCTTGTGGGCGTTTGATTAATGTCGCCACGGTTCCCGCAGGGATCCCCGCCTCGATCCCCGCGAGTGAGTCGATTGAACACTGGATACTTTTTGAGACAACCTTTGAAGCCTACGACCATCAACATCTCAAGGTGGTAGGTGGGGATGGCCCTGCGATTGACACAGTCCCACTCCCCTACACAACACGCCCCGTACCTAAGTAAGAAGCTCAGTTAACAACGCTGTCTATTTCTCCAAGGCGATACAAAGGATGCTGTTCAGCTGGGAATGGTAAGGTAAAAAACTTTTGAACCCATTGATCATCTGCCTGAGACAGGGTCGAGGGATGCCATTTAGGTTGCTTATCTTTATCAATCAATAAGGCACGTATACCTTCGGCAAAATCTCCATGAGCCGCAGCCATTAATCCTGCTACCCACTCAACGCGATAGACCTCAGCCAAAGATAGAAGCTTATTGTGTTGTAGTAACGCAAAGGTTAAACGGGCCGAGCCTGGTGAACCATGCGCGAGCGTATTGGCGGCACGTTGCAACCAAGGATCCTGATGGCCACTTAAACTCAAAATATTTTTAACAATAAGTTCTAGCTCAGAGCCACTACAAAGTTTGCGAATAAGGGCAAGGTGCTCCTGCAGAGGCTTAACAGTGACTGCCGGTTCTGTCGCAAGGCTGTCGAGAATTGAGTCCAGTTGTGCATGATTGACAGAAAGTGCTGCTTGCGCAGAATCGCTTGAGGACTCACCGACATTTTCGCTGACATGTTTCCAACTTTTCGCAGTCAATGCAGTCAGTAAGGTCGGCCATTTTTCACGCAGGACATGGTAGTCCCCCATTCCTGCAAACAAAGCATCGCTGGCATTGAGTTGAGCACCCGTTAGACCCAGAAACAAGCCTGCGTGACCGGGCAAGCGATTGAGCAGCCAGGTCCCACCCACATCCGGGAACAAACCGATCGAAATTTCCGGCATCGCCATACGCGTCGTTTCTGTCACAACGCGATGGCTGGCACCCATCATCAAACCCATGCCTCCACCCATCACAATCCCGTCTCCCCAGACAAGGATGGGTTTGGGATAGGTGTGGATACGGTAGTCGAGCGCGTACTCTTCAGCGAAAAAAGTCGCTGCATAGTGATTGTCTTGAGGCCGACCAGAAACATTTTCCAGCATGCTGTGATGAAGTGAATGCAGGTCACCACCCGCACAAAAGGCCTTGTCGCCGGCCCCCCTAAGCATCACTATTGCGACCGAGGCATCTCGTGCCCATTGGTCTAACTGCTGAGCTAATATCCTTGTCATTTCAAGTGTTAAGCCATTCAGCGTCTTGGGTGCATTCAACTGGGCAATCGCTATTTTGCTAGAGTCTGCACAGAGGAGCTCTTGAATCATAACTAAATCTTTGACGACTTCATTCATTTCAGACTTGCGCCCTTTTCAAGTAGTTGTCGAGCAATAATGACTCGCATGATTTCATTTGTACCCTCTAAAATCTGATGCACACGGGTGTCGCGCACCAGTCTTTCGATGGGATAGTCTTTTAAATAGCCGTAGCCACCTAGCAGTTGTTGTGCATCGACGCATACGGCAAATCCAACATCCGTCGCGAAGCGTTTCGCCATTGCACAATAAGTCGATGCGTCAGGTGCACCTCGGTCTAACTTACACGCGGCAAGGCGCACCATCTGACGTGCCGCCACAGTTTGTGTCACCATGTCTGCAAATTTAAATTGCAATCCTTGAAACTGAGTCAACGGCTGATTGAATTGCTTACGCTCCTGCATATAAGTGCGGGCTGTTTCTATTGCACCTTGAGCGGCACCCACAGAGCAAGTGGCGATATTGATTCTGCCACCATCCAGACCTCGCATCGCAATTTTAAAACCCTCACCCTCTTTGCCTAGAAGATGCTCTGCAGCAACCTCAACTTGTTCGAACGTCACGGCACGGGTGCTTTGACTATTCCAGCCCATCTTGCGCTCTTTGCGTCCATAGGTAATGCCTGGAGTATTTGCAGGGACTGCAAAAGCGGAGATGCCGCTTGCACCAGCTACACCCGTACGCGCCATCACAATCAGTAGATCCGTCTCTCCGGCGCCTGAAATAAACGCTTTTGAACCGTTGAGCACATATTGATCGCCCTGCTTTGTTGCGGTGGTGCGTAACGAGGCGGCGTCTGAGCCAGCCTCAGGCTCAGTCAAACAATAAGAAGCGAGCTTTTCCCCACTTGACAACAGACCTCCCCACTGTCGACATAAGTGCTCTGTGCCCCATTGACCCACCATCCAGGTCGCCATATTGTGTATGGTGAGAAACGCCGTTGTCGAGGGATCGACTGCAGCCATTTCTTCAAATACCAAGCTCGCGTCCAATCTAGGCAATCCAAGCCCCCCAATTGCCTCGGAGGCATACAAGCCACAGAAACCCAGTGCGCCTGCTTGTTTAAATGCGTCGTGTGGGAAAATCTCCTCCTCATCCCAGCGTGCGGCATCAGGTAAAAGAACGCCTAATGCAAATTCACGTGCAACTTCGGTAAAAGCCAATTGCTCATCGTTCAGTTCAACATCCATCCTTGCCCTCCTCGTAAATCTGAAAACGAGTCTCGCAGTCACGCATGATTAAGACTGCGTCAAATCATCTACAGGCATTTTCTTTTTAATATTTTTAACTTTCGCGCGATGTGCCGCGCGCCGCCGTCGGGCAATTTTCGGCTCAACCGTTAGAGGGCTGTATATCTCTAGCCGATCATGATCCGCTATGCGGTGAGTCCCCGCGACTCGATTTCCAAACACTCCCATGACAATATCCGATATTGATTCATCCGGAAAGTCTAGTAAGTATCCAGAGGCTTGGAGCACCTGGAGAGCCGTTGCATCGGTGGGCATCAAGATTTGTCGTTGCCACACACGACCATTGCGAAACGCAACCACCGAGACCTCAATCTCTGTATGCAGTGGATCAGGGGTCAAGCTGACACTCATTCGCCGTAACAAACCTGAGCACGCTGTGTAAACGAGTCAATAAAGCTCGTCGCGATTCGGTTGAATATTGGACCAACCAGTGTCTCAAGCGTTCGGCTTGAAAACGCATAATTCAATGTAAACAATACCTTACAAGCATCTTCTGACAAGCTAATGAACTCCCATTTGCCTAAGAGCGCTGAAAATGGACCATCTACCAACTCTAGCTCGATACGGTCAGGATACTGATGCGTATTGCGCGTAGTGAAGGTCTGTTTAATACCTGCAAGCGAAATCGTGATCGAAGCTTGCATACCTTGATCATGGCGAGAAGATACTGTCGCGCCACCGCACCAAGGCATAAAGAGTGGATATTTTTCGACGTCTGCAACAAGATCAAACATCTGGCTGGCGCTATACGGCACCAGTACTGAGCGCTCTACGGAATGCATTGTTAGTCGCTATTGGCTAGAATAAGATGATTTTACCGTTAGACGTTGATCTTAGGGGACCGTCTTTCAGCTTGAATAAGGGCTGAATGTAATGCATCTTTATCTGACTACTTTCACGACACGCACGCACATTGTTGTTGCAAAATATTTAGTAAACGCCAACAAGTTTTTTTTGTCTGGCTGTTTTTCTTTGTTGATCGCGCTTTCGGGCTGCATTTATTTTATTCAGTCTCTCGCTCAAAATCTCACAGTCGAAAAGCTTGTAGAGATACAACAAGAAACGGGAGATATCTGGGACTCGATGCGTGCAGGTTTTCAACTCACTGACTTAGACGCCGCACTCATTAACCGACAAATCAATCAGTACGTCGCAAGCGGTTCTCACCTTAAAGACTCTTTCACGGCAGCGATTCCTTATCTTTACTTTATCCTCGAGGAGGTCAAGAAACGCGGATTGCCCACCGAGTTAGCGATGCTTCCACTCATCGAGAGTGGCTTTAATATCCGGATTGGAAATAATCTCAATCATGCTGGCCTCTGGGGGCTAATGCCTATTACCGCTCGTCACTTAAATTTAGATCAAACTCCTTTTAAAGATGAGCGTCGAGATATTGTCATCTCTACAACAGCCGCACTAGATCTCTTAGAACAGTTACACGAAAAATTCGGTGATTGGCATCTCGCATTAGCGGCCTACAACTTGGGGCCTGGAAGCCTTGCGAAAGCCATCGAATACAACCGAAGTCGAAAACTCTCGCTTAGCTATACGCAATTAAAGTTGCCTGTCGAGACGATGATTTTTGTCCCCAAACTCCTGGCAATCCGCAAAATCATCGAAAACCCCGCGCGTTACAACCTTAAGCTGCCAGACATTCCTAACAAACCTTATTTTGTGCAACTTGATGTAAAAGATACGATAGATATCGCTTTGGTTATTAAGCTAGCCGGAATGTCTCAAAAGGAATTTGTTGAGCTCAACCCGTCATTTAACAAGTCCTTAATCCCTGCCAGTCCCAATCAAAAACTCCTATTACCACTTCAAAAGAGCACGCGCTACCTTGAGAATTATCAAGCCTATAATCAAGTGCTCTCGCCTTGGCGCTCAGTGGTCGTCGAGACACCACAAACGCTTGATGTACTTGCTAAAAATTGGAAAGTCGATCCAATTCCAACGCGTCAGTTAAATGGCTTTAGCAGAGGGGTGACTCTCGAGCCAGGCACAACAGTGGTCATTCCTACTCCGAGTCATAAAAGCGACTAGCCTTCTTGGTTCACTATCGTCTGCAGCGCGATATTGGTTATCATTGAAGGTTGGCATTGTTGTGAACGGATTGTTCATCGATGGCCGTACTTTGTTGCATATGCGTCAGTGACGCAGGGATCTTATGAGTATTATCGAAAACCGGAAGGCTTTTCACGACTACACCATCGAAGAGCGCTTTGAAGCAGGCCTCGTCCTACAGGGTTGGGAAGTCAAAGCAATTCGTGCTGGACGTGCTCAACTCAAAGAAAGCTATGTTGTTGTGCTTGACGGTGCGCTGTGGCTACTTGGCATGCACCTGAGCCCCCTTCTCTCCGCATCTACCCACATCCACCCCGATGCGATGCGGACCAGAAAACTACTACTCAAAGCCGAAGAGATCAGCAAGCTCATCGGCAAAGTTGAACAGCGTGGTTACGCCTTAGTCCCTATTAATCTTCATTTTAAAAATGGGCGGATCAAACTTGATTTTGGTCTAGGAAAAGGTAAAAAGCTGCACGACAAACGCGACGCAGCTCAGGAAAAAGATTGGGCACGTGAAAAAGAACGTCTGATGAAACATGACACCAGAACGCGCGACTGATTAAATGAGCATTGCACAAAAAAGGCCTCTCGATTAAGAGAGGCCTGATAGAACACAGATTAGATCTAATTAGCCTGCCAGCTTTTTCCAAGTTTCAACGACAGTATCGGGATTGAGGGACATTGACAAGATGCCCTCATCCTTTAGCCAAATCGCAAAATCAGCATAATCACTAGGCCCTTGGCCGCAAATCCCGATATATTTGCCCGCTTTCAAGCAAGCCTGGATCGATCGTCTCAGCAAGAACTTGACCGCCTCGTCACGTTCATCGAAGTCTGTCGCAAGAAGCTCCATGCCTGAGTCTCGATCCAGACCCAACGTCAACTGAGTCATATCATTAGAGCCGATCGAGAAGCCATCGAAGTGCTCAAGGAACTGCTCTGCCAAAATCGCATTCGAGGGGACTTCGCACATCATGATGATACGTAACCCGTTTTCACCGCGTACCAATCCATGGGAGGCCAAAAGTTGGATGACACGCTCAGCCTGTTTGACTGTGCGGACAAAGGGCACCATGATTTCGACGTTGGTGAGTCCCATTTCATTGCGGACGCGCTTGAGTGCTTCGCATTCCATTTTGAAACACTCAGCAAAATCTGCTGAGATATAACGTGAGGCCCCACGGAACCCAAGCATAGGATTCTCTTCTTCGGGTTCGTAACGCGATCCTCCGACTAATTTGCGATACTCGTTGGATTTGAAATCCGAAAGGCGGACGATCACAGGTTTTGGATAAAAAGCTGCACCAATCGTGGCAATGCCGTCTGAGAGTTTCTCGACAAAAAAGGCTCTTGGGCTTGCATGACCTCTTGCCGCAGACTCAACCGCCACCTTGAGTTCTGCATCAACGTTTGGATAGTCCAATACTGCTTTGGGATGAATCCCAATATTGTTATTGATGATGAACTCAAGACGGGCCAAGCCGACGCCATGATTAGGAATTTGAGAAAAATCGAATGCCAGTTGAGGATTGCCCACGTTCATCATGACTTTGAGTCCGACGTCAGGCATGGCTCCTCGCGTCACCTCTTCAATCTCTGTTTCGATCAGGCCGTCATAAATACGACCTTCATCGCCTTCGGCGCAGGAAACCGTGACTTGCTGCCCTTCTTTGAGGCGATCCGTGGCGTCTGCACAGCCAACCACGGCAGGAATTCCGAGTTCTCGCGCGATGATGGCCGCATGGCAAGTACGACCGCCACGGTTGGTGACAATTGCTGAGGCACGCTTCATCACAGGCTCCCAGTTTGGATCCGTCATGTCGGTCACCAGCACATCGCCTGGTTGTACCTTATCCATTTCGGACAGATCGCTCACGATACGCACTGGACCTGAACCGATTTTCTGGCCAATCGCTCTACCTGTGACAATCACTTGGCCTGTCGCTTTCAATTTATAACGATGCTGCACATCACCATTCGTCACCTGTGACTTGACGGTCTCTGGACGGGCTTGCAAGATATAAATCTTGCCATCAACGCCATCACGGCCCCATTCAATGTCCATGGGACGTTGGTAGTGCTGCTCGATGATCACTGCATAGCGGGCCAGCTCAATGACTTCGTCGTCAGTCAGAGAGAATCGATTGCGCTCGGAGACCGGCACATCGACTGTGCGCACGGCACGTCCCTCGGTGCGCTCGGGATCAAACTCCATCTTGAGGAGTTTTGAACCAATACGACGGTTAACGATTGGGTAGTGTCCCGAGGCAAGCGTAGGCTTGAAGACGTAAAACTCGTCAGGATTAACCGCACCTTGAACGATCGTCTCACCCAAGCCATAGGAGGATGTGATGAAAACGACGTCCTCAAAACCAGACTCGGTGTCGAGCGTGAACATGACGCCAGCGCTTCCTTTATCCGAACGCACCATGCGCTGAATACCTGCAGAAAGTGCAACGTCAGCGTGAGCAAAACCCTTGTGCACACGATAAGAAATTGCCCGATCGTTATAGAGGGAGGCAAAGACGTGGCGGATTTTGTCAATCACGTCATCAATACCGACCACATTTAGGAATGTTTCTTGCTGTCCCGCAAAGGATGCATCAGGCAAGTCTTCAGCCGTTGCCGAAGAGCGTACTGCGAACGAGCCTTTGCCATCCGCATCCAGTGCAGCAAACGCTGCTTTGATTTCAACATGAAGCTGATCGGGCAAAGGGGCTTCGACGATCCACTGACGAATTTGTGCGCCTGCAATAGCAAGCTCACGCACATCATCTGGGTTCAGCGTTGACAGCCGATCAGCAATGCGCGCGTCAAGACCTGTTCCGGATAAAAAATCACGGAAAGCCTGTGCGGTCGTGGCAAAGCCACCTGGAACACGGACTCCAGCATGAGAGAGCTGGCTGATCATTTCGCCTAAAGAGGCGTTCTTTCCTCCAACAGAGTCAACATCCGACATGCGGAGCTGCTCAAAAGACACGACATATGACATGAAAGTCACCTTTTACAATATAAGAAAGCGAGTTTGGTTAGAACGCTGAACACTCAGCCTCCGTGCTAACCAAACTGGCCTAAACCGCTTTTGGGGTGACTTCCAATCTATCGATTGGTGCGCTGCATTATACTACTTGGAGACGTCTTTTCGGATCAATCTTCATGACAACGCCCGCCTCAGAACGTACAGTGTTTATCATTTCAGATGGTACGGGTATTACTGCAGAAACCTTTAGTCACTCGGTCCTTTCGCAATTCGAATCTGTGACATTTCGGCAGGTTCGAGTGCCCTTTATTGACTCAGTTGAAAAAGCGGATGCAGTGGTTCAGCGGATTAATCGTTGCGCTGCAGACCAAGGCACGGCTCCAATTGTGTTTACAACCTTGGTCAACCAGGACGTCTTGGCAAGAGTCAAGCTTGCCTCCGCGTTGTTTCTTGATCTGTTTGGGGCTTTTGTTGAGCCGATTGAACAAAATCTGGGTATTAAATCCAGTCATTCGATCGGCAAGTCACATAAGGCGGCCAGCTCAATGCAGTATCGCAATCGAATTGAGGCGATTAACTTCAGTCTTGCCCATGATGATGGACAGTTTGTTTCGGGATTAGCTCAGGCCGATGTCATTTTGATCGGGGTCTCAAGGTGCGGAAAAACGCCGACAAGCCTCTATCTAGCGATGCAATACGGCATTAAAGCGGCAAATTTCCCTCTGATCCCAGAGGATTTTGATCGCGGTGCCCTTCCCTCAACAATTATGCCCTATCGACCCAAGCTTTTTGGGCTAACGATTCAGCCTGAACGCTTAACGGAGGTCCGCCATGAACGGCGGCCCGATAGCCTCTATGCATCACTGCCACAATGTCGTCACGAAGTGGCTGAAGCTGAACGTTTGATGCGGCGCGAATCAATTCCAATGTTGTCAACGACAACTAAATCGATCGAAGAGATTTCCACAACGGTGCTTCAAGAGGTCGGTTTGGACAGACACTCCGCCTATTGATCCAAAAGACCTAGGCCCCCAACACTCAACATAACGCTAAGCTTAAGTCCGGTTCTGGCGTCGTTGTTCAAACAGGCAAATCGCCGATGCAACGGTGACATTGAGTGACTCTACAGCAGGATCGTGCATGATTTTGACACGCATATCTGCACGCGCAAGTAGCTCAGCAGCAACCCCCTGCCCCTCATTGCCAAATACCCAAGCGGCATGCCTGGGTAGTGCAGTTTTGTAAAGGTCACTCGCATCATCAAGCGTCGTCACAATCAAGGGCACTGCCAGTGATTTCGACAAAGAAAGCAAATCGATTTGTTCGTGCAACTTAAGAACGAAATGCGCGCCTTGCGCGCTACGAAGCACTTTGGGCGCCCACAAGCCAGCCGTGCCGACAGAAGCGAAAACGCGCTTGATGCCCGCTGCAGCGCATGTCCGTAAAATTGCACCCACATTGCCTGGATCTTGAAGCCGATCGAGCATCACGATGGATTCTGCGATTTTTTCAGGCACAGGATGGATCGTTGGTTGAGCCACAAACAGCACGCCTTGGTCCGTATCGACGCTTGATAAGTTACCAAGTAAAGATCCAGACAATGTGAGGCATACGTCCGGGTTAAGCCGATCAATCAGCGCGACCAGATGAGCCTGAGTGACGCGTTCAACATCAAAAATGGCATATTTAGGTTGTCTGCCAAGATCGAGCCATGCTGCACAGAGATTGGTGCCTTCGAGCAATACCGGCTCGTCACGTCGACCTGCACTAGATTGCCATTTGAACAGTTGTTTATAAAGCGGGTTTGCGCGGGATTCGATATGTTTCATTTGGACTCCAAACAAGCACGCACAGGCGCAAAAGTACGTCGGTGCACTGGACTCGGGCCATACTGCTTGAGTCGTGCCAAATGCAATGCGGTGCCATATCCTTTGTGTTGATCAAATGCGTACTGGGGATACAACACGTGCAGTCGTTCAAGCTCCTGATCGCGAGCCGTCTTTGCCAGAATGGAAGCTGCCGAAATCGCTGGCATGAGTGCATCGCCTTTGACGATCGTTTGCACTCGACAATTCAGACGAGGTGCTTGATTACCATCCACCCAAGCGAGCTCGGGTGGGATGGATAGTCCTTCTACGGCTCTCTTCATGGCCAGCAATGTCGCTTGCAAAATATTAATGCTATCAATTTCCTCTACGGTTGCTAGCGCAACGGACCAGCATAGTGAGTGTTCTTTAATTTCAAGGGCCAGGTGTTCGCGTTTTTTTTCAGAGAGCACTTTGGAGTCAGCCAGACCAGCAATCGGACGCGCTGGATTGAGGATCACTGCGGCTGCATAAACATCCCCAGCCAAAGGCCCCCGCCCCGCTTCATCGACACCCGCACAATAACCAGGTTCGTCAGGCAATACATCAAACAGACTGGTTTGAGAGCGAAATGAAGACACAAAGGATCTTTGTAAAAAATTAGAAAAAAGTCTTTAAACGCCAGAACGAGCTGACGACTGAACGATAGATTGAAGCGCTTGCGCCACCCGACTCGGTGTGTCACAGCGAAGCGTGTGATGCATTTCAGTGAAACGCAAACGAATCACCTCACAACGCGCCTCATCTCTTAACAAAGCCGAAAGCTCACGTGCGAGATTCTCTGGCGTTGCATTCTCCTGAATCAATTCAGGCACTGCAAAATCATTGAGCAATACATTGGGTAAACCGACCCAGGGTAAATAAGGACGTTGTTGCCCCGACTTCCACGCCATGATCTTTCTTACCAAGGGTGATACAGCATAAGAAATCACCATTGGCTTTTTAAATAGCGCCGTCTCAAGCGTTGCCGTGCCGCTCGCTACTAAGGCAATATCGCAGGCTTCTAGAACGGACCAAGCAACAGGATCAGACGGATTGGGTGCAGATCCATTTGGTGCTGACTCAATGGTTGAAATAATCTCGAGATTGGCGACTGGATACTGTTTCAAAATTAAACGAAACTCCTGCTCACGCAGTCGATTCACCATCGGCACGACAAATTGCAATCGAGGATCTTTAAGCTGAAGTCGCTGTGCGGTTTGAAGAAAACGAGGCCCCATCAGCTTAATCTCAGAGGAGCGGCTTCCTGGCAAAATCGCAATAATACGTGCAGATTGATCGAGACCCAAGCGCACACGCGCTGCAGCCTGATCAGGCTGGATCGCAATCGCGTCTGCAAGAGGGTGCCCCACATACGTGACGGGTATACCTTCTTTTTTATAGATCGCCTCCTCGAAAGGAAACAGTACCAACATGTGCGAGACCGCTTCACGAATAAAGTGAATCCGTTCGTATCGCCACGCCCATATTGAGGGCCCGACGAAATGCACCGTTGGAATGCCTGCACGGCGCAAATGATGTTCAAGACGCAGATTGAAATCAGGCGCATCGACGCCTAGAAACAAAGCAGGAGGTTCATTGAGCCACCGACGTTTCACATCGCGATAGATGTGGATCAAAGAGGGTAAGCGTTTAATCGCATCTACATAACCAAATACGCTCAGTGCATGCATCGGATGCCAGGCGTCAAGACCCTCAGCAACAAGCTGCGGTCCACCAATACCTTCAGGTCTGACTAGGGGATCTGACTGCTTCAGACCCGCGAGTACTCTTGCAGCGATTAGGTCACCCGAAGGCTCGCCAGCAACGAGTCCAAGCCGCCATGTCATGGCCGAATAATGCCCCGAGTGCTGGCTTCAATAAAATCAAGGAATGGCTGCAATGCTGTCGCGACTGCAGGCTCTGAAATTTGTCTAGCACGTATCTCGGCACAAGCATCCAAAAGTGGCAGCCCTCTGCGATAGATCAACTTGTATGCGTCACGTAACGCACTGATGGATTCAGCAGAGAATCCACGTCGCTTGAGACCTTCGACATTAATGCCTACAGGTACACATGGGTTGCCAGAGCCCATCACATAGGGTGGGATGTCCATGTGCAGCGCACTCTGACCACCCGTCATGCTGTGCGCACCAATCCTGCCAAACTGATGAACCGCAGCTAAACCACCAACGATCGCCCAGTCTCCGATGTGGACGTGCCCACCCATTTGCACACCATTCGCAAGAATCGTTTGGCTGCCGATCTGACAATCATGCGCAATGTGAACATATGCCATCACCCAATTATCTGAACCGAGGCGAGTCACGCCGACATCTTGTATCGTGCCTGTGTTGATCGTGACATATTCTCGAACCATATTACGGTCACCGATTTCCAGACGGGTAGGTTCCCCTGCGTACTTTTTGTCCTGCGGCATACCACCTATCGAGCAAAAACGATAAAAATGATTGCTTTGACCAATGCGAGTATGGCCATCAATCACACAATGCGAACCGATGATCGTGTCAGCACCGATAATGACCTCAGGACCAATAATTGAATAAGGACCCACTGAAACAGTTGAATGTAATTGAGCTTGTGGATCGATGAGTGCGGTCGGATGGATCAGCGCAGACATTTATTTTTCCATTGGACGAATAGCGCACATCAATTTCGCTTCAGCAACCTCTTGGCCATCCACAAAAGCATGGCCCTGATACTTACAGATTGATCGACCGAGACGCTCCGCGACGACTTCAATGTGCAGTTGGTCTCCAGGCAAGACTGGCTTGCGAAAACGTGCACCATCAATGCCGACAAAGTAGTAGAGGATCTCTTCATCCTTTGGCTTGAGCCCAGTTTCGTCGGCAAATGAAAAGATGGCAGCGGCCTGCGCCATAGCCTCAAGAATTAGTACACCTGGCATGACAGGATGGTGAGGAAAGTGACCATTAAAAAATGGCTCGTTGATGGATACGTTTTTGAGCGCCTTGATAGATTTGCCAGGCACCATTTCGATCACACGATCAATCAGCAGCATCGGGTAGCGGTGCGGCAATCGGTCTAGAATACCTTTTATATCAAGTTGCATCACAAATCCTGATCACATCAAAAATCAAACAAAAAAAGGTTTTGTCAGTACTGCTCACGCTATTCTGACTTTAATTACTCTCGCTCAAGCGCCCTGAGACGCTTGCGCATCGTAGAAAGCTGGCCAATAACTGCCGCATTTCGCTGCCATTCTTTATGCTCTGCAAACGGGTAGACGCCTGAATAGCGACCGGGTTCGGAAATGCTTGCAATGATGCCAGTTCCACCCGAGATATGGATATCATCCCCGATGTTGAGATGACCAGATATGCCGGCCATCCCTCCGACCGTACAACGCGTACCAATCGTTGAAGAACCAGCGATCCCTACGCAGGCAGCAATGGCTGTGTGCGCACCAATTTTACAATTATGTCCAATCATCACATGATTGTCGATTTTTACGCCGTCTTCGACAATTGTGTCGTCAAGCGCACCTCGATCAATCGTTGTGTTCGCTCCAATTTCGACGTCATTGCCGACCAACACAGTGCCCAGCTGAGGAATTTTTCCCCAAGCACCTTTGGAGAGGCTTGGGTCAGGTGCAAACCCAAAACCATCGGCACCAAGCACAACACCGCTGTGAATAATGGCACGGTCGCCCACTTTGACACCATAATAAATACACACGCGAGGATAAAGGATAGCTGAGGCACCAATCTCCACATCATCACCCAAGACGCAGCCTGCCCCAAGTTGTGTCATCGCGCCCACCTTACAGCGAGCACCTATCACAACATGTGGCCCGATCGATGCACTAGGTGAAATTTCTGCAGAAGCATCCACAATCGCAGTCGGATGAATCGAGGGCTCGCGCGCAGGCTGTCTCGCCCAATCGAACCACTGAGAAATACGTGCATAAAGTAGGTATGGGTGTTTGCACACAACGCGTGCAAATGTAGGCGAAGGCAATGTATCGACTAGCTTATCTTCAATCTCAGGCAAAACAATCACAGCACAGGCTTGGGTGCGGGAAAGATGCTCTAGATATTTGGGATGGACGATAAACGAAATTTCGAGGCTTTTTGCATTAGCCAACGAACCCAAGCCAGCAATGCGAGGATCCTCATTTTGGCCAATCCCAGGCACAATTTTCTGGACAAGTCCATTTGGCACTGCACGAAGCAGCTCAGAAAGAAAAGGTGCCCGAACCGGGTCTAACAGAACGGGCATCTGCTGGACTTGTTATTTAGTACCCAGCGCTTGAACCACTTTGTCAGTGATGTCTACGCGCGGGTTAACGGTGACTGCATCCTGCAGGATCAGATCGTAATTTTCACTATCAGCGATGCGTTTGATTGCAGCATTTGCACGTTCAATAATTGTTGCAAACTCTTCGTTGCGACGACGATTGAAATCCTCTTGAAATTCACGACGCTTACGCTGAATGTCCGCATCAATGTTTGCGAGTTCACGTTGACGCTTGTTGCGATCCGACTCAGAGAGTATGGGTGCGTCCTTTTCAAACTTCTGGGCGGCTGTCCGCAAATTATTGCCCAGACGCTGAATTTCGTCTTCGCGCTTCTTGAATTCAGCTTCAATTTTGGTCTGAGCAGCTTTGGCTGGCGCAGAATCTCTAAGGATGCGCTCAGTATTAACAAAGCCAATCTTTGTCCCTTGAGCGCGAACGGCGTGACTAAAAGCGATTGCGAACACCAAGCAAGCCAGCATCGCGATCCAGACCAAGGGTGACTGAGTCGAACGGGTGGCCGTGGTGCGGATTTGCGCGGAGGAGATGGGAGTTGCAGCCATTATTTAATTCTCACGATTAACAAAATTACAGATAAGTATAGTGCCATTAAAAATCACTACAAACGTGCTTAGAATCCAGTACCGATCTGGAACTGGAAGATTTGCGTGTTGTCACCTGGTTTAGCGTTCAGTGGCTTGGCAAAAGATAGCTGGAGAGGCCCAAGTGGCGAGACCCACGACAAACCAATACCCGCCGAGTAACGCAACTGACCAAAATCTATTGAGGTGTCATTACCAAATCCGTCAGTACCGAACACCTGACCACCGTCGGCGAAGGCAAACCAACGAAGCGTCCGATCCTGTTGCGTCCCAGGGAATGGCAGATAAAACTGGACATTACCAACGATACGCTTGGAGCCACCAAGGTAAGTGCCCGTTAACGGATCTGTTGGACCGAGAGAGTTTTGTGAGTAACCACGAACAGAACCGATACCACCAGCGTAGACGTTTTTAATAATTGGATAAGGAAGATCCGTTTTGTAGCTATTACCAAAATCGAATAATCCGTTAAAGGCAACAGTGTAATCTCTTCCGATTGGGAAATATGACTGGTGCTGTGCGCCAAACAGGTAGTAATCCAGGCTGCCTGTACCCAGATCAAGTTTAAGTCTTGTAAAAGAGCCTTTCGTTGGGGTGAGCGCGCTGTCACGGGTGTCTGTCGACCAACCGGTATTCAGAATAACGGCTGTCGTGGTGTCACCATAGTCTCGAACGTACTCACGATAAGCGAGCGGAGAGTTGTCATAAAGCCCAATGGTGTTTCTTTCTAGACTCGCACCTAAAAAGATACGATTAAACTCAGTAATAGGAACGCCGAAGTTCAATCCAAGACCGCCTGTCGTGACTTTGTAGTTACCAGGGTTGTTGGAGTAAGGCGTGACCGTACGGTAGTAGATAGAGGACGTTCTACTGATGCCATCCTTGGTAAAGTAAGGATCAGTGTGCGCGAGCACCGCACTCCGATTGGATGCACCCGTATTGAGGCTAAGGGTCAGATTTGTACCGCTACCGAAGACGTTTTCTTCGGAGATGCCTGCGGACAAAATCACACCGTCAACTTGACCATAACCAACGCCCAAACTCACCATGCCGGTTGGTTTTTCTTCCACGACGACATTCAGATCGACTTGATCAGGAGAGCCGGGTACGGGTTCAGTACCGACTTTGACTTCTTTGAAGTAGCCAAGCCGATCAAGCCTATCCCGAGAAAGTTTGATTTTGCCGGAGTCGTACCATGCCGCTTCTGGCTGACGGACCTCGCGACGAATCACCTCGTCTTTAGAGCGGTGATTTCCTGCAACCTGCACTCTTCTCACATAAACACGACGGCTCGGGTCGATATAAAAAGTCACCTCGGCAGTCTGCTTTTCGCGATCGAGAATCGGATTTGGATTGACGTTAGCAAACGCGTAACCTAATCCGCCCAGAAAATCTGCGACAGCTTTTGCCGTCCCGTTTGTCTTGGCACCGGAAAATATATCCCCTGCTTTGAGCTGAACGAGTTGACTGATTTCGCTCTCAAGACCTAACAGATCACCAGCGAGTTTGACATCGGAAACGGTATAAGGCTTGCCCTCGGTGATCGTGAGTGTAATGAAAATGTCTTTACGATCACCCGAAATCGTGACCTGCGGCGGTTCGACTTTGAACTCTAAATAACCACGATCGAGGTAAAACGACTTCAGGGCTTCAACGTCACGCTCAAGCTTCTCTCTTGAATACTTGTCTGAATCCGTATACCACGTGAGCCAACCTGGAGTGGTCAACGAAAATAAGTCTCTAAGACGGCCTTGGGAAAACGCGGAGTTGCCGACGATATTGATTTCACGGATGCGTGAAACACCGCCTTCAAACAGGTCAAAATTAATACCTACGCGATTCCGCGGTAAGGGTGTGACAGTTGGCGATACCTCAACGGCGTACTTCCCTTTATTGAGGTATGCCTGTCGCAGCTCAAACTGAGCCTGCTCAAGCATAGACTGATCAAACACTCTGCCTTGTGCAAAGCCGACTTGCTTGAGGCTACCAATAATCGTGTCAGGTTCGAACTCTCGCATACCAGTAAAAGTAATTGCGGCAATAGTGGGACGCTCTTGAACGGCCACGACGACAACGCGATTAGCGGTCTGTATACGAACATCTGCATAGAGCCCTGTCGCATAAAGCTTTCGAATAGACTCGGTTGCAAGCTCTTCAGTAAAGCGCTGTCCAACTTTAAAAGGGAGCTGAGCAAAAATCGAGCCGGGCTCAGTGCGTTGCATACCCTCAACACGAATATCGCTGACGATAAAAGGGTCAAAAGCATAAGCATTTTGAGGAGCAACTAGCGATGCAGCCAGAAGAACCTGACACAGAGCGAACGTGACTACACGCAGGCATTTGTCGAACATACATGGCAAGCGAGCGAACATCCTGGGAGATCCTTAGTGTCGTGATTGTAAAACGTGTGATGCAGCTGTACGAACACTGCATTTTAAGCCAGAACGACTTTAGCTAAAAATACGCATGAAATCATTAAAAAAGGCTAGTGCCATCAGTCCAGCCAACAGGCTGATACCAGCGCGTTGCCCCCACTCCATGGTCTTGACTGAGGGTGGCTTTCCCCGCACCATCTCAATGAGATAGTACATGAGATGTCCACCATCTAGCATTGGAATAGGCAGTAAATTCAAGATTCCGAGACTCACGCTAACCAGTGCCAAAAAGGCAACATATGCTGCCCATCCGATCTTGGCCGATTGACCCGCATAATCAGCAATCGTCACGGGTCCACTGATGTTCTTGAGTGAAACATCTCCGGTGATCATCCGCCCCATCATGCGCAATGAAAACCAAGCTGTATCGAATGTTTTGACGAGTCCATTGATCAGGCTATCAATTGGTCCGTAACTGACTGTCACCATCGAAACTTTTGCACCAAGCTGTATGCCTGCCCTGCCGACGGTCTGTCCGTTTTCCAGCGTATGAGGACTTGGAATTAAGGAAATTTTGAGGTTCTGACCAGCGCGTTCAATATCAATGGTGAGTGTTTGACCCGCGTGCTGTTGAATCGCTTGTATTAGAGCGCTGATATCAAGATTCTTAAGGTTATCTACACCAGTGATTTGATCACCTGATTGAATACCCGCGCGCTGAGCGACGCTACCTTCGACCACTGAACGCACAATGGGTGGACCGCTCGCGAGTGATAGACCGAGATCGCGAAAAGCATCCGCCTGGGAGGGATCTGCAAGGGATGGCAGCGCGAGTGTTCTGTTAAGCTGAGCTCCGCCCTGCTCAATCGTGACCTGCGCCTCCCCCCCGTCTGCCAACATCTGTAATAACTCCCAGCGCACTTGGGGCCAGGAAGCAATCGAGCTTTGGTTAATCGCTACAATTTTGTCCCCGCCCTGAAGACCGGCACGCGCTGCTGGCGAGTTTGCTGTGGGTGGAGCAATAATGGCTTCAGGTTCTTGCGTGCCGATTAAATTGATGCAGGCGTAGAGAAAAACAGCCAAGATCAGATTGAATAATGGGCCTGCAGCAACGATGGCAAAGCGACGAGAAACAGGTTGAGATTGAAAGCTGCCACCACGAGGATCTGCTGTCACCTCGCCAGTGGAAGTCTGACTCCCAGCGGGTACTAAATCATCCTGATCGAGCATCTTGACGTAGCCACCAAGTGGAATGGCTGAAAGCGCCCACTCGGTTCCATGGCGATCCACACGCTTGATCAGTACGCGACCAAACCCGACGGAAAACCGAAGTACGCGAACTCCGCACAAGCGTGCAACCCAGTAATGCCCAAGCTCGTGAAAAGTAATGAGCACGCCGAGAGCGACAAAAAAAGAGAGAAGAGTGACGAGCATGATGACGGCCTAAAAGAAAGCGACAAATACAAGGCTATTTAGATACAAGCTCAGCTGCGTGGTTGCGGGCCTCTGCGTCAAGTGCCATGACGTCGTCGAGCGACGAGAGGGAGACATTTGACTTGCCCACGAACCAAGATAAAGTAGCGTCAATTAACACTGCAATGCGAGTGTAAGTGAGTTTGCCTTGTAAAAAAGCATCAACCGCAATTTCATTAGCAGCATTCAGACTAATACAAGCCCCTTGCCCTTGTCGCAAGGCTTCGAAGGACAGTTTTAAGCAAGGAAACTGCTCGAGGTCTGGCTCTTGAAAATCCAACCGACCTGCCAAAGCAAGATCCAGCATACCCACACCAGAAGCGATACGCTCAGGAAAGCCAAGACCATATGCAATCGGAGTCCGCATATCTGGCTGGCCGAGCTGAGCGATTACAGACCCATCTTCGTACTCAACCATTGAGTGCACGACGCTTTGAGGATGAATCACAACACTGATACGCTCAGGAGGCATCGCAAACAGCCAGTGCGCTTCAATCACTTCTAAGCCTTTGTTCAGCATGGTCGCCGAATCAACGGAAATCTTTCTTCCCATACTCCAGTTAGGGTGCGCACACGCTTGATCCGGTGTGACGTCATGCAGTTCATCCCAACGCTTGGTACGAAAAGGACCACCCGATGCAGTGAGAATCAGACGCCGAACGCCTGCTGTGGGCCCTGTGGGTGCACTCGCACGACCGTCATGCGGTAAGCATTGAAAAATCGCATTGTGCTCGCTATCAATGGGTAAAAGCTCAGCGCCGCTTTTACGTACAGCCGCCATAAAAAGTGAACCTGCTGCAACAAGTGCTTCTTTGTTCGCGAGCAGTAGACGTTTACCGGCATTCGCTGCGGCAAGTGCAGCAGGGAGTCCTGCCGCACCGACTATAGCGGCCATCACCACATCGGTCTGTGGATCTGCGGCTGTATCGACAAGCGCCTGAGCACCAACACGAATTTCGGGCAAGGTGTCTGAACCGCACCAAAAACCGCGAAATGACTCAGCAGCCTGATCAGTGGGCACCACCACCACACGTGCTCGGGTTTGATGTGCTTGTGCCGCTAAAAGCTCCATCCGCGAGTGTGCAGAAAGCGCATAAACGACAAATCGATCTGGATGCAGGGCGATCACGTCGATCGTGCTGTGCCCAATCGATCCTGTGGAGCCTAAGATCGTGACGTGAATAGGCATTACGAAAACACACCCATTGTGAGCAAATAAGCAAGAGGAACAACGGAAACAACAGCGTCAATACGGTCGTAGACGCCACCGTGCCCCGGCAGTAAGTGACTTGAGTCTTTGACCCCTGCCCGTCGCTTAAGTAGCGACTCAAACAAGTCTCCAGCAATTGAAAATACGGCAAGCAACACGGCAAGCAACAAGGCTACCAACACTCCCCACTGACTCACTAACGCCGCACCAAAGCTTCCAGACCATTGTGCAGAAAGCCATACCCAGATCATGACGCCCACCACCCCTGCCAAAGCACCTTCGAGAGTTTTGCCTGGGCTGATCGCTGGCGCCAGTTTACGGCGGCCAATTGCACGCCCGACAAAGTAAGCCACAATATCCGCGATCCATATCATTGCCAGAAGGGATAGCACATACAGCACGCCATGCTCGCGGTAAAGCAAGGCAAGCACTCCCCAAGTCGCAAATAGCGTGATAATTGCAAATACACTCCAGCCAACTTGGGCGAGAGGCTCATGCACGCGAGATCGATAAAGCGCGGTACTGACGCAGATGAACCAGATCAATACACTGATCACTACGCAGATCTGAACCCAGATCAAACTTGCAACGTTAAGGACCAGCCAAGCAACTGCCTGAATCAGTGTGATTAAAAAGAGTGCCAGGCCAATGGTGATTGGCCAAATACGCGCACTGGGTAGCGTCAGTCTAGTCCACTCCCAACCCGCTAAGCCGCACGCGCAAGACAGAAAAATATAGAAAGGCCAAAGTGATTGTGCTGACATGACAATAGCCAGCACTGCAAACAGTACGATCGCCGTCAGGACGCGCTGCTTAAGCATCGCTAATTCGTTCCGGTGGTGTGCAACTGAGCACTTGTTCGACCAAAACGACGTTCACGATTACGATACCAATCGAATGCTTGTTCTAGCTCTTTTGGACCAAAGTCTGGCCAGTAGCAATCGGTAAAAAACAACTCTGTATACGCAAGTTGCCATATCAAAAAGTTTGAAACTCTTTGCTCGCCACCCGTGCGAATAAACAAGTCAGGCTCGGGTGCCCAACTCATCGAAAGGTACTCGGAAAGTTTGGATTCATCAATCAGATCAGGCTGACTCGCGAGCTCAGGTCCGGCAAGGATCATTTTTTTCATCGCCTGCAAAATATCCCAACGACCGCCATAGTTCGCAGCCACCGTTAGATGCAATGTGTCGTTGTGCGCTGTGCTCGCTTGAGCTTGCGCAATGAGTGCCTGAAGCTTGGGCTCAAAGGCAGACAGGTCACCTACGACACGAAGACGAACGCCCTGATCTTGGAGCTTTGAAACCTCGCGCTCAAGCGCTTGAACAAACAAACGCATCAACAAAGAGACTTCTTCGACGGGGCGTCTCCAGTTTTCGGAACTGAAAGCAAATAGAGTGAGGTACTTCACACCAAGACGGCCACAGGTCTCCACGGCAGACCGGACGGACTGAACGCCTTTTGCATGCCCAGCTGTTCTTGGCAGCATGCGCTTAGAAGCCCAGCGGCCATTACCATCCATGATAATGGCGACATGCTGAGGAACTGCGGATGTAACAGGTATGTCGAGCGTTGAGCTGATGGCCATAGTGATGACAGATTAAACCGTCATAATCTCCGCTTCTTTTTGCAAGATCATCTTGTCGATCTCTACCACGCAGCGATCAGTGAGCTTTTGCACAACGTCTTGTGCACGGCGCTCGTCGTCCTCAGAAATCTCTTTTTCCTTGACAAGCTTTTTAAATGCTTCGTTTGCATCTCGACGCAAGTTACGGATTGCTATTTTTGCATCCTCACCCTCGGACTTCACCACTTTGTTGAGGTCGCGACGACGTTCCTCAGTTAATGCAGGCATTGGCACGCGGATACTATCGCCCATCCCAACAGGATTTAAACCCAAGTCTGAATCGCGAATCGCCTTTTCTACTGCTGAGCCAAGGTTTCTTTCCCATACGGATACGATGAGGGTGCGCGCATCAAGTAAAGTCACGTTCGCAACCTGACTAATGGGCACAGGCGAGCCGTAATATTCGACTTGAACGTGATCAAGAATACCTGTGTGCGCGCGTCCAGTACGGATTTTTGCAAGGTTTGCTTTCAATGTTTCAAGCGACTTGCCCATGCGACTTTCGGCAGAATTTTGAATGTCCGTGATACTCATTTTATTTCCTTTATACGTGAACGAGGGTACCCTCGTCCTCTCCACTCACAGCACGACGCAACGCACCTGATTTATTGATTGAAAATACTTTAATCGGGAGCTTTTGATCGCGGCAAAGTGCGAAAGCAGTGGCATCCATGATCTCTAGGCGCTTGGTGATGACTTCGTCAAAGCTAATGCGAGTGTAGCGCGTAGCCGCTGGATCTTTATTTGGATCCGCACTATAAATTCCGTCGACCTTTGTGGCCTTGAGCACAACCTCCGCTCCGATTTCTGCACCACGTAAAGCAGCGGCTGTATCAGTAGTGAAAAAAGGGTTACCTGTTCCGGCAGCAAAAATCACAACCTTGCCTTCTTCGAGGTATCGAAGTGCTTTGGGACGGATGTAGGGTTCGACAACTTGTTCAATATTGAGAGCGGACTGCACACGTGCGTCCACCCCTCGGTGTTTGAGGGCATCCTGAAGCGCAAGCGCGTTCATGACAGTCGCCATCATACCCATATAGTCTGCCGTAGCACGATCCATACCTTGGGCACCGGGCGCAACACCACGAAAGATGTTCCCGCCACCAATGACGATCGCGAGCTGCACACCCATCGCAGCGACTTCAGCCACCTCGTCCGTCATGCGCATGATCGTGGCGCGATTGATGCCGAAAGCATCATCGCCCATCAGTGCTTCGCCAGACAGTTTGAGGAGAACTCTTTTATGCATTCTGCTGGTCATAAGACGCTTATTCCGAAGTGTTAAACACAAATAAAATTGTAAGCGAAAGCCGGGCGGCCAATCGTGCGCCGCCCGGCTTTAAGAAACAAAATTATGCGTTTCCGGCAGCAGCGGCAGCGACTTCAGCAGCAAAGTCACTGGTTTTCTTCTCAATGCCTTCGCCCACCACAAACAGGGAAAACCCTTGGACAGAAGATGACTTTTCCTTGAGCATCTGCGCAATAGTCTGTTTGTCATTTTTGACAAAAGGCTGGGAAAATAGCGCAACCTCTTTGAGGTATTTCTGCACAGCACCTTCAACCATTTTTTCAACAATTTCTGCAGGCTTGCCTGATTCAGCCGCTTTTAGACGAGCAACTGAACGCTCAGTCTCTTTGTCTGACTCAGAGACACCTGTTTCATCAAGAGCACGTGGCTTAGTGGCCGCGATGTGCATCGCCAAGTCTTTACCAACTTCGTCAGCACCAGAATACTCGACCATGACACCAATTTTGCCGCCATGCACATAGCTGGCAAGTTTATTGGCGGTGTCGTAGCGTTGGAAACGACGGATAGAGATGTTTTCGCCGATTTTACCGATCAATGCCGTACGAACCGTTTCGACCGTACCGTCAGCCATTGGCGCAGCAGACAAAGCAGCCACATCGCTCAAACCATTCGTGGCAACTAATTTTGCAAGATTGGCAACAAAAGCCACGAAATCATCATTTTTAGCAACAAAGTCTGTTTCGCAGTTCACTTCGATGACTGCGCCTTTCTTAGCATCTGGGGAAATATAGAGGCCAATGAGTCCTTCGGCGGTGACGCGGCTAGCAGCTTTGCTTGCCTTGCTGCCGAGCTTGACACGCAGGATTTCCTCTGCACGTGCCATGTCTCCAGCGGCTTCAGTCAATGCTTTCTTGCACTCCATCATGGGCGCGTCAGTTTTTTCGCGCAACTCTTTGACCATTGCGGCGGTAATGTCAGCCATGTTTGCTCCAGTATTAATAAAAGCACCCTGAACCGCATGGCCAGGGTGTAGGGTCAGCAGGCTCGCGCGGCTGCGAACCCGAACGGCGATTAGGCTTTTGCCTGATCGACTTCGACGAACTCTTCGCCCTGGGTCAATTCTTCGACCAGACCATTCATGTTGTCGCCACGACCAGCAATCACTGCATCTGCCACGCCAGAGGCATAGAGTGCGATGGCTTTTGCGGAGTCGTCGTTACCCGGAATAATGTAATCAATACCATCGGGCGAATGGTTCGTATCCACCACAGCAACGACTGGAATACCAAGTGCGATGGCTTCAGCAACAGCAATCTTGTGGTAACCGACGTCAATCATGAAAATAGCGTCAGGCAGACCGTTCATGTCCTTGATGCCACCGATCGACTTATTCAACTTGTCGAGTTCGCGCTGGAACATCAGACCTTCTTTTTTGCTCATGCGCTCGGTATTGCCTTCGGCGATCATGACTTCCATGTCCTTCAGACGCTTGATCGAGCTTTTAACCGTTTTGAAGTTAGTTAGCATACCGCCAAGCCAACGGCTATCAACGAAAGGCATTCCTGCACGCGCGGCTTCAGCGGCGACGAGTTCGCGCGCAGCACGCTTAGTGCCCACAAACAGGACAGTGCCGCCCTTGGCTGCGATTTGACGCAGAAACTTAGTGGCTTCTTGATAATTAGCAACCGTCT
>Ga0105051_10001315_pt1 | contig 34156 bp, 32 predicted proteins | sample FRY02_FD_78383 | JGI IMG/M metagenome (GOLD analysis project Ga0105051, IMG submission 78383) | Freshwater microbial communities from Lake Fryxell liftoff mats and glacier meltwater in Antarctica - FRY-02 (megahit assembly) | ecosystem: Environmental > Aquatic > Freshwater > Ice > Glacier... | reverse complement strand
CCAAAAATAGGTGAAATATTTTTCTTAACCTTCGGATAGTTTTTGAAATATAGATTTCAAAAACTATCCGAAGGTTTATTTTAAACAAATCTAACCGTTGCATTTATTAATTGAATCTAAGAAATGAATAGTTAATCCAAAAAAATAGAAATGCTTTTGAACTGCAATTTAATCATTTATCATTCAAGTATGGTGTTGTTGTGCTTAAGATTAACTATATTTGCACGCAATTTAACTACAACTTCAAATTGCAATGATAGCACATAACTCCAAGATTATCGGCGAAGGTTTAACTTACGATGATGTATTATTAGTTCCAAATTACTCTAACGTACTTCCTCGCGAAGTGAGTATTAAATCAAGATTTTCCAGAAATATTACGCTTAATGTACCTATAGTTTCCGCTGCAATGGACACCGTTACCGAAAGTGCTATGGCAATTGCGATGGCTCAAGAAGGAGGAATTGGCGTTTTGCACAAAAATATGTCTATTGAGCAACAAGCGGCCAAAGTGCGTAAAGTAAAACGTGCCGAGTCTGGAATGATCATAGATCCGGTAACTTTGCCTTTGAATTCTATCGTAGCCGATGCAAAGAAAGTAATGAAAGAATATGGGATTGGCGGTATTCCGATTGTGGATGAAAATAGAATACTTAAAGGAATCGTAACCAACAGGGATTTGCGTTTTGAAAACAACAATGCCAGGCCAATTATCGAAGTGATGACCAGCGAAAACTTGGTTACAGTATCCGAAGGAACGTCTCTTGGTCAGGCCGAAGTGGTTTTGCAAGGCTACAAAATCGAGAAGCTTCCGGTGGTGAATTCCGAAAACAAACTGGTAGGATTAATCACTTTTAGAGATATTACTAAATTAACACAAAAACCCAATGCCAATAAAGATGTTTACGGTCGTTTGTGCGTTGCCGCAGCCATTGGTGTTACTGGAGATGCACTCGAAAGAGCCACTGCACTCATACAAGCAGGTGTCGATGCCATAATTATTGATACCGCTCACGGACATACTCAAGGGGTGGTCAATGTTTTGAAAGAAATAAAAACTAAATTTCCAAAAATTGATGTAATTGTTGGAAATATTGCCACTCCCGAAGCAGCCAAGTTTCTCGTAGAAAATGGAGCCGATGGTGTGAAAGTAGGAATTGGGCCAGGTTCTATTTGTACCACACGTGTTATTGCAGGTGTTGGATTTCCTCAATTTTCTGCTGTTCTCGAAGTTGCCGCAGCTTTAAAAGGAACAGGAGTTCCCGTTATTGCTGATGGTGGAATTCGCTACACAGGAGATATTCCCAAAGCTATCGCCGCTGGTGCTGATTGCGTGATGTTAGGATCACTTTTGGCCGGAACTATGGAATCTCCGGGAGAAACCATTATTTTCGAAGGAAGAAAATTCAAATCCTACCGCGGAATGGGTTCTGTTGAAGCGATGGAAGGCGGGTCGAAAGACCGATATTTCCAAGATGTGGAAGACGATGTAAAGAAATTGGTTCCCGAAGGAATCGTTGGGCGTGTTCCTTACAAAGGCGAATTGGAAGAAAGTATGCAACAATTTATTGGAGGTCTTCGTGCCGGAATGGGTTATTGTGGTGCCAAAGATGTCCCAACATTACAAGAAACGGGTCGTTTTGTTCGCATTACTGCTAGCGGAATTACCGAAAGTCACCCACACAATGTGACTATTACCAAAGAAGCTCCTAATTATTCGAGATAATTTTTTGCCACGAAGTTGCAAAGGCTCTAAGAAAATTTTAAAAGTCAAAAGGTGTGAGATTGAGTTCTTGCACCTTTTTTATGCGCTATAAATTGGTTTTAATCGTGTACTAAATCCGCCAATAGTTTTTTATCTCCTACAATCCACAAAATATCATCTCTTTCCAAAATCATATCTGATTCAGGGTTTAAGGTTCTTTTTCCTCTTTTTTCGATGCCTACAATCAATCCTTTTGTTTTTTCACGTAATTTGGATTCCTTGATGCTTTTTCCTAAAAAAGTGTGATTTTTTAATTCGATTTGGCGCAAAACAATGTCAGGTTTTTTAATTTCAGGAGAAATATCCGTTTCGTGTTGGTCTAAATATTTTTTGAATTCTTGTACTTGTTTATCTGTTCCAATGACGCAAACTTCGTCTCCAGGAAAAATACGTTCATTGGCTTGAGGGATGTGAATCGTGATTTCACCTCTTTTGATAGAAACTATATTCACGCCCAATTGCTCCCGGAGTTGTAATTTTTTCAGCGATTCACCAGCAATATTCGATTCCGTAACAATATCAAAAACGGCCATGTGTCCATCCCAAGGGGTTAAATCGCTTCGGCTTCTTTTGGCTTTAGCAATTTCTCTTCCATGCAAGTTGGCTAGAAAGTGGTTTTCGATTTTGTGGTATTGAATGTGGAGCTTTTTTCGGAAAATCAAATAAATTACAATTGCTATAATCAAGGCAATCCAAGTTATTTTTTGGGAGAAAAACGTATTTGATAAGAGTCCAATGAAGAAAATAGATAGTAAAATACGGATAAAAAATAACATCGTTAAGGGCCCACGAGATTTGCGATCTAACATTAATTGATCCACTTCTTTGACAGTCACTCTTCGAAAAGCGAGTGCCCACAAAAACGGCGAAATTATGCTTAAAGTTATCAAAGCACCTAGAGCATTTCCTAAATGATAATCCTCCACTAAGGGCAGAATAAATCGTGTGGAAATTAAAATAATTCCAAGAATTATCACTGCAAGTATAATGACTTGAATTAAAAAAGCATTGATTACTGTTTGCCATAAACTAACCGTTTTTATTGCTTGTGTACTGGCCGAATAACGTTCAATTCGTTTCGTCCATTTTCGTGGTAAATTATTAGATAAATATTCCGAAAAAGGGAGTGAGTATTTAATCATAAAGGGTGTCGTGAATACTGTCACGGCCGAAACTGCCACTACAATTGGATATAAAAAAGAATTCGTAACCTTCAATGTAACACCTAAAGTGGCAATGATAAAAGAGAACTCCCCAATTTGTGATAAACTCATACCAGTTCTTACGGAATCTTTTAAGGGTTGCCCAGATAACAAAGCACCAAAAGTAGAACTAAATGATTGTCCAAAAATGGTAACAAAAGCGATTATAATTACAGGAATTGTGTGTTCATACAAAACTTCAGGATCGATTAACATTCCGACCGATACAAAGAATACGGCTCCAAATAAGTCCTTTACTGGTTTTACTAAATGTTCAATATGTTCGGCTTGAGTGGTTTCGGCAATGATGGAACCCATTATAAAAGCACCAAGAGCAGGCGAAAAACCAACACTGGCTGCTAAACCAACCATTGTAAGACATAACGCTATCGAAATGATGAGTAACATTTCGTCTGTCAATAAATTTTTGGTTTTTTTGAGTACTGTTGGAATGATAAAAATCCCTCCCAAAAACCAAATTACTAGAAAAAATACAAGTTTTAAAACCGACAATAATAAGTCTATTCCAGAAAAATGATTACTCACAGCAATAGTCGATAAAAGAACCATCATCAAAATGGCGAGTATGTCTTGAACAATTAAAGAGCCGATAACGATTCCCGCAAATTTTTGTGTTTTGACTCCTAATTCCTCAAAGGATTTTAAAATAATTGTTGTGGAAGAGATAGAAAGGATTACGCCTAAAAAAATACTATCCATTTTAGACCAATCCATCCATTGACCAACGGAATAACCCAAAAAACACATTGTGACAATTTGAAATCCAGCTGTGATAGAAGCAGTTCCGCCCACTTTCATCAATTTTTTGAAACTAAATTCGAGGCCGAGACTAAACAATAGGAAGATTACTCCAATTTCAGCCCATACTTCAACGCTTTTAATTTCTTTTACCGAAGGGAAAAAATCAAAATGGTTTCCTGCCAAAAAACCAGCAATCAAATACCCTAAAACTAGCGGTTGTTTTAATTTTTTAAAGACCACAACGGCAATTCCCGCAGTCAAAAGTATCAGACCTAAATCGCTGATTAAAGGGTCTAAGTGTTGAGAAACTTCGGCTACTTTTTCTGCTGGACTCATAGGTTTATAAGGATAGTTCTTGAATTCTATGTTGGTAATATACAAAAAAATATTTTTCAAACGGAAAACAACAGTAATTTGAGCTTTTTTAGTTTAACTTATTCAAATCAGATAAAGTATAAAACTTCATATTATTGCGTTTGATATATTGGCAAATGAGTTCCAATGTTGCATTTTTAGTTTGATAATCTCCAGTTACGTTTTTTACAGTTTTATGACTGTTCAAAATTAAAATTTTGTCGTTCTTCTTTGCATAATCCAATAATTTCAGCAAATGTGGAATATTGAAGTGATTGTGGGTGTCGTCGATACTAAAGCTATAAACCACTCTTGAATTATTGAAATAACAACTTTGTTTAGAGGGGTCTTCTTCGCAAAATGCTATTCCTCTAATGATTTTAAATTTTTCTAATAAGGCAGCATCTAATTTTTGGGTTCGTCCGCCATAAGGATAGGCAAATGAAGTTACTTTCAGTCCATAAAACTGCATTAAGCTCAGCATTGGATCAATTTCCTGATACAAATATTCGTCAATAATGTGATTAGAAAGAAAGGTTGCTGCATTGAGATGCTGTAAACTATGTCCACCAATCTCATGTCCTTCTTTTTGTAATTCTAGCAGTTTTTTTACTTGAGAAAGACCAAAATTATTTATTCTACAGACCAAAAAAGTACCCTTCCAATTGTATTTTTTTAATACTTGATCCGTAGTAAACCACTCGTTTACATAAGCATCGTCAAAAGACAAAACCACTCCTGCAATGCTGGGTTTGATTACTGGTTTTGGTTTTTCACAGGAAAATAAAATAAAGAAAGTACAAAGCAATACGATTTTCAGAATAGAATTCTTCATTATTACTTTGTACTTTTAAAAGTCTTTTTATTAAATTCCCAAGAAATTACTTGGCGTGATTTGCATTAATTCAGCTTTAATTTCCGTTGAAACTTCTAAGGTTGCAATAAAATTATGAATCGCTTTTTTGTCAATCGCTTCATTCGTTCTGGTCAATCCTTTCAAGGCTTCATAAGGATTTGGATAGGCTTCGCGACGCAAAATCGTTTGAATCGCTTCGGCAACAACCGCCCAGTTTTTTTCTAAATCTTCATGGAATTTTGGTTCGTTCAAAAGCAATTTGTTTAATCCTTTCAACGTGGCTTCAAAGGCGATTAATGTATGTCCAATTGGCACACCAATATTTCTCAAAACCGTGCTATCTGTCAAATCGCGTTGCAATCTTGAAACGGGCAATTTTGCAGATAAATGTTCAAAAATGGCATTGGCTATTCCTAAATTTCCTTCCGAATTTTCAAAATCAATAGGATTTACTTTGTGTGGCATTGCCGACGAACCAATTTCTCCTGCCTTGATTTTTTGTTTGAAATATTCCATCGAAACATACGTCCAAATATCTCGGTTCAAGTCAATAATGATGCTGTTAATCCTTTTTAACGCATCAAAAAATGCTGCAAAATGATCGTAATGTTCGATTTGTGTCGTCGGGAAGGAGTGGTGCAAACCCAAATTTTCTTCCACAAAATCCGCGCCAAATTTCCTCCAGTCAATTTGTGGATAAGCCACAAGATGGGCATTATAATTTCCTGTCGCGCCACCAAATTTTGCCGCAAAAGGAATGTTGAACAACAAACGCATTTGTTCTTCCAAGCGTTCCACAAAAACACCAATTTCCTTGCCCAAACGCGTTGGCGAAGCCGGTTGTCCGTGGGTTCTGGCAAGCATTGGAATAGCTGCCCATTCGATACTCAAGTCTTTCAATTTTGAAGTCAAAGTGATTAAGGACGGCATGTAAACTTTCTCGAATGCTTCTTTTGTCGAAAGGGGAATAGCGGTATTGTTGATGTCTTGTGATGTCAATCCAAAATGGATGAACTCCTTGTATTGTGATAAATCCAGTTTTTCAAAAGCGTCTTTGATAAAATATTCCACGGCTTTTACATCATGGTTGGTCACTTTTTCGGTTTCTTTGATCCAAAGCGCATCTTGAGTTGAGAAGTTTTTATAGATGTTGCGTAAACTTTCAAATAAATCTGGGTTTACGTCTTTTAGTTGTGGCAAAGGAATTTCGCAAAGCGCAATGAAATATTCAATTTCAACCAATACACGGTATTTGATTAAAGCTTCTTCGGAGAAAAATTTTGAAAGGGAACTGGTTTTGCTTCTGTATCTTCCGTCAATTGGCGATACGGCGTTTAATTCGTTTAAAGTCGTCATTGTTATTGTGTTGTTTGAAAGCGCAAATATAGCCATTTCAGATTTAAAAATGGAGCTTGATTTTTGAAATTGCCATTGAAATTGCCCCTGCTATTTCATTTTAGCAAGCTCTTTTCTAACAATTTTCATTCCTTCCGAACCTGTTGTAGCAATTATTTTAATATCATTTGGTATGTCATAAATCGTTGCAGGTTTTGGGTCTATGTAATATACCGGAATTGTGGATTTTGCAAAATTCATTAATCCTGCCGCAGGATACACTTGTAACGAAGTCCCAATTATGATAAGAATATCTGCTTTTTCGACAATGGTTACGGCTTCTTCCAATGCAGGAACTTCCTCGCCAAACCAAACTATATGTGGTCGCAACTGGTTTCCTTTGTCGTCGAAATCGCCAAAATTCAAATCGGTTTCCCAATCCAAAATATGATTTATATTCTTTGTACTTCGCACTTTCAACAATTCGCCGTGAAGGTGTAAAACATTCGAACTTCCTGATTTTTCGTGTAAGTTATCAACGTTTTGAGTGATGATGAAAACCTCGAAATCCTTTTCCAATTCGGCCAGAATTTGGTGACCTAAATTGGGTTGTACTTCCTGTAATTGTTGGCGTCTTTGATTGTAAAAATCCATCACCAATTTGGGGTTTCTAGTCCAACCTTCGGGTGTTGCGACATCCATAACGTTATGTCCTTCCCAAAGTCCATCGGCATCACGAAAGGTTTTGATGCCGCTTTCAGCGCTGATTCCAGCTCCGGTTAAGACGACTAATTTCTTTTTCATAGAATTTTTATTATTATGTCGTTTCGAGGAACGAATCAATCGCACTAAAAAAATAAACAAGTTGAGCAACAAATTTGATGACGCTCGTTCCTCGCAATGACAAGTTAGAATATTTATTTAAAACTACTCTTTTTTAGTATTTTTACCAAAAATAATTTCACAAAATGATAGACCTCGATTACCTTAATTTCTTAGAAAACATCCTGACAGAAAACCGCAAAACCAAGTTTTTAAGAGTATTGGAAAACAGAACCAATCATTTTACCGTGGTGGTCGAAGACATTTTCCAAATGCACAATGCCAGTGCGGTGATGCGCAGTTGCGAGGTTTTTGGGATTCAGGAATTGAATGTGATTGAGCAAAGATATGGTAAAAGCATTGATAAGGAAATTGCGATGGGAGCCCAAAAATGGGTTGACATCAATACTTTTGACAGTGTTTCGAATTGCGTGGACACTATGAAAAACAAAGGCTACCAAATTATTGCTACAACGCCACACGAAAATGATTCTGAAATGGACGATTTTGATATTTCGAAACCCAGTGCCTTGTTTTTTGGAACAGAACGAGATGGATTGTCGGAGGAAATTTTACAACGAGCTGATGGTTTTCTTAAAATTCCAATGGTTGGTTTTACCGAGAGCTTGAATATTTCAGTTTCGGCAGCAATCATCATTCAAAATCTGATGAACCGATTGCGACATTCCGACATTGATTGGCATTTGTCCGAAGAAGAAATTTTGGTAAAGCGCTTGGCTTGGGCCAAAAATTCCATAAAAGACATCAAAAGAATAGAAGAAAGGTATTATAGTCAATTATAAAAAACCTATTGTTAAGTTGATTTTTTATCGATAAACTACATAGCCCTTGTAATTTAAAGAGTTTTTTTTCCTTTAAACGATTTTTGTGTTTTTAGTAAGATATAGTTGATACGTTTGTAATATGTTTTATAAATAAATCATTACATGGGCACTAAAAATATATTCAGCACTTCTTACAGACAAGATTATTTTCAAGGATATTCCAATGGTTATAATCCGTTTTTAGATATTAACAAGAAAAAAAGCAGTGTTGCTTTTATTTCGGGATTTAATTCTGGTAGGATGGATTATGAGGAAATGAACGGACAAATTTCTAAAGGAATTCCTCAGCGTATAGTTACCATTAAAGTGTTAGAAGATTTTCTTTTGGCAGGCTTGCTTGGATTAAGTATAGAAGACACTGGTGATTATACCTCGTACCAACTCAACATAATATCCAAATGGTATCAAAGTGGTGTAGAGAAATACAATCCAAATCAAAGCGTTTACCTTTCTACGATACTTGAAGAGAGCGGAATTGAATTGAATTAAATCCACCAACCATTTTTCATTATATTACCCTATTTTTGAACAGTTTGGGAGTAATACTATTTAAGTGTCTTCTTGTTATTTTCTTTTCAAGATTTTGTATTCTTCATAGCAGGAGCTAATGGCATCTAGAATTTGCAGGTCATTGGCTGTTTTTACAAAGGATTCGGAGTAATTGCAACGTTCGAGAATTTCGGCTACTTCCTTTTTGTCAACGCCAAGAAGTACGGCGATGGTTTCTCGATCATACTTCGTTTCAAGCAGGTTGCGAACCGTGTTATCCTTCTTTATTTCTTTCAACCTTTTGAGTTCGGCAGGTTTCTTGCCAAAAAAATTATAAAGTGCATCAGCAGGATTAAAGATGGATCCCATCACTTTGCCAAAAGCTTCTGGCGCATATTCACCAGCTTCATAACCTTCTGTCAGGCCAGAAATGCTGTAACGGTAGTTTGTTTTTGTTGGGATTAATTTTGAATCTACTTCGAGATAACCTGTCAGGTTGTATCGTCCAACGAATACTTCTTCGAGTGCATAGGCTTTTTCGGTAAGTTGAATTGAGGTGGTTTTGGTTTTTACCCAGTCGTTGGTAACTCTAATTCTGAGGGATTGAAAACCAATACAGCTAATATGCAAAGTGTCATTTACGGATACTGCGAGTTCAAAACGACCTATATCATCTGTAGTGGTACCTCTAACTTTATTGATGTTGATGATATTTACATTTGGCAAAGGGAATTTCGTATTGTCGTTGATAATAGTGCCAGTAACGGTTTGAACGGATTCAATAACTTGTGAAAAAGCTGTTGAGGAGAATATTAAAAAAAAGAAAACTACAAAATATTTCATAAACTGTTTTAAAACTTTAAAAGTAATAAAAACGGGATTAAATATTTTGTAGTTTCAGTATAATTATAAGAAAATTAACAAAAGATATAATTTTCAATCCAATAATTCCCTTCTTCTTTGGAGAGGAGCTAGTGGAGAGTATTAACTTCTTCTTGGTCTTTTTTCTCTTGGCGTGTCACCAAAGCTTTCAGAGCGTCTTGCTGGTCTTTCTGATGAACCACCATCACGTCTTGGAGTTTCCGATGATCTTGGAGTTCTATCAGAGAAACCGCCAGTTCTTGGAGCTGCACTACTTCTAGATTCGCTTCTTGGACCAAATCCACCTTCTCTTGGAGCCGAACTTCTGTCGCTTCTAAATCCGCCACCAGAACCTTCACGTCTTGGAGCAAAACTTCCTTCTCTTCTTGGAGCTGAACTTCTATCACCACCTGAACGACCTCCGCCAAAACTGCCACCAGAACTTCTTCCGTTGTGATCACGTCTTCCGCCACCGTCGTTTTTAGAAATTTCAACATTGATTCTACGTCCTTCTAATTGTACGTTGTTCAATATTTCCATTACTTTATCAGTATGTTCAGGATCAGTATTAAAGAAAGAGAAACCTTCTTTTACATCTACTTTGAAAACGTCATCACGACCTAAATCCAATGTTTCTTTCAAGTAATCTTTCAACGACATCCAATCGAAATTGTCTCTGGATCCAATGTTCACAAAATATCTTGTGGCACCACCATTGTTACTTTCTCTTGGAGCACTGTCTCTGTCGTCACGTCTTTCAGAACCTGAAGATTGAGAAGAAATATCTCTTGTTTTCTTGTAGTAATTGATAAAACGGTTGAATTCTACCGATACCATTTTCTTGATTAATTCTTCTTTCGACAAACCTTCAAGAACGCTGTTGATTGCTGGAAGATAGTTGTCAATTTCGTGATCAACTTCAGTATCTTTTATTTTGTTGGCAAGGTGCAACAATTGGATTTCGCAGATTTCGATTCCAGAAGGAATTGTTTTTTCTTCGAATTTCTGTTTGATGATTCTTTCGATAGAAGAAATCTTGCGTATTTCACTTTTGGTTACAATAACGATAGAAGTTCCCAATTTTCCTGCACGACCTGTACGGCCAGAACGGTGATTGTAGGTTTCTATTTCGTCAGGTAATTGATAGTTTACTACGTGAGTAATGTTGTCAACGTCAATTCCACGAGCAGCAACGTCAGTAGCAACAAGCATTTGGATTTGGCGACCTCTAAAAGATTTCATTACACCGTCACGTTGCGCTTGAGATAAATCTCCGTGCAAAGCGGCAGCGCTGTAACCATCTTCAATTAATTTTTCGGCGACAGCTTGTGTGTCCCGTTTGGTTCTACAAAAAACTACGGAGAAAATGTCTGGATTAGCATCGGCCAATCGTTTCAAAGCTTCGTAACGGTCACGGGCATTTACCAAGTAAAATTCGTGAGAAACGGTAGCTGAACCGGAGTTTTTAGCTCCTACAGTAATTTCTACTGGGTCACGCATAAATTGTTTTGCAATTCGTGCTACTTCTGCAGGCATTGTAGCCGAGAATAACCATGTGTTTTTTTCGTCAGGTGTAGTCGAAAGGATGTTTACGATATCTTCGTAGAAACCCATATTCAACATTTCATCTGCTTCGTCAAGAATACAGTAATTAATTTGAGAAATGTTTACCAATCCTCTGTTAATCATATCTTGCATTCTACCTGGAGTAGCCACAATAACTTGTGCGCCTCTTTTGATGTCCCTAGCTTGGTCAGTAATACTTGCGCCACCATAAACAGCCACTACATTAATACCTTTTTCGTATTTGGAGTAGTTTTTAATCTCGTTTGTAATCTGCAAACATAGTTCGCGGGTAGGTGATAAAATTAACGCCTGTGTATTTCTGTTGTTGGCATCAATTTTTTGAATGACTGGAAAACCGAAAGCTGCCGTTTTCCCTGTCCCTGTCTGAGCCAACGCAACTAAATCAATGTCTTGTTCCAATAATAGGGGAATCGCTTTCTCCTGTACTTCGGTCGGATTCTCAAATCCTAGATCGATAATCGCACGTTGTAGCGATTCACTCAATCCTAATTGTTCAAATTTATTCATATATGTTTTTAAAATTTGGTGCAAAAGTACTGCTAATAAACGAGATAATCTAATGGAAAATCCAGATTTAAGATTTTATTGTTATTTGATAATCAGAATTTTAGGATTCAGATTTCAAATTTCAGATTTAAGTTTTTTGATTTAGGACTTAAATTTCGTCAGCACACCCATTTATTTTTTTATTTTTAAGTAGTTAATTAGTTGTTCCGTAGCCTTGCCGCGATGGCTGATTGCACCTTTTTCTTTTAGTGAGAGTTGAGCAAAAGTCACTTCAAAACCTTCTGGTTGAAAGATAGGATCATAGCCAAAACCTTGATTTCCTGTTTTTTCCAAAGTGATTTCGCCACGAGCAATTCCAGTGAAAAGCTGCTGTTTGCCGTTTAGGTTTAAAGCAATGACAGTTTTAAATTGGGCATTTCTAGTGGTTTTATGGGTCAAAGCCTCCAATAATTTATCCATATTGTCCTCAGAATTGCGTTGCTCGCCAGCATATCGTGCCGAGAAAACACCAGGTGCTCCGTTTAAAGCTTCCACTTCCAGTCCTGTATCGTCGGCAAAGCAATCGTAACCATAGTTGCGGGTAACGTAATTGGCTTTCATTATGGCATTTTCTTCGATGGTGTCAGCAGTTTCAGGAATTTCTTCTAAGCAACCTATGCTCTCCAAGCTAATAATTTCGATAGTGGAAGGAAGCAACTGTTGGACTTCAAGGATTTTATTTTTGTTGTTGGTGGCAAAAACGAGTTTCATTTTTTCATTTTAATTGGATAAAAGACAAAGATACAAGGTTTTGAAAAAGGTATGATGATATTCGATTTTCATTTTGGTTAAGTGTCATTGAAATCTTATTTTAAAATAATAATAAGTTTTAACTCATAATATTAAGTCATTTTGAGTAGATGAACTTACATACTTTTTGGTTAGAAATAATTTACTTATCATTGTATTCTAAATAAATTTGAAAGACAATGAGAAAAATAAGCATAATATTCGTTTTGGCAATAATTTTAGGGACAGTTTTTACTTCTTGTACCAAAGATGACAGTGGTCCAGTAAATATGAATTTTATTGAAGGAAAATGGAATTTCAATAAATCAACTGCTACTTCCAGTGGTTTTACGATACCCTATTCAACGGACTATTTTAAAAACGAGGATGGCTGTAATAAAGATTACATTGAGATTAAAACTGGAGGTATAGTGAAATACGGCGACTATTCGTTGAATTGTGTATTTACAGGAAAAGATGGAACTTGGTCACAAAGTGGAAATACTATCACAATTTTGGTAAATGGCTCCAGTTTCAACGGAACTTTTGCTGTTGCAAGTCTATCGGCAACCGAGTTACTTTTAAAAATTGATGGTGACTATGCTGGAAAAACAGGCACCTTTAACTTGTATTTCACAAAATGATAATTTGGTAAACTAGATTGTTTTTATACAAAATAGCCAGTGATTCAATAGCTTTTTACAAAAGAATAGAACTTTGGCTGTATTCAAAAAGGTATTTCTTTGAGAATGATAAATTTACTTTCTTAATTTAAAGTTAAAGTGTTGAAATTTTATATATTGAATTATAATTAATCGTATATTTGGATATGGTTTTGATTAATTACTTGTTTACAAAAATACCGAAATATGGAAAATTATTTATTAATTAACTAAAGGGTATGATAAAAGTAGATAATTGTAAATCAAAATCAATATTAGGAGGTCTGTAAAAAGACCTCCTTTTTTGTTTTGTATATAAATTAATTGTTTGAATGATGGATCTAATCAAAAACGGATCAAGTCAAAAACCTGTGGGGGAGCATTTTTTTTGTAACTTTATAAAACCTTGGGATTGAAACAAAAAAAAGCTTCGTTAATTAAACGAAGCTTTTTTTAATATAAGGTTTTGTGAATTAATAATTATTTAGAAGCCTAAAAGCTAACCTTAAGTTCGTCCTAAAAACTAATCAGGATTATAATCTTTACAAATTTATACAAACAAAAACGGGATAGTCTTAAAATTATATTAAATTTTAATCTAGTCAGGAAGCTTTTTTTATTTAATCAATTAGGGAATAAAATTTCACTTTTACGAGGTGACAATTTGACAATTTAGAAGTTTTGGCAGTACTTTTGCAATCCATAGAAAAGAATAAAAATGAATTTTAAAAATTTTTTTAAAAATAATATAAGCATGACGACTGAAAATACGGTAAACGACGAAATTGTTGATCAAACTCCAATTGAAAAAAACGAAAATGATTCTGACGCTTTGGATGCAAATATTGAAGATCGAGTTGAGGAAATAACAAAGGAAGAGCAATTAACTCAGGATTTAGCCTCTGAAAAGGACAAGTTTTTGCGGTTGTTCGCCGAATTCGAAAATTACAAGCGAAGAACTTCAAAAGAACGTGTAGAGTTGTTTAAAACCGCCAATCAAGAAGTATTGCTTGCGATGCTACCCGTCTTGGATGATTTTGACAGAGCAATAGCCGAAATCAAAAAAACAGATGACAATATCTTGATTCAAGGAGTAGAACTTATTCAAGAAAAACTAAAAAGTACTTTGGTTTCTAAGGGGTTGGAAGAAGTCGAAATAAAAGCTGGGGATGCATTTGATGCTGATTTTGCTGAGGCAATTACACAAATTCCTGCTCCGTCTGCCAAGATGAAAGGAAAAATTGTTGATGTAATAGAAAAAGGATACAAATTGGGCGACAAAATCATCCGTTTTCCAAAAGTTGTAATAGGTCAGTAGAGACACGATTAATCGAGTCTGTATCATACAAAAAAATATAAATGAAAAAAGATTTTTACGAAATACTGGGCATCACTAAAAATGCCGATGCTGCCGAAATTAAGAAAGCATACAGAAAAAAAGCACTCGAGTTTCACCCTGACAAAAATCCAGGCAATGCTGCGGCTGAAGAAAAATTCAAATTAGCGGCAGAAGCCTACGAAGTACTTAGTGATCCCCAGAAAAAAGCCAAATACGACCAATATGGACATCAGGCTTTTGATGGTTCTGGAGGTTTTGGCGGAGGTGGTCAACATGGTGGTATGAATATGGACGACATATTCAGCCAATTTGGAGACATCTTTGGAAGCGCTTTTGGTGGAGGCGGAGGTTTTGGCGGAGGAGGAGGCGGTTCCCGTCGCGTGAAAGGAAGCAACCTTCGTATCAAAGTAAAACTAACACTCGAAGAAATTGCTAACGGTGTCGAGAAAAAAGTAAAAGTAAAACGAAAAGTTCAAGCACCTGGCGTATCCTACAAAACCTGTTCTACCTGTAACGGTCAAGGTCAAGTAATGCGTGTTACAAACACTATTTTAGGTCGCATGCAATCGGCATCAACATGTCCTACTTGTGGTGGTTCAGGTCAAATATTGGACAAAAAACCATCCGAAGCCGATTCTCAAGGGATGATTCTGGAAGATGAAACAGTGACCATAAAAATTCCCGCAGGAGTTGTTGACGGAATGCAATTGAAAGTTTCCAATAAGGGAAATGATGCGCCGGGAAATAGCGTGCCAGGAGATTTAATAGTGGCTATCGAGGAAATTGAACACGAATTTTTGAAACGAGAAGGCGAAAATTTGCATTACGATTTATATATCAGTTTTGCCGAAGCGGTTCTTGGAATCTCGAAAGACATTGAAGCCATCAACGGAAAAGTAAGAATCAAACTGGAAGAAGGTATCCAATCCGGTAAAATCCTTCGATTGAAAGGGAAAGGAATTCCAAGCATCAACGGTTACGGAACAGGAGATTTATTGGTTCATGTCAATGTTTGGACTCCAAAAACGCTTAACAAAGAACAAAAACAGTTTTTTGAAAAAAATCTAACAGACGACAATTTTATTCCAAATCCAGAAAAAGGAGACAAATCCTTTTTTGAGAAAGTAAAAGACATGTTCTCATAATTTATAATTATAAAAAATTTTCCCATCCTTGCAATTCAGGGATGGGATTTTTTATTTTATTTAACAGCTTATTATTTCGATTTAACTATTTTTACCAACCCAAGGTCAAAAGTCCTAGCAGCAGAAACAAACCAAATATTAGCATGAGTAATATACTTGAAGTAAAAAATGTAGTCAAGAAATATGGCGATTATGTCGCGCTTAATGAAGTTACCCTTTCGATTCCAAAAGGAAGTATTTATGGTCTTTTAGGTCCAAATGGAGCCGGAAAAACATCGCTTATCCGGATTATCAATCAAATCACAATGCCTGATAGCGGAGAAATTATTTTTGACGGCGAAAAATTAAGTCCAAAACACATTCAATACATAGGATATTTGCCCGAAGAACGCGGTTTGTACAAAACTATGAAAGTTGGAGAACAATGTTTGTATTTGGCACAAATGAAAGGGCTTTCAAAAGCCGAAGCCAAAAAACAACTAGAGTATTGGTTCGAAAGATTGGGAATTCAAGGTTGGTGGAACAGGAAAATACAAGAGCTATCTAAAGGTATGGCGCAAAAAGTACAATTTGTGGTTTGCGTTTTGCACAAACCAAAATTACTGATTTTTGACGAACCCTTTTCCGGATTCGACCCGATTAATGCGAATGTCATTAAAGACGAAATTCTGGAATTACGAAAACAAGGATCCACAATTATTTTCTCTACTCACCGAATGGAAAGTGTCGAAGAATTGTGCGACCATATTGCCTTAATTCACAAATCGAACAAACTCATCGAAGGAAGATTGGACGACGTGAAACGTAAATTCAGGACTAATAGTTTTGAAGTGGGCATCATTTCAGATAATGTGGAAGGTTTGATGTATGACATCACCCAGAAATTTAAGGTAGGGCAAACCAATTTCAAATCACTTAATGACGAATTGAAACTCGAAATCCAAATCGGAAAAGCCACGCCAAATGAATTGCTCAGTGTTCTTACGCAAAGAGGTCAAGTAACCCATTTTGTCGAAAAAATCCCGAGTGTATCAGATATTTTTATCCAAACCGTTAGTGAAAAGTAATTTTATAGACCTCTAAAACTGATAACCTTTCTAAACTTATACCCTTTTTAATGAGCATCATATCACTAATAATTAAAAGAGAATTTGTCGCCAAAGTGCGGAATAAATCCTTTATTGTAATGACTTTTTTGAGTCCACTGCTCTTTGTGGGAATAGCTGCTTTTGTAAGCTATTTAAGCACGATGAAAGCTGACACAAAACGGGTTGCCATCCATGATGAAACCGGCTTGTTTGTCAATGAATTCAAAGCCTTAAACAGTAAGAATGGCGAATATGTCTATCACGATTTATCCTCAATTGACGTCCAATTTTTGAAGGACAGCATCACAAACGAAAGTTATGAAGGACTGCTTTTTATTCCGAAACTGACCAATCAGAAAGAGTTAGAAAACAAAATCCAATTTATCTCAAACAAAAGTCCCAGCATTTCATTTATCGAAAATCTACAAGATATCGTTGCGAAAAAATTGACGGACAACAATTTTGAAAAAGCGAATCTGGATTTATTGGCCATCCAAAATGCCCAAGCCAAAGTCAACATAAGTCTGGCAAAAGCTTCGGGAGAGCAAAGTGTTAAAGGACTCAATGAAATTAAGATTGCCATTGGCGGCGCATTCGGTTATCTCATTATGATGTTTATCATCATTTATGGCAATATGGTTATGCGAAGCGTCATCGAAGAAAAGACAAATCGTATTGTTGAAATCATTATTTCCTCTGTAAAACCATTTCAATTGATGATGGGAAAAATCATAGGAACTTCCCTCGCAGGATTGCTGCAATTCTTTATTTGGTCTATTATTGGACTGATATTAATGTTTGTCGCATCCGCTATTTTAGGCATCGACGCCAGCCCTGCGGCAAAAATTCCGCCCTCCATAGTCAAAGCAGCCCATCAAGAATTTGCTACAACGGCACAAATGTACATCAAGGAATTATGGGGCTTGCCCATTGGCACAATACTCAGTTGCTTTGTGATTTATTTCATTGGAGGTTATTTTTTGTACAGTTCATTTTATGCCTCAATTGGCGCAGCAGTCGATAACGAAACCGATTCGCAGCAGTTTCTTTTGCCTATCATACTGCCTTTAATTCTGGCAGTTTACATCGGTTTTTTTACCGTAATCAATGATCCGCACGGAACCGTTGCCACCGTATTTTCTATGATTCCGCTCACGTCACCCATCGTTATGCTGATGCGAATTCCGTTTGGCGTTCCATGGTGGCAGCTTATTATTTCCATCACATTGCTTTTCGGAACCTTCTTTTTCGTGGTATGGTTTGCCGCAAAAATCTACCGAGTCGGAATATTGATGTATGGCAAAAAACCAACTTGGAAAGAATTATATAAATGGTTGAAATATTAAAGTTTAATCGTTTAACCGTTTAATTGGTTAAACGAATAAACAGTTAACCGATTAATCAAAAAATAAATGAGTAAAATACTAATCATAGAAGACGAAGCCGCGATTCGAAGAGTGCTATCCAAAATACTTTCCGAAGAAAGCGATACTTATATTGTTGAAGACGCCGAAGATGGTGTTGCAGGCTTAGAGAAAATAAAAAACAACGACTACGATCTCGTTTTGTGCGACATCAAAATGCCTAGAATGGACGGAGTCGAAGTACTCGAAGCTGTAAAAAAGATAAAACCCGAAATCCCGATGGTTATGATTTCCGGTCATGGCGATATGGAAACCGCCATCCAAACTATGCGTTTGGGCGCTTTCGATTATATCTCGAAACCGCCGGATTTGAATCGATTATTGAATACCGTTCGCAATGCCTTGGACAGAAAACAACTCGTTGTCGAGAATAAAATTCTGAAGAAAAAAGTCAGTAAAAACTACACGATGATTGGCGAAAGCGAACCCATCAATCTCATTAAATTGATGATTGAAAAAGTGGCACAAACCGAAGCCAGAGTTTTAATAACGGGGCCAAACGGAACCGGAAAAGAACTCGTTGCTCACCAATTGCACGAAAAAAGCAATAGAGCTGATTTCCCTTTAATCGAAGTGAATTGCGCTGCGATTCCTAGTGAATTGATTGAAAGTGAATTGTTTGGCCACGTAAAAGGCGCTTTTACCTCGGCGGTGAAAGACCGTGCTGGTAAATTTGAAGCGGCTGACAAAGGAACTATTTTCTTAGACGAAATTGGAGATATGAGTCTTTCGGCACAAGCCAAAGTCTTGCGTGCTTTGCAGGAAAATATAATTACCAGAGTCGGTGCCGACAAAGACATCAAAGTCGATGTTCGCGTCATTGCTGCAACGAATAAAGACTTGAAAAAAGAAATTGCCGAGGGTCGTTTCCGCGAGGATTTGTACCATCGTTTGGCCGTAATCTTGATCAATGTTCCTTCCTTAAATGAAAGAAGAGACGATATTCCGTTGTTGATTTCGCATTTTGCCGAAAAAATTGCTACCGAACAAGGGAATGCCGTAAAGCATTTCTCCAAAGAAGCGGTTAAACTTTTGCAGGAATACGATTGGACGGGAAACATCCGCGAATTGCGAAACGTTGTGGAACGATTGATTATCTTGGGTGGAAACGAAATTTCGGAAAGCGATGTGCAACTGTTTGCCAGTAAATAAATTCTCAAGGCATCAGCCAAGAGCCAATTGGCAAAAGTTGAGCTGGAATGCATTACAAATCATTGTTTTTGACTCATACCTTTTGCCTAATTAACTAATCTAATGAAACTAAAAAAAATAAACGAAAACCTCCAACAAGCCCTCATTGAGAATGGTTTGACCGAAGCCAACGAGATGCAACAAGAAACATTTTCGACCCTAAAAAGCGGAGCCGATTGTATCATTATTGCTCCAAAAGGAAGCGGAAAAACTACGACAATAGTCATCAATGTGATTCAGAAATTGGCAGGAACCAACGAAGAGTCGCCTCGTGCCTTGATTATCGTGGAAGACAAAGTCAAGGTTTTGGAAATGGAAGAACTTTTCGAAAAATATGGGAAGAACTCCAATCTGGAGGTTTATGGCGTTCACGACAAAGGAGATATGGAATACGACAAAAATTATATCTCCACGGGAATTGATGTTTTGATTGGTACACCAAACAAGTTGGGCGAAATGTTTACAACGGCAGGTTATAATGTCAACCGATTAAAGATGTTCATTCTTGACGATGCCGATCCAATTTTGAAGTTGCGTCACGAGACCAAAATTATGCGCATTTCGAATAGCATTACGAAAACCCAACGCATTATATTTTCGGATGTCTTTACGGAAAGGATCGAAATTCTGGCCGAAAAAATGTTGGTAGAGCCTTTTGAATTCGATTTTGAGGAAGGTGAGGATGAAGATTTCGAAGAAGAGGATGAAGACCAAGAAGAGGAGTAATGATTGTTTAATATGTAGATATAATTTTAAATAAAAATAGTATGGGATTAATGAAGGTGTTTTCAGGAAGCGAAATTTTGGCCATAGCTTTACAGGAAAAAATAGAAGAAGCAGGCGTAAATACAATTGTTAAAAACAATATCCAATCCGCACAAATGGCAGGTTTTGGAACCACGGGACAAGCGGTTGAATTGTTTATCCAGGAAACCGATTTTGCGAAAGCGAATCCAGTAATCGAGGAATTCAGGTTGAGTATTTAAAATTTGTATATTAGTTATTCAAATAACTCTTTAAGATGGATATAACTGCAAAAAAAAATGAATTGATGAATTGGTTGCTTCAAATTAATGATGAAAGTAAGCTAAAAAAAATTATAGCCCTTAAATCTGTCTTGGACAAAGAAGTTGTTGCTCATACTATAAGTAGTAATCCCATCGATAGAAATAATATATCAATATGGTTAAAGAAGCCGATGAACGAATTTCATCAGGTAAATACACTACGATTGAAGATTTAGAAACAGAAATTGGTAATTGCAACTAAATTTTAGTTGCATATTTAAAAATATAAATCTATTTTTGTATGAGTAAAGTTGAAAAACTAATTGAAAAATTAAAATCAAAACCTAAAGATTTTACCTGGGATGAGATGGTAAAAGTTTTAAAAACTTTTGGATACGAGCAAACTTCTCAAGGAAAAACAGGAGGCTCTAGGCGAAAATTTGTTAATGAAAGCAACCAAATCATAAGTATGCATGAGCCGCATCCTCAAAAAGTATTAAAAGGGTATTAAATAGATTTGGTTATAGAACATTTGAATTTGTAAAGATGAAAAATTATTTAGAGTATAAAGGCTATTTGGGAACAGTAGAATTTTCGTCAGAAGACAGAGTTTTTTTTGGCAAAATACAAGGTATAAATGATTTAGTAACTTTTGAAGGAACAACTGTAGAAGACCTTTCTGGTGCTTTTGAAGATGCAGTAACAGATTATTTAGAAACTTGTAAAATATTAAATAAAGCGCCAGAAAAAGTTTTTAAAGGTTCTTTTAATGTTCGAATTTCACAAGAGTTACATAAAAAAACGGCTCTATTAGCTTCCAAAAAAGGATTGAATTTGAATGAGGTAATAAAAGAAGCACTCTCTTATATAGTGACTCACGAAGAAGTATTGAATTAAATAATTAATCCTTTATTTCAGGAATTCTGCTTGAATATTGAGCCTTAAATTTAAAATATATAAAAAGAAGTAATGAAATATAAAATGCTAGTGGTAGATATGGACGACACCTTGTTGACCGATGACCACGAAATTTCAAACCAGAATAAGGAAATGCTTTTAAAAGCTCAGGAAATGGGCGTTTATGTAGTTCTAGCTTCGGGTAGACCCACATCGGCAATGATTGAATATGCCAAAGATTTGCAATGCGATGTCAATAATTCCTATATGATTTCTTTTAATGGTTCCACGATTACGGATTTAAAAGAAGACAAAGTGCTTATTGAACACGCATTAACAAAAGAACAAGTTCATTCCTTGTACGATTTTAGTCAGCAAAACAATACTCATATTATCACTTATTTGAATGGTCAAATTATAAGTGAAACTAATTCAGAATATATTGATCTTGAAAGTAATATCACAGGTTTGGAGCTTGTAATTGTTCCGAGTTTTAAAGATGCAGTAACAACTTCAGCGGTAAAATGTCTTTTATTGGAAGAACCAAGCTATCTCAAAAAGGTTGAATCTGTTTTGAAAGCCGCAATGCCTGATTTGAGTGTTTGTATGTCGAAACCCTTTTTTCTGGAAGCAGCACCAAACGGAATTGACAAAGGAGCTGCGATTCAAGTTTTGGCCGAAAAACTAAATATTCATCAAAGCGAAATTATTGCTATTGGAAATGCCGAAAACGATTTAACAATGGTGCAATATGCCGGATTAGGCGTTTGGGTTGATAATGTAGATCCTGAACTAAGACATCATGCAAATGTTATTGTTGCTTCTAACAATGATCACGGCGTTGCCGAAGTGGTTCGGAGGTTTATTTTGAACTAAGAAATTTGTTTTATCCAATTTTGAAAGTTTGACATTTATCAATATTAATCCGTGTAAATCTGTTGCATCTATTTTACCTGACATTCGGCAGAAAGATTCGTGGTTGATTTTAGGCATTACATAAATCTACATCTCTAAAATTGCCCAATTCCTTATTTAATCTATCTTTGCAACTTTCAAAAAAAGCGCTAATCGATTAAACGATTAACCGAATAAACAAATCAACTATAAAATGATTACAGTTAACGATATCTCCGTTCAATTTGGCGGAACTACTTTATTTAGAGATATTTCTTTTGCCATCAATGAAAATGACAAAATTGCCCTTATGGGTAAAAACGGTGCCGGAAAATCAACGCTTTTAAAGATTATTGCAGGTCAAAGCAAGCCTTCGACAGGGAATATTTCAGCACCAAAAGAAGCAGTAATCGCTTATTTGCCACAGCATTTATTGACCACAGATGGCGCGACAGTTATGGAGGAAACTTCAAAAGCTTTTGGAGAAATCTTTAGCATGAAAGCCGAAATCGACGAAATCAACGAACAATTGACCATTCGTACCGATTATGAAAGTGATGGGTATATGAAATTAATCGAAAGAGTTTCAGACTTGAGCGAGAAATTCTATGCTATCGAAGAAGTTAATTATGAAGCCGAAGTAGAGAAAATTTTGACAGGTTTGGGTTTTCTTCGCGAAGATTTTTCGCGGCAAACGGCGGAGTTTTCAGGTGGTTGGAGAATGCGAATTGAATTGGCCAAAATTCTTTTGCAAAAACCAGACTTGATTCTATTGGATGAGCCAACCAATCACATGGATATTGAAAGTATCCAATGGTTGGAAGATTTCTTGCTTAATTCGGCTAAAGCTGTTGTGGTAATTTCGCACGATAGAGCTTTTGTTGATAATATTACGAATCGCACCATCGAAGTGACTATGGGAAGAATCTACGATTATAAAGCCAAGTATTCTCATTATTTGGAACTCAGAAAAGACAGACGTTTGCACCAACAAAAAGCTTATGACGAGCAACAACGCATGATTGCCGATAACAGAACTTTTATTGACCGTTTTAAAGGAACATTTTCTAAAACAGATGCTGTGCAATCCAGGGTTAAAATGCTGGAAAAGCTGGTTATCGTTCAGGTTGACGAAGTTGATACTTCGGCTTTGAAATTAAAATTTCCGCCTGCAGTTCGTTCCGGTCAATATCCTGTGATTGTAAAAGATTTGTCCAAATCGTATGGAAATCACGTGGTTTTCAAGGATGCCAATATCGTGATTGAAAGAGGGCAAAAAGTTGCTTTCGTCGGTAAAAATGGAGAAGGAAAATCAACGATGATCAAAGCCATTATGAAGGAAATCGGTATTGATTCTGGAAGTCTAGAAATTGGTCATAATTCACAAATTGGGTATTTTGCTCAAAACCAAGCCGCTTTGTTGGATGAAAATGCTACAATTTTTGAAACCATAGACGATATTGCCGTTGGTGATGTTCGAACGAAGATTAAAGATATTTTGGGAGCTTTTATGTTTCACGGTGACGATGTGACCAAGAAAGTAAAAGTACTGTCAGGTGGCGAAAAAACACGTTTGGCGATGATAAAATTATTGTTGGAACCCGTGAATTTATTGATTCTTGATGAGCCATCGAATCATTTGGATATGAAAACTAAAGACATCATCAAAGACGCTTTGCGAGATTTTGATGGAACTTTAATTTTGGTTTCGCACGACAGAGATTTCTTGGACGGATTAGCGACTAAGGTTTTCGAATTTGGAAATAAAAGAGTAAAAGAGCATTTTGAAGATGTTGCCGGTTTCTTGGCACACAAAAAAATGGACAGTATGAAAGAAATCGAGAAATAATCAATTTGTCGTTGTCTGTTCGAGCGCAGTCGAGAACTTAATTATCCGAATATAGGCATCTTGATTGCGCTCAATGTGACAATGTTATTTTGAGTTAATACCGATTATGTATTCAATATAGTCTAATGATTTAGACTATTTTCATACTATAGCGGCATTACACCAGAACATTTCGGACTACAAAATAATTATAATTGGTATAACTTCTATTTTAAAAGTTTTTTCTTTTTTGATATAAAGAAATGTAAGAGATAACAGCGCAAACGGTTCCTATAATAATCAAATTTAGAATTGCTCCATAAGTTTGAGAAAATGTTCCATTTTCGACAATTAAAATTCTAAAAGCTTTTAGAAAATGTGTCAGCGGAATTAGGTTTGCAATTCCCTGAACCCAAACTGGCATTTGGCTTAAAGGCCAAGTAAAACCACTCAAAATAAAACTTGGCGTAGCAATTACCATTAATACTTCGGTTGCTTTTAACTGTGATGGAATCAAAATGCTGACTAAAATCCCAATGAAACAGACCGAAAGCACAAATACGCCAGCGACAATAGTAAGCGGCAGTATATTGTCATATAAGGGAATTCTAAACCATAAGGTAAATAACCAATATAAGATCCAAAGTCCAAAACTCATAATCAAATAAGGAATGATTTTTATCCAAATCAATTTGAATAAGGAAGGGCATATTTCAACTAATTTTTTAAATGTACCTTTTTCATGTTCTGATGCAAAAGAAAGTGCTAAACCCAACAACAAAACTTGTTGTAAAACCCCAGCCAAAACTCCAGGCCATAGAAAATACATATAGTTTGTGCCTCGGTTGTATTTCTTTATAAATGTTGTTTTGAAGGGTTCGTATTGAGATGAAATTAAATTTTCGGGTGTTCCTTGTTTGCGTAAGGTTTCCATTTGGACGCCCACTTTTAATGTTCCCAAGCAAACTTGTAAGGCCGAAGAAGCATAATTGGCAGTTAATACATTGGATGCATTTACAATGGTTACAATTTCGGGATATTTTTTTGTCAACACCATTTTCTCAAAACCTTTTGGAATAATCACAACACAAGCGGCTTCCTTATCGATGGCGATTTGAGAAAGATTGTTTTGATCATAAAATAGTGCTGACATATTCAGAACTTCATTGTCATCAAACATTTGAATTGCTTTTGCGCTCATCTCGCTACGGTCTTCATCCACAACAACTATTGGCAAATCAGTCACTTTTCCTTTGCCGTAAACATAACCTAATAGAATTCCGTAAAGTATTGGTGCTCCAATAAAAAGCATGCGTAGAATTTTATTTTGCCAAAACAGTTTGAATTCTCTTTTGAGAAGCGTCATAGAATGTCTCATAATTTAAAGGGATAAAGTAACAGTAGCTTTTGTAATTAAATCTTTGGCTTCCTGATTGCTTGAAGGGGTTATTTTAATTTCAAATAAACTTTCCTGCATTTCAAAATCAGGATAAGCGGTAGCGATATTTCCATAAGCACCCAATTGTTTTACAGTGGAAACGATACCTTTAATATCTTTCTTTTGGTATGGAATGTGAACCATAACTTCTTGTCCCTTTTGCAGTTTATCCAATTTGCTTTCGGGAATAGTAAAACGGAAATAAGTTCCGTTTGCGATGTAACCGTTAAACAAGGTATATCCTGGTAAAGCCAGTTCGCCAATGTTTAAAGTTATGGTTTCAATACTCATATCTTGTGGGGCAATTACATAGCGTTCTTTGTTAGCGGTTTCCACTTCCTGTAATGCTCCAAAAGCTCTTTCCTGCTGTCCGAGAGCCATATTTTGTTGCTCGATTCGACCTCCTTTTTTGGCCTCATCTAATTCGGACTGAACGGCAATATATTGAGATTGTGCTCCTTGATATTTAGCAAAAGCTTCATCGAAAGTCTGCTGCGAAACCAGAGAATCTTTAAGCATATTACTGAGTCGCTTAATTGATTTCTGAGCAAAATCATATTGTTCTTTAAGTCCTTTATTTTTGGCTTCAAGCTGTTTAATTTGATTGTCAGTAGCTCCTTTTACTGACATATTGTATTGTGCTTTAGCCGAAATCACAGCTCCTTCTGCTTGATTTATTTTAGCGCTAACTTCGGGGATATCAAGGATGGCAAGTGTGTCTCCTTTTTTTACCAAATCTCCTTCTTTTACAAATATATTTATAATTTTCCCGGGAATTTTGCTTACTATAGCAATTTGTTCGTTTTCTATTTTGCCTTGAATTTGGCTTTTACTTATATTTTTTTCACAACCAATAAATAGAGATGCGATGACTAGTAAAGCGATTATTCTTTTCATAAAGTGTTATTTAATTTGGATAAATGTTGTGTGAGTTCGCCTGTGGCCCTAATGGTTTCAATAGCGGACAAGCGTTGTTCTATTAGGATATTAATTTTGTTTACGGATGATTTGTAGGAATCATTTTCGGCTTCTAAACGTTCCGAGATGTTGATCAAACCTTCCTTATATTGTTTTATGGCCAATACAAGATTGTTATTGGCAACTTTTTCCTGCTGTGTCACGATTTCTATTTTTTGATTCAAAACCGTATAATTCACATAGTTATTTTCTAAAAGTAATTCCAATTTTTCTTTTGTATCGTCAATTTGGTTTTGTACTTGTTCGATATTTATTTTGGCTTCGTGGATTTTGTGTTTTCTTTCAAAACCGGCGAATATTTCCCATTTCATTGCGGCTCCAATCATCCAATTGGGACTAATGGTCATTTCGGTTATTTCTAAATTCAATGGTTTGTTTAGTCCCGGAATCACAGGAGTCGTGGTATTAGCATCAAAAACACTAGAATAAGTCATACCTCCAAAAGCGCCTAAAGTGGGCAAATAAGTTCCTTTCTCTTTTTTCAATAGGTATTCATTGGCTAATTTGAATGATTCCAAGGCTTTGATTTCCTGCTTGTTTTCAGGGCTTAATTTTTCTTCCGTTATTATGTATGGAACCAAGTCGTGATTGACATTGTCAATTTCCGAATTGGAATAATCTGTTAGATAATGTATTTTTCTATAGACCAATTTGCGTTTTCCTTCTAACTCAATTTTTTTCGAATTTAATTCTAATGAAGCTAATTTTATTTTATCCCTGTCATAAGGAATAGCGAGTCCTTGTTCGATGGCTTTAGAAACCCTTTTAGTTTCCGTTTGCAATCTTTTGTCGCTGTCAATAAGCAGTTTTTCTACTTCGTTCAATAAGGTTAATTGGTCAAATGTGTTTATAACCTCCATGATGATGCCGTCTTTTTCGGATTCTTTCAAATATTCCGCGCCTTTAGCTTTTTGTTCCAAGGCTTTTGCTCCGTTTGGAATTTGCATCCCACTGAACAAAACCGTTTTTGCCATTACGGTTCCATTGAAAATATTTCCATAATTATCGAAGGTTTGTTTGCCGTCAAACAAAGTCAAATTGACTACGGGAACTGTTACCGGAGCAGCATCTATTGTTAATTTATTGTCGTAATAGGTATATAGTCCGCTGGCTTCGACGGTAGGAATGTATTTGTTCCAAACTCCTTTTTTTTGAAGGTTGATTTTTTCGATTTCGAGTTCTTTATTTTTAATAGAAATATTCTTTTCAATCGCCTTATTTATAGCTTCGTCCAGTGAAGTAGAAATTATTATTTGAGCATTACTTTTGGTGATGGAGAAAAGAGAGATGATTATTAATACTAAATATTTTTTCATTTTGTTTTAAGTTCTAAATTGTCGTAAATCTGATGAAAAGTGTCTCTTACGATTTTGAGGTTTTCAGGGTCAATTCCTTTTACAGCGCTATCAAGAGTTTGATTTACAATTCGAATTACTTCCTTTTCGATTATTTTACCTTCGGGAGTTAGAAAAATTAAATTCAATCGTCTGTCTTTAGCGTCCGGCCGTCGTTCCACCAGATTTTCTTTCTCTAAATTATCAATCAAGCGGGTAATTCCTGGTTTGTCCTTGTAGGTTCTGTCGGCTAAGGTTTGTTGGGAACAACCGTCATCCTGCCAGAGAACCCCCAAAATTGTCCATTGTTCCTTTGTCAACGTGATGTTGTTTTTTTTAAAGTTATTTAACAATGCCCTGTTAAAAACCGAATGGGTTCTTCCAGACAAAATACTGTATAAATTTTCAGGTGTAAAAATAGTTTCCATAACAATAGTTGTTTAAACAACTACAAAAATATAATTATTTATTTAATAGACATTCATTTATTGTTAATTATTTTTAAATTTTAATTAAATTTTTAAAATGTTGTTTTTAGTGTTTGGTTATCAATGCAAAAAAAACGAACGATTGTTTAAAGAGGCACTGCTTGATTTTGATTAAAAAATATTTTTTTTGGCACAGAAAGACTGTCTAGGGATTTAAATTTGCTAAAAAAGAGTGAAAGAATTTTTTTCAATGGTATTTACAATTCAAGTTTTAATTATTTACGTTGATTTTGCGGACTTCTCTTTACATAATTTGAGTTTTCTTCAGGAACGATTTTTTTATTGGATTGCTAATTAAGTACAGAAAATTTTCAAAAAAAAATGCTGTTTCCTAGTGAAACAGCATTTTTTTATATTCGTATTCCAGGAGGAAGTAATTCTTTGTATACAGGATTCTTTTTGAAGAAAAGAACAATTTTGGGAAGTATGGGAACCACTTTCAGTTTTCTTTCAATGGCAATTGTCATAATTTCCTTGAGCAAATTTGAAATAAATTCCTCGTCGTCAAATAAATCCGGGACATTTATTTTTGTTAAGAATATTTTTTTCTCTTGAAAAGAATATTCTACCGTGACTAGTCCTTTATCAACGATGGTTTCAAATTGTCTGGCAAAAGTATTGTCCTTGATTTCAATAATGATTGGGGTATCCATAATATTTTTGTTTATTTCATTGGCACTTCAGCCAAAAGTATTTTTGCTTTTGAATTGACTTTGATTTCAAATAGGTCAAAGTCAATGATTCCCATTGCGTCTCTAGCTTTCAAAATCTGATTGTCCACTTCAATTTCGCCTTCAATCAAGAAAAGATAAACGCCGTTTTCGAGGATATTTATTTATAAGTGACGGAGGTGTCATTTTAGAAAATTCCCAGATTAAAAAAAGTTTGCTGGTGAATCCATAACGCATTTCCGTCATTTTTATCTTTTGGAGAAACAATATTTACAAAGGTATTGATTTGATTTTCAATATCAAATGATTTCTGGTCGTATCTTGGGGTAAGGTTGTCTTTGTCGGGGAATACCCATTGCTGCAGCGTTTTTACTTGATCTTTTTGGCTTGCATTCACCTTTGAATATTCAACTTCTGAACCGGTGCTCATCACTTGCACTTCACCAAAACGGATTAAGCATCTAATGCTCATATGTCTTTGTGTTTTAAAATAATTTCCAACGGAATTGTGATAATTTCCATATTAGCCGGAGGTTCCGCTAAAAAACTGGTTCCGCCATTAATGGTATTGTCGTTCAAAACACGCAACATCCTAAATTGAAATCGATTTGGATTAAAATAATTTTCCAAAGAAAAGGAGAAATTGGTTTTGAGTCAACCATAATTTGTTTTACCTCTTGAGTTGAATTCAAATTCTTTTGTTGTCATAATTTATTTATAAAATAGAGCTGAAATGTGGCTGGTTTCAATAAATAATTTAATTTTATGCAAAATTCGTGATAAAATATCGGAATACCGATATAAAGAAGTTAAAACCCAATTATGAATAAAATACCAGTTTATATGATGCCTGGTTTAGCTGCAAGTTCTTCCATTTTTGAAAGAATTGTTCTTCCGGACGCTATTTTTGAAATTGTACTTTTAGAATGGGAAATTCCATTAGACAGGGAAACTTTAAAGGAATACGCCAAACGGATTGCAAAAAAAATTCAACATCCCAATCCAATTTTGATAGGTGTTTCTTTTGGTGGGATTTTAGTTCAAGAAATGGCACGATTTATTGATGCCAGAAAAGTAATCATTATTTCGAGCGCAAAAAGCAATTTGGAATTTCCTATGAGGATGAAAGTGGCAAAAACCACGAAAGCCTATAAACTGATTCCAACGAATTTGCTTGCGAATGTAGAAAGTCTGGTCAAGTTTTCCTTTGGTGCCAAAATAGACCAACGACTCAAATTGTATGAAAAATTCCTCCGCATTAGAGACAAGCGCTATTTAGATTGGGCAATTGAACAAATAATTTTTTGGGAAAGAACCGCTGTCGATGAAAATGTCATCCACATTCACGGAGATGAAGACGATGTTTTTCCGATAAAATACGTTAAAAATTGTATCGTGGTAAAAGGAGGAACCCACGCTATGATTTTGAGTAAATACAAGTGGTTTAACGAAAACTTGTCTAGAATTATATTGGAATAAAAAAGTTAGCCACGAATTACACGAATTTTCACAAATTGAATTAGTGGGAATTAGTGTAATTCGTGGCTTTTTTTAATTTTATCCCTATCCTTTGGAAAGAGTCGGGGTGAGAATTATATTTTCTTCATCTGATCTTTCATCATCTTGATTTGGTCGGTCAACATATTTTGTTTGTCCAATTTTTTGGCCTCGTTCAATAATGTTGTCGCTTCTAGTTTTCTTCTTCGGGTCATAGCGACTCCAGCAAGATTCAATTTGGCAACAGCCAAATCCATATCCATTGACAATCCCAATTCAATTGCTTTCTTGAAATATTTTTCGGATTGATTCAGGTTGGTTTGCGAAAGCATAATTCCGTGCAAATAATTGAAATATCCTTGCTGTTTTCTTATCAAAGCCGTTTCAGGGTTTTTGATATAAGCCAACCATTTTTTGGCTCCTTCAAAATCTTGTTTCCTCAATTTTAGAAATGCCAATAAAATAAATTCGTTTTTAAAGTAAAGAAAAATTGGAAAGGCAGACATTAGAATAAGGAATATTCCGTTGCCGATATTGCCTTCAGTAAATTGCCAAATGCCAGTAAAAACGATAAGTCCGGCAATAATAAGTTTGATATTTTTGTGAAACATAATAAGTAAATTTATATCAGCAAAGATAACAAAAGGAATTAAAAAAAAAATTATAAAACCACTTGCCAGAAATAAAAGTCTTTGTATATTTGCACTCGGTTTTAGAGTAACGATTACTCCAACCACAAAGACATCGTAAATACATTTTTAAAGATACAAAGCAATGAGCAAAAGAACGTTTCAACCATCGAAAAGAAAAAGAAGAAATAAGCACGGATTTATGGACAGAATGGCTTCTGCAAATGGAAGAAAAGTCCTAGCTCGTCGTAGAGCCAAAGGAAGACACAAATTGACTGTATCTTGCGAACCAAGACATAAAAAATAATGTTTCTATAAACATCATAAAGGCGTTACTTTTTTTAGTATCGCCTTTTTTTATACCTTATCGTTAAAATAATTTCAAGTTCAAGGATTAATGTTATAGAAATAACTTTAAACGTTAAACTTTAAACAAAAAAAACAAAAAAAAATGCCTAAAGACAACTCCATAAAATCGGTTTTAATAATAGGTTCGGGACCAATTGTTATCGGTCAAGCTTGCGAGTTTGATTATGCTGGTTCCCAATCAGCACGTTCCATTCGTGAAGAAGGAATCGAAGTTATCTTGATTAACTCGAATCCAGCAACTATTATGACCGACCCTTCGATGGCTGATCATATTTATTTATTGCCTTTGACAACTAAATCAATTATCCAAATCCTAAAAGCACATCCACAAATTGATGCTGTTTTGCCCACAATGGGAGGGCAAACCGCTTTGAACTTGTGTCTGGAAGCTGACGAAAAAGGAATTTGGGCAGATTTTGGTGTAAAATTAATTGGTGTTGATGTTAACGCTATCAACATTACCGAAGACAGAGAACAATTCAAACAACTGTTAAAGAAAATTGGAGTGCCATCTGCACCAGCAGAAATTTGTACTTCTTACCTTAGAGGTAAAGAAATTGCACAGGAATTTGGTTTCCCGTTGGTAATCCGTCCTTCGTTTACTTTAGGAGGAACTGGAGCGGCTATTGTGTATAAAAAAGAAGATTTCAATGAACTTTTAACCCGTGGGTTAGAGGCTTCGCCTATTCACGAAGTTTTGATTGACAAGGCTTTGATGGGTTGGAAAGAATACGAATTAGAATTATTGAGAGATAAAAACGATAATGTAGTCATCATCTGTTCTATCGAAAATATGGATCCAATGGGAATTCATACCGGCGATTCCATTACGGTTGCACCAGCAATGACATTGTCTGATACGACTTTCCAAAGAATGAGAGATTATGCTATCTTGATGATGCGTAGTATTGGTAATTTTGCTGGAGGTTGTAACGTGCAATTCGCAGTTTCACCTGATGATAAAGAAGATATTGTAGCGATTGAAATCAATCCTCGCGTGTCTCGTTCATCGGCTTTGGCATCAAAAGCAACGGGTTATCCTATTGCTAAAATTGCTTCGAAACTGGCTTTGGGATACAATCTTGATGAATTGCAAAACCAAATCACCAAATCAACTTCGGCTCTTTTCGAACCGACTTTGGATTACGTAATCGTGAAAATTCCACGTTGGAACTTCGATAAATTCGAAGGAGCTGACAGAACTTTGGGACTTCAAATGAAATCCGTTGGTGAAGTAATGGGAATTGGACGCTCGTTCCAAGAGGCCTTGCACAAAGCCACGCAATCATTGGAAATCAAGAGAAATGGGTTAGGAGCTGATGGAAAAGGATATAAAAACTACGAACAAATTATCGAGAAACTGACTTTTGCGAGTTGGGATCGTGTTTTCGTAATTTATGATGCCATTGCTTTGGGAATTCCACTTTCGAGAATTCACGAAATCACTAAAATTGATATGTGGTTCTTGAAACAATACGAGGAATTGTATACTTTGGAAAAAGAAATAACCAACTTTAAATTGGAAACTTTGCCAAGAGAATTGCTTTTAGAAGCCAAACAAAAAGGGTTTGCCGACAGACAAATTGCGCACATGATAGGTTGTCTTGAAAGTCAAGTTCACAGTTTGCGGATGACTATGAGTATCAATCGTGTTTTTAAACTGGTTGATACTTGTGCGGCTGAATTCAAGGCTTTGACACCATATTATTACTCGACTTTTGAAGCCGAAATCGAAAAAGCAAACGGAGAACGCTACGTTCACAATGAAAGTATTGTTACAGATAAAAAGAAAATAATTGTTTTGGGTTCAGGACCAAACCGAATTGGACAAGGAATCGAATTTGATTATTCTTGTGTTCATGGCGTTTTGGCAGCCAAAGAATGTGGTTACGAAACGATAATGATCAACTGTAATCCAGAAACGGTTTCGACCGATTTTGATACAGCCGATAAATTATATTTCGAACCTGTGTTTTGGGAACATATTTACGATATTATCCAACACGAAAAACCGGAAGGTGTCATCGTGCAATTAGGCGGACAAACAGCTTTGAAAATTGCGGAAAAATTGTCCAAATACGGTATAAAAATTATTGGAACCAGCTTTGACGCTCTAGATTTAGCCGAAGACAGAGGAAGATTCTCTGAACTTTTATCCGAGTTGAAAATCCCTTTTCCACAATTTGGAATTGCCGAAACAGCTGACGAAGCTTCTGCTTTGGCAGATACTTTAGATTTTCCTTTATTGATTCGTCCTTCTTACGTTTTGGGTGGTCAGGGAATGAAAATCGTGATTAACAAACAAGAATTAGAAGAGCATGTTATCAATTTATTGAAAACGATTCCAGGAAACAAATTGCTTTTAGATCATTATCTTGACGGTGCCATCGAAGCGGAAGCCGATGCGATTTGCGACGGCGAAAACGTTTATATCATTGGAATAATGGAACACATTGAACCTTGTGGTGTACATTCTGGAGACAGTAATGCGACTTTGCCACCGTTCAACTTGGGTGAATTTGTGATGACCCAGATTAAAGATCATACCAAGAAAATTGCTTTGGCCTTGCGAACCGTTGGTTTAATCAACATACAGTTTGCGATAAAAGACGATATCGTTTATATCATCGAAGCGAATCCTAGAGCTTCTCGTACCGTTCCTTTTATTGCAAAAGCGTATGGCGAACCGTATGTAAATTATGCTACGAAAGTAATGCTAGGTGAAAATAAAGTAACAGATTTCAAATTTAATCCGCAATTGAAAGGTTATGCCATTAAGCAACCGGTTTTCTCTTTCAGCAAGTTTCACAATGTGAACAAAGCCTTGGGGCCAGAAATGAAATCAACAGGAGAAAGCATCTTGTTTATTGATGATTTGAAAGACGATCAGTTTTATGAATTGTATTCTCGAAGAAAAATGTATTTGAGTAAATAAAACTTGAATTTTTATATGGAAAAAGCCTCGAAATTTCGAGGCTTTTTTGTGTTTTATAGGAATACTATGGGCTCACATAAAAAAGTTGGGGAGAAGTTATAAATTTGCCTAAAAAAAGCAAATGGATTTTAGTATATTTTCTTCTTTTCTGCCAGAGGGTCTTTTATCTCATTTTGATATTGTTGGTTT
>Ga0105051_10001300_pt1 | contig 34418 bp, 39 predicted proteins | sample FRY02_FD_78383 | JGI IMG/M metagenome (GOLD analysis project Ga0105051, IMG submission 78383) | Freshwater microbial communities from Lake Fryxell liftoff mats and glacier meltwater in Antarctica - FRY-02 (megahit assembly) | ecosystem: Environmental > Aquatic > Freshwater > Ice > Glacier... | reverse complement strand
CTATAATCAGAGCTGTGGACCCTATGTGTGGACGAAGGGGCCGGAGAAACTCCGCAAGATTATAGATCTTACGAAATCATTCCAAAACGAAACGCACACTTAATTCACGAACGATGCACTAGTTTGAGAGTCATGAACGGGATCACCACAATTGTCGCCAAAGTCCACCTTTCAAAAGGAATTACCCGGAACCCCCGGAACCCCCGGAACCCCCGGAACCCCCGGAACCCTCGGAACCCCCGGATCACAAGGTGAAAGGCAGCCCCCCGGATATTAAAACTGTTCGACTAAGAATATGAAATCCAGAAACATACTACTCATTGTTGGCGCAATCATTATGCCGCTTTCAGCTTTGTCAGCTAATCCCAAAAAAGATGCTGAGCCGATGAAGAAAATCACAGATCAAGATTTTATAATCTCGTCCCTGTTGCATCGTATTTACGAGCACTCAATCCAGGCAGAGAAAATAGAGGAAAAACTTAAGAACGTTGAAAAGGAGCGCTCTCCTCATGATGACATTCCTGCTGCGAATCTTAAGTTAGTAATCAAGCGACTTGAAGCGATCGCTGATGTCCCTTCATTTAAGGCCAAACTCGCGAAGGATTTAGCAAAGATCAAGAAATCTAGGTTGGGCCCGAAACACCCAACTCGAAGGTGGCTTGAATTGTTGTCGCAGTCGTTGGAGAAATACAGCAAACCATCCAAGTAGTCGAATAAGGCGCTGGACAACCCGCTACCCGCTCGGAGTTAAAGTCTGGTGGTAACGAAAACCCTAACCCTGAAACGGAGGGGCGCTCCCGGTAGCGGGTGTCAGGCCTCAAACGTTGCTAAAAATGCATCATCTCTATCGACATACAGCCGTTACCGTAATTACAACATTACTAGCTTTCTGCTTAGGAACTTGGTGGGCATCTACACTTCCTGCCATCCAAGTTGAATTTAAGAAAACGATCATTCTTGAAATCGGGATTAATTCGGCAATTGCTGGTGGAGGGTTTTGGCTAGTAATGAGTTTGCTGTTGTCCAAGTCTAAACCTTTATTATGGATCCTTATAGGCGCTGTTTCTTCACTATAATGCCAAGGCACCTGTTCTCGGACGCCACCCACTTCGATTGCGCCAGTGCGATCCGAGGCAACCCACAGAAACAGAATTATTCCGTCTGCCCACGACATTGGTATGTTGATGCTGATTTCAACTGCACACGATGCAGCAAGGAGTTCACGTGGACGGCAACTGAGCAGAAAGCTTGGTTCGAGGATTACTTCTTCTGGATTGATTCGAGCCCACGCCATTGCAAGAAGTGCATGTCAGATCGAAGGCACCTCGAATCTCTGAGGAAGGAGTATGATTCGACTGTCTCTGCGGCCCGTCATAAAGGCGCTACCGACACGAAGTGCCGTATCATCGAGATCGTTCGCGAATTGGAATCCGTATTCGGCAACTTGCCGGAGAAGATGATCGAGACGAAGGATCTCTTCGATCGCCAAATACTGAAGGCTCAACAAGGAGCTCCACAGCCCCCCCCTGACCCGCCACTAGTCGAATTTCCCATGACCATTCCAACCTCAACCCTGAGGTCAACGCCCGCTCCCGGTCAGGGATTCTGTGAGCTTTGACGTTGGGCAATAAAAAAGAACTGCTTGCGCTGTGTCACAGGCGTGATACATTACCGACATGTCCCAAGCCGCCGTGATTCACGCTCGAATTGACCCCGCCACCAAGGCCGCGACCGAGCGCATACTCGAAGCCATTGGATTGACACCGACGGAGGCGATTCGACTGCTCTATCGGCAGATTGCCATGCGCGGTGAGTTTCCGATCGAACTAAGAACACCAAACGCCGACACGGCGAAGGTGCTTGCCAAGGTTGATAGCGGAGAAGACCTAGAGACGTTTGATAGCACGGAAGATCTCTACGCATCCTGGGCGTGATGAGAGTTGTTCAGCCGAGTTCATTCAAGAAGGATGTCAAGAAGCAGAAGAAGCGCGGCAAAGACTTGGACAAGCTCAAGGCTGTCGTGGATCTGCTTGTCTCTGGAGAGGATTTACCTGATCGTTGTCCCGATCATTCGTTATCAGGGAACTGGTCGGGATGGCGTGATTGCCATATCGAACCCGACTGGATCTTGATCTACAAGAGGACACCGGACACCTTGACTCTCGGTCGAACTGGCAGTCATTCAGACCTATTCTAATAAAACAAGAAGCCCAATCGGGATCGGGTAGGCAGGGGATTTTAACCCAGCCCCCCACCGACCATACGGGTTTGATTCGCAAGGCTCAATCACCAGACTCGTCAAAGGATCCGCCATCCGCTATCGCTCCTCCGTCCACCGATGATTGAGCCACCCCAATTCGACCACGACCGTATCGCCAAAGCGGTAAAGGAAATCCTCTTCGCGATCGGAGAGGATCCTGAACGCGATGGCCTTCTCGACACCCCTCAACGCGTCGCCCGCATGTATGCCGAAATCTGCGGTGGCCTGCGTGAGGACCCGAGCGCCCACCTCGATACCACCTTTGATGTCTCTCACGATGAAATCATCGTGGTCCGCGATATTTCATTCTTCTCGATCTGCGAACACCACCTCATCCCCTTTTTCGGGAAAGCGCACGTCGCTTATCTTCCCGAGAAAAATGGCCGCATTACCGGACTCTCAAAACTGGCCCGCCTCGTCGATGGCTACGCGAAACGCCCCCAGGTCCAGGAACGCCTGACCTGCGAAATCGCCAATGCCATTGAGAAGAAGCTCCACCCTCGGGGTGCCGCCGTCGTCATCGAAGCCGAACACCTCTGCATGTCGATGCGCGGGATCAAGAAGCCCGGAGCCAAAACGGTCACTTCCTCCATGCGGGGTATCTTCCGCGAGAACCCCGCCTCCCGTGAAGAGGTTCTCAATCTCATCCTGAGATCTCCGTCATAGACCTTAGCGCTCGAGGAGGATTTTATCTCCCAGCACCACCATTTCGATGGATCCCTTGAGAGTCTTATTGAGGAAGGGTGTGTTCGAACTTTTAGACTTCATGAATTCCTTCGTGAAGGTCGTTTCTTTCTTGGGATCGAAGACGATCAAGTCGACCGGTTTCCCTTCGGCAACCTCGGCAACCCCAAGACGCATCATGCGACGGGGCTCGGCCGAGTATCGTTTCACGATGAGATCCCAACCGAAATCACCGTTGCAAATAAAGCGGTCGTGAAGAGAGACCAAGGCGGTATCGAGGCCACTCAAGCCATTCGGAGCATCGACGAAGGCCTGTGATTTTTCGAACTCGGTATGGGGAGCATGATCGGTCGCGATGAGATCAAAGACGCCCTCTTTGAGCCCCTGCAAAAGCGCGGCATTGTCCTCGGCCGTCCGCAGCGGAGGATTCATTTTGTAATGGGTATCGTAGTCCCCGATATCCTCGTCGCGGAACATCAAGTGATGCGGGGCCACCTCAGCCGTGATCTTGGCTCCGCGCGACTTCCACCAACGGATCGTCTCCATCCCGATCGCGGAACTGACGTGTTGAATGTGCAGGTGCATCCCCGTCGCATGAGCGATGCGGATATCGCGATCCATGCAGATCTCTTCGGCCAGAGCTGGAGTTCCCTGAATCCCCAGACGATAACTCGCCGGACCTTCGTTGAGAGCACGGGGACCTGCCAGTTGCGGATCCTCGCAGTGACTCGCGAAAAACATCTCGAACTCCAGTGCATATTCCATGGAGCGTTTCAGCAAGGCCGCATTGGGCACGGCATCGCCGTCATCCGTGAGCATCAACACCCCGGCCTTTTTCATCCCGGCAATCGGAGCCATCTCCTTGCCCTTGCGGTCCACCGTGATACACCCAGAGGTCAGCACCGGAATGCGGCACTTCCTGCCGATCTCGAGCACGCGATTCACGACGGTCGCAGAATCAATCGCAGGAGCCGTATTCGGCATCATGACCACGCCGGTAATTCCGCCGTTGATGGCAGCCTCGGTGCCATCGAGGATCGTTTCCTTGTGCTCTTGTCCGGGTTCACGAAAGTGAACGTGGGCATCAAACATCGCAGGCATGACAATCTTCCCGGCGCAATCGACAACGCGGGCCCCTTCCGGAGCGTCCATCACGCCGACCGCCTTGATGATTCCGTCAACGATCCAGACATCGGCCCGCGTGGGCGCGGCATCTTCAGTGGCGACTTCTCCGCCTTGTAAAAAGAGATTCATGAAACTTGTGGTTTAAGGTCGTAAAGAACCGACATCCGCGCCGCGATCCCGTTCTCCACCTGCTGGGAGATCAGGCATCGTTCGTAATCGAGAACGCCATCACAAAGCTCCACGCCACGATTGATCGGCCCGGGGTGCATCACGTAGATGCCCTCCCCGGCGATGCGCCTGAGACGCTCTTCGGTAATCCCGTAAACATTGTGATATTCGCGATCACTCGGGAAGAAGGGCTGATCCATCCGCTCCTTTTGCACGCGGAGAAGATAGACCGCATCCGGCCCCCACTTCATCGCTTCTTCGTAATTGGTAAAACGCTTGAAACGGGTCTGAGGCACGAGACTCCCGGGGCCGCAGAACGCCACTTCCACGCCCAGCTTATCAAGAATGGTACTCGTCGAGCGCGCGACCCGGCTATGAAGAATGTCCCCCATGATCACGACCTTCTTGCCCGCCATCTCGGGACAGACTTCGCGAAAGGTGAAGGCGTCTAACAGACCTTGGGTTGGATGAGCATGGGCCCCGTCACCCGCATTGATGACCGAAGCTCCGGTCTGTCTTGCGATCGCGGCAGGCTGTCCCGCCAGTTGATGCCGCACCACGATGTAGTCCGCGCGCATTGCCTGCAGGGTATCAATGGTGTCACGAACCGATTCCCCTTTCGTAACCGACGAATGCGGCACATCAAAAATCGTAACATCCGCCGACAAGCGCTTCGCGGCCACCTCGAACGAAGACAAGGTCCGCGTGCTGGGCTCGTAAAAAAGCATGAGCACCGTCTTTCCCTTGAGCGCGGGCACCTTCTTCACCGAACGGGTGAACAATTCCTTAAAGGGCACCGCCTGATCCAGAAGGTGAATGATTTCCTCGCGATCAAGTGAGACGATATCCAGGAAATCTTTGCGGGCCATAGGTCGTTACTGTTTGCTAATGATTTCGACAGCGTCTTTGCCGTCAGTTTTTTGAAGGCTCACCACGACATGATCCAGGCGGGCCGTTTCTAAATGCTCTCCGACGTAGGTCGGAGAAATTGGAAGTTCGCGATGCCCGCGGTCGATCAATACCGCCAGCTCAACCGCTCTCGGGCGACCGTAGTCGAAGAGCGCATCGAAGGCCGCCCTGATCGTCCGACCCGTGAAGATGACATCGTCCACGAGAATAACGCGGGACTCGTCGATCGGGAAATCAATCTCGCTGCTCTGCAGTTTTGGATTGCTGGACAAGTGGGCCAAGTCGTCACGATAGAGCGAAATATCGAGAATCCCGAAGCGGACCTTGGCACCCTTCGCGCGCAGCTCCCCGGCAACCCGTTCAGCGACCTCGTCACCGCGACTGCGGATTCCCACGAGATCGATCGTCTCCTGCCCGACCGCTTGAAAAATCTGATCCGCCAGACGGGTGATTGCCGCCGAGATAGCTGAGGGATCTAAAGCAGTGCTCATGTCGTTCTCTCGGATGATACGGAGAAAGAGATCGGTGTAAAACAGGAAGCGAAAAATCAACACGCAAAGGCCAAAGCTCAAGGCCAGAGGCTCCAGGGTTCTTTGTCCTTCAGGACTCCACCTCCTAGAAGTGCCTCCGCCCAATATCACCTCTCCTTTGGCTTCCATCAAAAGTCACCTTCGCCGCCTCGGCATGAGCCTTTTCAACCGCAGCCTCACGAGTTTCGCCCCCGGCCACAATTGCTAAAACCCGACCTCCGTTGGTGGCCCAATCGTTACCGACCTTCTTGGTTCCAGCATGGTAAATACGAGCATCATTGACATTCTCAAGGCCAGAGATGACATCATCGGCGCGCGAACTTTCGGGATAACCCGCAGAAGCAAGAATGCAGCACACCGACCATCCTTCATTGAAGGAAAGGAGTTCGGGCATGAGATTCCCCTTCGCTCCTTCGAGGCAGAATTGCGCCAGATCACCGGATACGAGCGGCATCACGGCTTGGCACTCGGGATCACCAAAGCGGCAATTGTATTCGATGATTTTGGGGCCGTCGACCGTGAGCATCAATCCGAAGTAGAGGAAGCCCTTGTAGTTCAGCCCGTCCTTTTCCAATCCGGCCACAGTGGGCGCAACAATCTCATCATCAATCCGCTTCATGAGCTCCGGATCGGCCAACTGACGGCTCGCGACCGCTCCCATTCCGCCGGTGTTGGGACCTTCGTCCCCTTCCCCGATCCGCTTGTAGTCGCGAGCCGGTGTGAGAATCAAATAGTCCGACCCACTGACCGCCGCAAAGATCGAAATCTCGGGACCGACTAGACACTCCTCGACGAGAAGGCGTCCCGCCCCGAAGCGACGCTCGACCAGCACTTCATTGAGGAATTGATCGGCACTCTCCTGATCAGGACACACCGCCACTCCTTTACCGGCCGCCAGGCCGTCAAATTTCAAAACGGTGGGATACTTCCCGGCAATGGCCGCCTGGGCTTCCTCGAAATCCGCACACCCTGTCGCCGCTCCGGTGGGAAGGTCATGCCGTTGCATGAATTCCTTCGCAAACTCCTTGGAGGCCTCCATCTGGGCCGCCGCGAAGGGAGGACCCCAACATGGGATTCCCGCTTCCGCACAGCGATTCGCCAAGCCCTCGCCCGTCACGAGATAGCTCTCCTCTCCAGCCACGCAAAGATCGATCCCCTTGCCCGTCATCCACGCGATCAAGGTATCAAGATCATGAGCCTCGACTCTCCCGGCATGCTCCAATTCATGAATGGCCTCACTTCCGGGGAAACAATAGACCTCGGGATCACTCGCCGATTCACGAAGGGCCCGAATCAGGGCATGTTCACGGCCACCTTTTCCGACAACGCAAATTTTCACGCCGCTGGGCATAGCGAGGCAGGATGGGATTGGCAAAAGCGAATGTCACTTTCTGTCAATCTTATCGCAAACGCCGACGCAAACTCCGCAGGCAAAGCACGATGGCCGGCAGACAATGCCGGAGGCTTGATGAGGGCCCCAACCCCTTCACCTCGTCCTGAAATCATCGCCCCAAAAGTTCGCGAAAATCTCAATCAGTCCCGGAATGAAATCAACCTTGCCAAGAACAGGTCGCTCCCTCCAAGTTGTTGCTGTCATGCCACACTCTCCCATACTTGTCGTCCTCGCCGCTGGAATGGGTAGCCGTTACGGCGGCCTCAAACAGATGGATCCCATGGGCCCCCACGGCGAGACCGTTCTCGACTACTCCGTGTTTGATGCCATCCGCGCCGGATTCTCAAAAATCATTTTTGTCATCCGCGAAGACTTCGCCGAAGACTTCAAAAAGAACGTCGGAGATAAATTCAGTGAGCAGGTCGAAGTCGCCTACGCTTTTCAAAGTCTCACCGACCTCCCGGAAGGATACCACCTCCCCGCAGGCCGCGAAAAACCCTGGGGCACCGCCCACGCCGTCCGCGCGGCCCGCCACGAGCTCGACCGCCCCTTCTCCGTCATCAATGCCGATGACTTCTACGGCTCCGATGCCTACCACCAAGCCGCCAGCTTTCTCACCTCGAGTCGTCCCAATAACGGCAAGGCCCACTACGCCCTCGTCGGCTACCACCTCGTCCGCACCCTTTCCGATCACGGCGCGGTCAACCGGGGCATCTGCCAAACCTCCAACGGCCTCCTTCAGGGAGTGCAGGAAGTGATCGACATCTCCCGCAAAAGCGAAAAAGAAATCGAAGGCCGCGCCCTCGATGGCAGCGCCTGCCTCATCGAAGAAGACGTCATCGTCTCGATGAACCTCTGGGGCTTCCCTCTCAGCTTCATCGACGAGATCGAAACCCACTTCACCCGCTTCCTCGACGAAAAGGGCCGGGAGCTCAAAAGCGAATGCTACATTCCCACCATCGTCGATGACCTCATCAAGGCCGGCACCGTCGATTGCCACGTCCTCGAGACCAATTCCTCGTGGTTTGGAATCACCTACCCCAATGACAAACCGCACGTCGTCGAAAGCATCCACGCCCTCGTCGACGCGGGATACTATCCCTCGCCGCTCGTCTAGGGCGAGCACCGGAAAGATCGCGTCACAACCCAGCCGACGCCATCGTGACCCTTGAGTCTTCAAAAATCGAAACCGGATTCGTGAATCAAGATCAGGATTTTAATCGCCGAAAATTTCGTGAAAAACGAACGCCTTGCCGAGTGCTCCTTCGGCGGGCTACCCTCGCCCATGGCTAAATCAGTCCGCGAGTGTGCCGTAACACGATGGGAAGAGCGCGGGAGCGAAATCTTCCAGGATTTTGTCGCCGTTGAGGAACCCCTGCAGGTCATCGTCGACGGCCGCCCTCTCGCGGTCCTGATGCGAACACCAGACCACGATGACGTCCTCGTGATGGGCTTCCTCCTCACCGAGGGCATCATTTCCACCTTCGATCAAGTGCGCCGTATCGACCTCGAGGCCAAGGACAACCACGCCCTCGTCTTCCTCATCGACGATCACGAATGCGATTGGGAACGCCTCACCCGCCACCTTTTCTCGGCCTCATCCTGCGGCCTCTGCGGCAAGGCCACCGTTGATGCCATTCTTCAAAACCACCCACCCATCACTCATCACCTCAAAGTGGAACGCGCGGTCATCCTGCAAGCGCCCTCCAAGATGCGAAAAGCCCAGGAGAACTTCCAATCCACCGGCGGAATTCACGCCTCGGGAATCTTTTCTCAAAGCGGTGAGCTGCTGGTGCTGCACGAAGACGTGGGCCGCCATAACGCACTCGATAAGGTGATTGGAGACGGCCTCAACCAAGGCCTCGATTTCACGCAATGCTTCCTCCTCGTCTCCGGACGCATCTCCTTCGAGCTCATGCAAAAAGCCGTAGCAGCCCGACTCCCCCTCGTCGCCGGGATCTCGGCCCCCTCCTCCCTCGCGGTCGATTTCGCGAAGGATTCCGGACAAACGCTCATTGGTTTTCTTCGGCCCCCGACGATGAATCTCTACGCCGGAAAACTCTAAGGTTTCCGGCGCTGCGTCGACTTTTTAGCAGGGGCACTTTTTTTGGCCTCGGAGAACTTGCGGGCTCCTTTTTTAGAGGCCTGTTTTCTTGCGGCAAACTTCTTCTTCCCGTCAAATTTGCCCCCTGTCGATTGCTCCTTGGCAGCGAACTTCTTCTTCGGAGCTCCGCCGACAAGTTCGGTGATCGTAAAGTCCACTTTCATCCCGAGACGATCAACCGCATCCACGACAACCTTCATCCGTGAACCGGCTTGCAGAGCCTGACCCCGACTGTTGGCAAAACGGTTCGAATTGGCCTCGTAGAACCATCGCCCTTCTGGAAATCCTTCTCTCTTCACGAGACCACGTTGGAGAATATCGGTGCACTCCATAAAGAGCCCCATCGCACGAACTTCAGTAACGATGGCATTAAAGATCATGGTCTGCTCTTTTTGGGAATCCAGCTCCAGCCACTCTAACATTTTCATGCGGCGGCTTTCAGTTTCGGCATCCGCACTGGTCCGCTCGGTGCTCGAAATATGCTCCGCAATTTCCACGCAACGCTTGGCGTCGGGGGTGCGGTCAATCTTCTCGGGACGATTCATGAGCAAAGGCTGCAAAGCGCGATGCATCACGAGGTCGGCATAGCGCCGGATCGGACTCGTGAAATGACCGTAGTCATTCTTCGCAAGTCCATAGTGGCCATCGGGTGTCGAGAGATAACAGGCTCTCTTCAGACTCTTGAGCAATCCCACTTTGATCGCAGGTTCTTCAAGTGAGCCCTTGGCATCCTCTAACAATTTCTGAATGTGCTTCCGGTTCGTCAGGTCACCCACTTGATACTCATACCCGCGCGCCATTTCGGCAAATTCGTTGAGCTTATCGGGATCAGGATCCTCGTGCACCCGGTAAATCGTGGGACGACTGGAGTTCTTGACCGCACGCGCTACGGCCTCGTTGGCGGCAAGCATGCATTCCTCGATGAGCTGGTGACTCTCATTGTATTCCTCGCGATGGTATCCCGTCGGAACCCCTTTTTCATCGAGGATGATACTCACCTCGGGCATCTCAAGATCGAGCCCGCCACTGGCAAAGCGACGCTTGCGCAGAAGGGACGCAAGCTTCCAGGCTTCGTGAATTCTCTCGCCCAATTTCCCGCCACTGCCGGGACGTTCAAGAATCTCCTGGGCTTCCTCATAAGTGAACTTCCGGGGCGTGCAGATCACGGCGTCACAGAACGAGGTTTTGGTCATGCGGCCCGTCTCGTCGAACTCCATCACGGCACACTTCGTCAAGCGATCCTGCTGGGGAACAAGAGAACAAATTCCATTGCACAATTCCTCCGGTAGCATGGGAATGACTCGGTCCACGAGATAGGTCGAGTTCCCCCGCTCCCGCGCTTCAAGGTCAAGAACACTCTCCGGCTTCACATAATGCGAAACATCGGCAATGTGCACCGCGAGCTGCCATCCTTTTGCGGTCTTCTCGACCAAAATGGCGTCGTCAAAATCCTTCGCCGTCTTTGGGTCGATCGTAATGACGTCGCGCTTTCGCCAGTCTTCGCGACGGGCAATTTCATCTGCGGGAATCTTAAGCGGGATCTTCTGCGCGGCCGCGACGACTTCGGGCGGAAAGGTGTCATTGATTCCGTGCTGCTCTACGATCGCAAGGACATCGATGCCAGGATCCCCGGGCCAACCGAGAACGGTCACGATGTTCCCTTTCGGAATATCTTTGGCCTTTTCCCACTCCGTGATTTGCACCGCCACAAGCTGGCCGGGCTTGGCATCCAGGGTGTCGCCAATCCGAATCGAGGGCGGAAGACGTTCATCATCCGTCCGAACCGTGGGATACTTTCCGTTCTTCACGAAGATCCCGGTCACCTTACCGGAACGTCGTTCCACCACTTCAATCACGCGCGCCCGGAGGTCGTTATGCTCACGGGATCCCCCGTCGTTCTTCACGAGACGAACACGGACGATGTCACCATCGAGCGCCGTATCCATCGCCCTTGGCGAAACATAGTAGCGGGAAGGTTCGGTCAGATCAATACCCGTGGCGAGATTCCCTTCGTCAATCTTATCCGGCAGGAACCAACCGTGGCCGCCTGGGCTCAGCTTGATCTTTCCGACCAAACCATCCCGCGAACGTCCTTGATGACCGATCGTATATCGTCCTTTTTTCCCAATCGAAATCTCTCCCGCACCGACCATCTCGGTAAGGGTCTCACGAAGCTTTTTGCGATTGTTACTGGTCACCCCAAGTTCGCTGGACAACTCGCTCTTGTTGAGTGGCCTTCCTCCATCTTTACCCAAAAGCGCCGCAATTCGCTTTTTCATCTCCTCTGCTTTCGCCATATCCCTAGTCTTGTCACAGATTTGCGAGGGAACAACCACCGATCAGAATTTGCTGGCGATTTCAAAAAATAGAGATACCTTGTAAAGACAATGTAGATTCAAAAAAGGCTTTGATTGCCAAATTCCAGAAAATGCCTTTAGTCTCATCTACGCAATCGCTAAAAGACATCCACACAATGAAACTCACTTCCAATCTCTCCTCAAAACGACGCGGATTCACGCTCGTCGAACTCCTAGTCGTGATCGCCATCATCGCGGTCCTAGCCTCCCTTGGCTTCAAGGGATTCACGATGGCACAAGAAATGGCTAAAAAGACCAAGGGCGCCACGTGCATCAGCCAACTCATCCAAGCCTCCGAGGATTTCTACAACGAATACTCCCAGCTTCCTCTCGGAAGCACCGCTGACAGCGACAGCGAGCGCCAAACTGACAACCAACTCATGGCTCCTCTCGTCGGCTTGAAAAGCGCCATCGAAGAGAATCCCAAGGAAGAATCCTTCTTTAAGTTCCAAAAGGCCAAGGGTCGCGGAAACGATGTCTATGATGGACTCGAACGTGACCAGAGCCGCGCCGAACTCTACGGACCTTGGAACAACAAGGAAAAGACCGATCGCTACTACATCTGCGTTTACAACTACGACTACGACAATGAACTTCGCGAGCCCAATGCCCTCGGCAACGAGCTTCACTTCGAAACCAAAGTCCTCGTCTATCACAAGGGCAAGGACGGCAAAACCGGCGGCAAGTTCAACCGCGACAACATCTACAGCTGGGCCAAGAGCAACTAATCTCCCCTTCCTCATTTTTCAAAACCAGGCTCTCCCCTTTCGGAGGCCTGGTTTTTTTGTGCCTCCGGCCACCTCACATACAAGGGACCAAAACCCCGTCGCGCATCCCGTGGATCTTTTTCTTATCAGCGGGAACGATCGTTGCCAGACAGCCGCCGAGCTTAGTCTTACCTGAAGAATCCACAAAATAATAGGGACAAAGTCGCACCCGCCCGACCATGATCCGTCGCTCGCCAGTTTGAGGGTCAAAGTAAGGATGCTCAATCAGCTTCGTCTCCTGAAACTCCTGCACGATCGAGGGCTTGCTCTGAAAATCAGCTTGGGCCTGGGAAAGGGCGCTCCCCCACTCCTGCGAGGAAATATCGTGCCCAATCGTGACCCCCCGGGAACCCCACGCCAGCTCATTAAACCCGCTGATTTTGAGAACCAATCGTCGCTCTTTCTGACTAAATCCCCCAACTTCGTCCCAAGAACTCACCTCGAGCCTCGGCAGCGCCGCATGGGGCGGAATCTCCCTCGGATCAACCACCCAGCCAAAAGGAATGATCTCCCTCAAACGACGAAAATGACTCCCGCGCAGCTCCGATTCCCAAATTTTCCTCAACGAGGGAGACCAAAAGAGCGCCAACCAGAGCTTTTCTTCAAAATGCGGTTTGAAGGGAGGCGTGATTTTTCCACCCGCCGCCAATCCTTTGGCCGACGGGATCGACTCCCAATCGAAAAGCTCGAAGAAGCGATAGACCTCGCGATCTCCCGCCTGCCATTTCTCGGCCTCCTGAACCGAGAATTTCTCCCCGAGCTGCTCAGCCAGCCAAGCCATCTCAGGCCGGTAGTCACCAGATTCCTCTGAAACCAAAATATCAGCACCGTCCTCAAAAAGGGACGAAAACCCTTCCAGCATCCCGTTCGCACCTCCAAAAATCTCAAATCCACCCGCAGCATAAGTCTGACTCAACCAAGCCAAGGTTCCGATTCCGCCAGGCACCCCGTCCAACTCGGAGGCCACAACGCCCTCCTCAGTCAGCAAGAGATCCGGGCGAATCACCCTCGGCCCCACACCCCGTTGCGAATCCAGAAGCTGATGCTCCAACAACCACGGCGGTTTTCCGGCATCCAAAATCTCGGAAATCCACCCCGGCCGCGTTCCTTCCGAACTTTGCCGGTGCAATTGATCACAAACCTGCTGAAAGCGATGAAGCGGATGTCCCAACCCCGTCAGCAACTTCTTCTGCGCCTTCGTCAGGGCAAAAGGCTCCGGAGACCAAAGCCATCCGCGGTCGGAAAAGAAGCCCCCTTTGGGAGCGGCCTGCTTGAGGGCATCGAGAGTGAGTCCAACCACGGGGGACGAATCTAACAACGCTCAGCCAGACATCAACCCCGGGGATGAAAGTTTGCGATCGCTCCACCGTAACTGCTCAAGCCGAGACTTTACCATTGTCCTCCGCCAAATCCCGCGTATCTAACTCCCCGCCACATGTTTTTTCTCACCAAAATGTTCAAGCTCCGGGATAAGTCTAATCCGGACGAGGAAAAGCCCTTCCTCGATCACTTGGAGGACTTAAGGGTGATGGTCACACGGATCGCGATCACCCTGATCGTCGCGACCCTCGCCTGCTTCGTCTACAAGGACGAGCTCATGAAGATCATCCGAAAGCCTGTCGAGCAGGTCTGGGTCGATAAGCATGAAGCGACCCTCCCAGTGGAACTTGGGATCACTCTCGACGATTGGGAAAGAGCTCTCAGCCTCTCCGAAATCACGCCCCCCCTCAATAACTTCGACTCCACTCTCACCGAAACTTGGTGGAAGGAAGTCGGCGACGAACGCACCCGAACCCTCACCGAAGCCGCCATCGTCTATCGGGCCGCCGAAAAACTGAAGGAGGAAAAACGTAAGCCCTTCATCGAATCACTTCCCGACGCCAAAGAAGAAACCCGCAAGATGGCCTTGGAATTCCTCAAAAGCGGACCCTCGACCAATCTCAATGCCGAGGGCAACCTCCGCCTGATGAGCTCCCTGAAGCCCACCGAAACCTTCATGCTCACGATGAAGCTCGCCTTCTTCGCCGGACTCATTGTCTCCTTCCCTCTCGTTCTCTATTTCCTCCTTCAATTCATCGTTCCCGGCCTCAAGGACAAGGAACGCAACGCACTCTGGCCCGCCCTTACCATCGGCTTTGGCCTCTTCCTTGGGGGTGTGCTCTTTGCCTACTTCTACGTTCTCCCAAACGTCCTCACCTTCTTCTACGAATGGGGTAAAGAAATGGGCATCTCCAACGATTGGCGCATCGGTTACTACATTTCCTTCGCTACGACCTTCGTTCTAATCTTCGGGGTCGCCTTCGAACTCCCCGTGGTCGTCATGGCCTTCGTGAAGATCGGACTTCTCAACCACAGCATGATGCGGGAAACCCGTTCTTATGCCATCCTCGCGATCTTCGTCATCGCCGCCCTCATCACGCCAACACCGGACATGATGACCCTCTCACTCCTCGCAGTGCCCATGGTCATCCTCTACGAAATCTGTATCTGGCTGTCCTACTTCCATGAAAAGAAGGTCAATAAACTTGAGGCCGAAGAAGAAGCAAAACGCATGACGCGCCTCCTAGCAGAGCCCAAGCCCGAGCCCGATCATCATGACGATCATCATGACGAAGACCACGCCCACCTAGACCTCACCGAGGAACACGAAGGCGAAGATATTTCGGATCATCATGATCACGCCGACTACATGAACTACCCCGGCGAACATCGGAGCCCAGAAGAAGAAGATCCCAACTTTGATCCCCTTCTCCCTGACGAAGATATTCCCGCCGCTGAAAAAGACCGCGAGTGATTCTGGTCAAGCTCCTGCTTTCACCGTAGGAGTCTTGGCATGCAATCAATGACTGGCTTTGGCCGCTCCGAGCACGCCACCTCCAACTTCACCGCCCGCGTCGAGATCACCTCGGTGAATCGTAAACAAGCGGACATCGTCTTCAACCTCCCCCGCGAATTGGGGGAACTCGAAGGGTCTCTCCGAAAAACAGTCCTCAATGCCATCTCCCGAGGTCGCGTCAACGTCGCCATCCAACTGGAGCGGGCCGCCACCGCCCCCAAGCCTTTCAACCTCGATTGCGCAAGAGCCCAAGCCCTCGAAGCCGCCTTCACCGCACTCTCAGATCTCCTCAACCGCCCCATCAAGCCCGAAGCCCAAGACTTCCTCCGCATTCCCGGACTTCTTTCCTTCGAAGACTCCGGCATGGATCAAGCCGAAGCTCTCGAAGCCATTTCGCCAGCGCTCGCAGGAGCCCTCGAACGCCTTCTCGAAATGCGACACTCCGAAGGACAGGATCTCAAAAGTGATCTTTTAGAACGCCTCAACGTCATCGAGGAACACGCCAAGGTCATCGGCGAAGCAAACCCGCAGGTCGTCACCCGCCAACGCGAAAATCTCCACCAACGACTCCGCGAAGCCGAAATCGAACTCGATCTCAACGACGACCGCCTCCTCAAAGAAATTGCCATCTTTGCCGAACGCTGTGACATCTCCGAAGAAACAACCCGGCTGACCTCGCACCTTGGACGCTTCCGGGAATACCTCGACCGCAATGAATCCGTCGGCCGCTCCCTCGACTTCCTCTGCCAGGAAATCAACCGCGAATTCAACACCATCGGCTCCAAAGCAAACGATTCCAGAATCGCTCAGAACGTCGTGATGGCAAAAACGGAACTCGAAAAGATCCGAGAACAGGTTCAAAATATCGAGTGAGCCCCCCCCCCCCCTGCGGAAGCTTGTCCCGCACCAACATCGGAGCAGGATCCCTTACTCGGATGAACAGGACCTCAAACACAAAAACGGCCCCCACGTCCTCATGGAGGACGGCAAGCCGGGCCCGAAATGGCAGGCCTCTCTCCAAAAGGTGAAATCCTATCTCTAGCCGACCTTTCCAAACCGCCCGCCATTCGCTATCTCCCAGCCATCAAGATTTGCGAGTCCATCTTCACTGCCATCGATTTCGAATCGGCAGGCACCGCCAAAGGGCGAACCGACGCACCCGTCCAGATTGGATTGGGCAGTTGGTCCCTCGAACAGGACATTCACGAACCCATCGTCTCCTTCCTGCAATGCCACCAGGACATCACCTGGTCCGCCCGCAAAATCCACGGCATCACCACCGACGACCTCCTCGACGCCCCCTCACTCCTTTCCCTCTGGCCCACCCTCAAAAAACAACTGGGCCGCGGCCCCATCGTCGCTCACGGCCACGGCACCGAAAAACGATTCCTACGCGCCTTCCCCGGACACCGCTTCGGCCCGTGGATCGACACCCTGCAACTCGCCCGCGCCGCCTGGCCCGACCTTCCATCCCATTCTCTCGGCAATCTTTGCAACTCACTCAATCTCGCCGCCTTCTCGAATCACGCCCCCGATCGCGGCTGGCACGATGCCTTATACGATGCGCTTGCCTCGCTCGCCCTTCTCAAGCACCTTGTCTCCGAATTCAATCTGGCTGACCAACCAGTCGCCATCCTCTTAAAACCTGACACCTCTACTTGGCACCGCCTCCGTCATTCATGAACTCCGTTCACGTGAGCCTCGGCTCTCGATCTTACGATATCCTCGTCGCTCCCGGCATCCTCGCCGAGGTCGGCCCGCGTATTCAAACGGCCGGCCTCAAAGGTCGCGCCGCCATCATCACCGATGACAATGTCGCACCCCATTATCTCGCCAAAGTCAAAGCGTCACTCGCCGAAGTCGGCTACCAACCCACCTCTCACATTTTCCCGGCGGGCGAGGGATCCAAATCACTCACCGAAACCGAAAACATCTCGCGCTCCCTCATCCAAGCTGGGCACAATCGTTCCTCCTTCGTAGTAGCACTCGGCGGCGGTGTCACCGGTGATCTCGCAGGCTTCGTCGCCGCCATCTTTTATCGGGGCCTTCCCTTCGTGCAGATTCCCACCACCATCGTCTCGCAAGTCGATTCAGCCGTCGGAGGTAAAACCGGAGTCAACGCGCCCGAAGGGAAAAATCTCATCGGAGCCTTCCATCAACCCCGACTCGTCCTCATCGATCCCGATACCCTTCTCTCCCTCCCCGGACGCGAATTCCGCGAAGGCTTTGCCGAAGTCATCAAACACGCTGCCATTCGTGACGAAGCCATGCTCGCCGATCTCGAAGCCCTTGATCCCCTCAACCAAATCGTTTCCTCCGAACTCATCGCCCGCAACGTCGCGATCAAAGCCCGCGTCGTCGAAGAGGACGAACAAGAAACCTCCGGCGTCCGCGCCCTCCTCAATTTTGGCCACACCATCGGCCACGGCATCGAGGCCTCGGTCCCCTACGGCACCCTCCTCCACGGCGAAGCCATTTCGCTCGGAATCCGAGCCGCCCTCAAGCTTTCGGAAGACTACGCCGGACTCCCAACCAAAGCCAGCGAACGTATCCTCAATCTCCTCAAACATTTCCAACTCCCCCTCATCCTCACCAACGACATTTCAACCAAGACCATCCTCGAAAAACTTTCCCGCGATAAAAAATTCTCCGGAGACAACCGAACCTTCGTTCTCCTCGACCAACTCGGAAATGCCATCACTTGCGACACCATCCCGGTCGAAGCCATCACCACCACCATCGAATCACTTCGCTCATGAATCTCCACACCTACACCGGCGGCTTCGTCCAAACCAACGGCTACATTCTAGAACTCGAAAACCAAGAATGCCTCATCATCGATGCCCCCGCCGGAATCACTGAATTCCTGAAAGAAAAAGGCCTCGTCCCAAAACACCTTTTCCTCACCCACCAACACTTCGACCACGTCGAAGATGCCTCCTTGCTCGCAGCAGCCGGTGCCCAAATCTCCGCTTGGACCGCCTACGCCCCCGACATCATTATGGAAAAGCGGATTCAGGAAATGGGCATCCCCGTGAACATTCCACCCTACCAAGTCAAAACCATCCTCGAAGGCCAATCCACCCTGGAAGTCGCCGGTCTGCAGTTCAAACTCGCCCACGTCCCCGGACATTCACCCGAGTCGGTTTCCTTCCACCTCACCGCCGAATCCTTTCTCTTCTCAGGCGATGCCCTATTCAATGGCAGCATCGGCCGCACCGACCTTCCCGGAGGGAACCACGAGCAACTCCTCGACTCAATCCGCCAAAATCTCTACACCTTGCCCGATGAAACTTCCGTCTTTTCCGGTCACGGCCCCAAAACAACAATCGGGCGAGAAAAAGCCCACAATCCCTTTTGCCCGCAAAACTAACCCAAAGACACCCACCCCATGACACGACGCCTCATATTCTCGCTCTTCGCTTTCTCGCTCCTCACCCCCGCCTACGGCATGGGCGAAAAGCAGAATAAAAACACCCTCACCTTCCACTTGCAAGGTGATCAAACCGATGGTCCAAAAATGGTCTTCCCCCTTCCCATGGGAGATCAGAAAGGCTTTTTCCGAAAAAGCCCACTCACCCTCACCAAGGAAATCCTCGCCTACACCCCCTTCTTCTCGGATGACGGAACCGCCGGTGCCACCTTCGCATTCTCACAAAAAGCCTCGTCCCGCATCGCCGCCCCCACCACCGAGAACCAAGGCAAGTGGATCATCGCCATGCTCAACGGACGCCCCGTCGACTTTCTCCGGATCGACAACCCCGTCCACGACGGACGTCTCGTCATCTGGCGCGGTATCAAGGAATCCGAAATCCTCGCCTTCGACTACGTCCTCCCTCACATCGGCGAAGATCGTAAAGACTGGAAAGCACGCCTCAAGGACCACTCCACTGCCAAAAAGGCCGCCGGAAAATCCGCCAAAGAACGGCAGAAAGAACGTAACCGCCGAAACGAACCATGATAAAACTCCTCGCGCTCCTTTTCTTCTCCCTCGCTCTACCAACAACAGCCGAGCCCCTCAAGATCACCCTCCCCACAGATAATCAGGCCCTCCTCGAAGGAAGCCCCGAAAACTTCTACATGTGGGTTCCCCGGATTTTTGAAAAAGAGGTCTCCCGGCCCTGGACCGCCGGACAGTACGGCTTTGTTCGTACTTTAGAAAGGACTGAGGGCGAAGGTGTCATCGCCACCAAATTCCACGAAGGCCTCGACATCAAACCGACCAAGCGGGACGAAAACTTTAACCCGCTCGATGAAGTCCGCGCCATCGCCAGCGGCGAAGTCGTCCACGTCAACAACAGTCGCGGAGCAAGTTCTTATGGCATCTATGTCGTGGTCAAACATGACTGGAGCTGCGGTCCTTTTTACAGCCTCTACGCCCACCTCACCACGACTTCCGTCGAAATCGGCCAGCGCATCCCCGGAGGAACACCACTCGGCATCATGGGCTACACCGGGGCCGGAATCACCCGCGACCGGGCCCACCTCCATCTCGAACTCTGCATGCTAGCAACCGAGAACTTCCTCGACTGGATTGGCACCAAAGCCCCTCATGGGATTTATGACGGCCGCAATCTTATCGGGATCGATGTCGCCTCTCTCTTCATCGCAGGCAAGGAAGGCGCCGACCTCACCATTCCCGACTTCCTCAAAGGTGCCTCGCCTTACTTTAAAGTCTCGATTCCGCGTAAGGCCGAACTGGAAATCGTGAAACGCTACCCTTGGCTCAAACGGGGCGACCACGACGCCCCCAGCCCCGGATGGGAACTCTCCTTCACCGACTCGGGCATTCCGCTTTCCGTCTCTCCCAGTCACCGGGAAATCACCAAGCCCATCGTCACCTACGTCCGCACCACCCGCTCCAAGCATGAACACTACACCCGCGGTCGCCTCACCGGCGCCGGACGGCAAGCCTCCCTCACCAGGGACGGCCTCAAATTCATCGCCCTTTTTACCAACGAATACACCAAGCCCACTCCAACCGAATCCTCTGAAGATGACTCCTGAAGAAAAACTCGCCTCCCTCGGAATTGAACTCCCCGCCGCCGCCGCCCCTATTGGCTCTTATCTCAATGCCGTCCGTTCAGGCAATCTCCTCCATCTTTCCGGAGGACTCCCCATCATCGGTGACAAGAAATTCTTCGGGAAAATCCCATCCCAGTGTGACATCGAAACCGGAAAGGAAGCCGCCCGCACCGCTCTCATCACCCGCCTCGCCATCATCAAAGCCGAGCTCGGCTCACTCGATCAAGTCAGCCGAATCGTCTCGCTCAGCGGCTTCGTCAATGCCGACTCCGACTTCACCGATCACCCCCAAGTCATCAACGGAGCTTCCGACCTCCTCGTCGAAATCTTCGGCGAGGCCGGCAAACACTCCCGCGCCGCCATCGGCTGCTCATCACTTCCCCTAGGCGTCTCTGTTGAAATCGGGCTCATCGTGGAAGTGAAATCCTAATCTCATGGAGGTCCCCGAACGTATCACCCCACCCTTTGCGTTGGAGGACTTCGAGGAAATCATCGACGTCCGCTCACCCTCGGAATTCGCCGAGGATCACATCCCCGGTGCCCTCAATCTTCCCGTCCTTAGCGACGAGGAACGTCACGAAGTCGGACTCCTCAATGCGGTCAGCCCCTTCGAAGCCCGCCGCCTCGGAGCAACCCTGATCACCAAAAACATCCACCACCACCTTGCCACCACCCTGGCAAACCGGACCGCAACATACGACCCTCTCATCTACTGCTGGAGAGGCAACCTCCGCTCCAATTCCATGGCCGTGATTCTGCGCGCCATCGGATGGCGCTCCCGCGTCATTGAAGGCGGATACAAAGCCTGGCGAAAGTGGTTGATGAACGATCTCGAAAACACCATCAGCCCCGACAAACCGGAACTCATCGTCCTGGGAGGCTTTACCGGATGTGGGAAAACCCGTCTTCTGAAAATCCTTGAAAGGCAGGGAGCTCAAATCCTCAATCTCGAAGGCCTCGCCAATCACCGCGGCTCCATTCTCGGCAATGAACCCAATAGCCCCCAACCCGGACAGAAGGCCTTCGAGTCCCAACTCTGGAATGCCTTCCGCAAATTTGATCCTTCACGCCCCGTCTTCACCGAAGCCGAATCCAACCGCATCGGCCGCCTGCAATGCCCCCCTTCTTTGTGGCGACGCCTTAGCGAAGGTCGCGTCATTCTCGTCGACCTCCCCCTCAAAGAACGGATCACTCTGCTCGCTGAAGACTACCAACACTTCATCACGGACCCTCAGAGTTTAAAAGAGACCCTCAATGGCCTTCGTCGACTTCGCGGGCATGACCAGGTCGATCGTTGGCATCAACAAATCGACTCCAAAGATTGGCCCGCCTTCCTAGAATCCATCCTCTCAGAACACTACGACCTCGCCTACCGGCTTCCCGGTTCAGAAGACTCGGTCTACCCAGAACCCTCTCAAACTCTGGAAATCCCTTCCGCAAGCGCGGCAGATTTTGAGAAAGCGGCCGCCGAGTTGATCTCTCAACGACCTTTCAAATAGGCTCGCTCGCTCCGCTCAGTTCCTCAACTTCGAGCACAATGCGTCAATGCGGGGGACCATTCACCCATTCCACCTCAGGAAATAATCAAGACCTCTTAACACCTCTCAAACTTTAAAAAAAACTTTGCTTGGCCAGCCCACTGGTCGCCAAGGCGTCCTTGATCTCATGATCTCGGAGCTCTTCACCTTCTGCGACCAGTGGGCCCTCTTTCTTTCTTCCTCCCTGCCCGACCCTCCTCAACCAGCCAGGTCCGACCCACTTGGAACAAAACTCGCCGACATTGACGCCACCCCATCCTAATCCTTGCCAAGTCCGCATTCACCCGCCTCTACGTCAATAATTTCCGGTGCCTTGTGGCATTTGAGATGAAATTTGACTCGTTCCAGGTCCTTTGCGGACCGAATGGGGCCGGAAAAAGCTCGGTCTTCGACGCCCTCCGTCTCATCCGAAATCTTGGCTCCGGGAATGGCATTCTCGGAGGAGACGGCAAACGGGATGTTCCCCACCTCGATTTCACCAATTGGCAGGACTCTACGACTCAAGAGTTTGAGATCGACCTCCAGGTGAACGGTCAGGCCTTCACCTACGTTCTGCACCTCGAGCAAATTGCTTCTGATCTCAAGCCTCGCATCGTTCAGGAGAAGGCGACCTGCGATGGCAAAATCATCTTCGAGCGCGCGATGGAAAACGTTCGCCTCCAGAAAAACGATGGCGGCGAAGCGTGCTTTCCTCTCGATTGGCGCATTACCGCCCTCGCTTCCATCCAGGCATCGGGAGATCGCTTCCCGGTTGAGGCCCTTAAAAAGGCAATCAGCAGCATCCTCATTCTCCGCCCAAGTCCCCGCAGCATAGAGAAGGAGAGCAAAAGCGAAGCTCCCCAGCCTGACACCAAGCTGAGCAACCTCATTTCGTGGTATCGCTCCCTCTATCAGGACCAGGAATGGACCGATTCCCTTCGCGAGCTTCTTCAGGACATTTGGCCCGACTTCCGTTCCTTTCGACTTGTCGATGTCGGGCTCAATACCAAAACTCTGCAACTGAAATTTGCGAGCGATTCCCATTCCAACGAACTCTTTCTTCACCAGCTCTCCGATGGCGAAAAAGCCCTCGTCGGGCTCTACATGTTGCGGGCCACCCTCGGGGAAGACAAAACCAACACCATCCTCGTCGATGAACCCGATAACTACATCGGCCTTCAGGAACTCCAGCCTTGGGTTTATTCCATGCGTGAACTCCTCGATGAAGATCACCAGTGTCTCCTCATCTCACACCATCCTGAGATTCTCACCTCCTCCGGGCCGGAAAACGGGCGTTATCTCTGGCGGGATCATCATGCCGCCCCGACGAGAAGCGGTCCTCTCAAAATCCCCCAAGACCTTTCGCCAGCAGAAGCAATCGCAAGGGGGTGGATCAATGCCTAGCCGGACTCAAATCATCTGTCTGCACGAAGGAAGGGACGGTCGCAGCATCGACCCTCTCTTTATTCGTATCCTCATCAAGAAGCTGAAACCCGCCTGGATCTCACCCTGGCCGGGGAACAACGTCATCAGAACGGAGGGATGCCGGGGCCGCACCGAACTGATCGAAGCTACCCCACGTCAACTCAAAGCCGCCCGAGCCCAAGGAAATCAAGTCACCCTCATGGTCTGGGCAGACCTCGTCGATGACATGCCGGATCCCGAAGCGTTAAAGAAAAAATTCTGGGAAGAATGCGAGGACCAAGGAATCTCCCGCACCGACTTCGACACCATCGTCTTTGCCTTCGCAAAAGATCGCCTCGAAAACTGGATTGAGTTCCTGAATGAAGGAAGCACTGATGAGTCCGTCTCCGGCCCCAGACTCAAACATCACCGACCCGTCGCCGAGGCCGCCAAGAAGCTTGCAAAGCTTTGCCTGCAAGGAAACTCAGACTTAGATCTTCCGGAGTCGCTCCAATGGTCTTGTTTGAACTGGCGGAAGCTGGGAAGAGAGATGAGGTGAAAAAAAAAAGAGGTTTGCCGTTTCTCAACCAAGCCACGGTCCATTGTGGCGATGTAGGACAGCTTGAAGGCACCTTCGTCAGAGCTGCGACGGGAATTAACAAAGGAGGAGGCAAAGGGCATGTTTAATCCGTGTCACCACGTGCTCAATCGTAACCGGCGGACACCCCCCTGAGGAGTCCAGCGGACCCAAAAATCGACGCGGCTTCTTCAAAACCCCGCCCCCTGATCCCCAGGCCCAGCAATTCGGCAATCGGATTCTTTACAAATCGCCTGGCACCCAGATTTTCACCCATTTTTCCGCCCGTTTTTCATCACTCGTTTGAGCCCCCATCGTTTTTTTCACCTCTCTTTAAAAAAACGTCTTGCTTATCTCTCAATAAATCGTCAATTTATATCCAGTCGTTTTTTCACCCCATTCCACCTCAGGAAATAATCAAGACCTCTTAACACCTCTCAAACTTTAAAGAAACTTTGCTTGGCCAGCCCACTGGTCGCCAAGGCGTCCTTGATCTCATGATCTCGGAACTCTTCACCTTCTACGACCAGTGGGCCCCCTTTCTTTCTTCCTCCCTGCCCGACCCTCCTCAACTGGCCAGGCCCGACCCACTTGGAACAAAACTCGCCGGCATTGACGCCACCCCATCCTAATCCTTGCCAAGTCCGCATTCACCATCCTCGACCTCACCGCCCCCCACGAATCCCTCCAGAACGCACCGCATTGAAAAACTCATCGCAATCTCATCATCACCTCTTTACTATCACCTGAATAAGCAATGGATTTCTACGCCCACACCTCGGACTCATCCGACCAAAAAACCTGGGAGCCCCTCTTCACTCCCTTCGGCGAAGCCGATCCCCACGATCCCACCAAATCCTGTTCCGGAAAGAACGCCGACCCCTGCCCCCACTGCCAAAACCTCGAACCCCAACACGGGCACCTCAACAAAGTCGCCCACCTCACCGCCACCTTCGCCGCCGAAATGTTCCCAGAAGGCCCCACCCGCGATGCCGCCCGCCAATGGGGATACCTCACCGGCCTCTGGCACGACCTCGGGAAATTTGCCCCCGAATTTCAAAGCTACCTCGCCACTGCCTCCGACCCTCATTCAGATGAAGTTCTTCAGAAGATCGACCACACAACCGCAGGAGCTAAACACGCCATCGCAACTTCGCCTCTCGGGCACTTCATCGCGACCGCCATCGCTGGCCATCACGCCGGGCTCCTCGATGCTCGGCACGAATCACACGCTAGCCTCGAAAAACGCCTCTCCAAAAACTTCGGAAAGGAAATTCCAAACATTCTTCCCCCATCACAAGTCACTAATCAGCCATTCCCACCCCTTCCAGATTTTCTCAAGCAAACATCCCCTCACTTCTCCGCATCCTTCTTCCAACGCATTCTTTTCTCGTGCCTTGTTGATGCCGACTTCTTGGCAACCGAAGCGTTCATGAATCCGGCCCAAGCGAATCTCCGGCCTTGTTCATCTGACGTCATATTCCCTCAAGCTCTGACACTTCTCGAAAAAAAGATCGCCACCTTTGGCCCCGCTTCTGACGGAGACAAAGTTGCAAAGGCCCGCACCACTGTCGTTACCGACTGTTCAAACGCCGGTGGTTACGCCCCTGGCATCTTTACCCTCACTGTTCCAACCGGAGGCGGAAAAACTCTCGCTTCTCTCAATTTTTCTCTCCGCCACGCCATCGCCCACGGAAAAAAACGGATCATCTACGTCATCCCGTTTACCTCTATCATTGAACAAAATGCCTCCGTCTTTCGCAAGCTTCTCTCGCCTTTGGGAGAAAACACCGTCATCGAGCATCACAGTAACCTCGCACCTGAAAAGGAAACCACCTCCTCCCGCCTCGCAACCGAAAATTGGGAGGCACCGATCATCGTCACCACCGCTGTCCAATTCTACGAATCTCTCTTCGCCAACAAAACCTCACGCTCCCGCAAACTTCACAACATCGCCAACTCCGTCGTCATTCTCGACGAAGCACAGTGCATCCCCGTCAACTACCTCACGCCCTGCCTCCGCGCACTCGAAGAACTCTCCACCCATTACCACACCACCACTGTTCTCTGCACAGCCACCCAACCCTCCGTTGCCAAATCCCCCGACTTCCCCATCGGTTTCCCGAACTCCACTGAAATCATCCGCGATACCCACGCCCTCTTTGCCGACCTCTCCCGCGTCCAAGTCGACTACCGAGGAATCCTAAGCGACGACACAATCAGCGATGAAATCGCCAAGGCCCCCCAAGCCCTCTGCATCGTCAACACTCGTAACCACGCCCAAATTCTCTTCGAAGCCCTCCCCGACAGCCCCAAAGAAAACTGGCATCTCTCCACCCTCATGTGCCCGGAGCATCGCCTCCAAGTCCTAGCCACCGTCCGCAAGCGGCTTCAGGATAATCTCGCCGTTCGCCTCATCTCCACCCAGCTCATCGAAGCCGGTGTCGATATCGACTTCCCCCTCGTCTACCGCTCCATGGCTGGGCTCGACTCCATTGCCCAAGCTGCCGGACGCTGCAACCGAGAAGGAAAGCGCACCCTTGGGCACGTCCACGTCTACCATTCGGAACACTCCTCATCCGAGCGCTTCTTCGCTCAAACCGCTAACGTTGGTCACGAAATTCTAGACCTCCACGCCACCGATCCCCTCTCAACTTCTGCCGTCAAAGCCTACTTCAATAAATACTACCATCAGCAAAAAGACCGCTGGGACGCCAAGGACATCTTGGGCGAATTCAAATACGCCCCCAGCGATCGAAAGCTCCCCCTCATCTTCAACTACCGCACCGCAGCCGAAAACTTCAAGCTCATCGAAAACACGCAAATCCCCATCATCATCCCCTGGAACGACCACGCCAAAAAACTCTACAAAGACCTCCTCAACGAGTCCATTCAACTCCACCGCAACCTCTTCCGTAGCCTCCAACGCTACACTGTCACGATTTACGAAAGCCAGTTCCACAAAAACTACCACCAATTCCAGTCCATCCGCGACGGTCAATTCCACATCCTCATCTGCCCCGAGACCCACTACGACGCAAAATTCGGCCTCAACCTCAAAGATGAAACCCCCATTTCTCGATTCCTGATTTGTGACTAAGAAGAAACCCCTCCCAAAAGAGGGAGAGGTTAGTTTTCTCAAGGAGCATTTTTAATCAATAGTTTCAATCCGCGTGAAATCACTTCGACCTAAATGACAACACGATTCCACATACACCCGAGGCCACAGCCAAAAATACAGACGCTATGCAAAACGGCCACCTTTCAAGCCAAGCCCCTGCTGAACCAGCCGACATACTCCCGAAAAATACAAGTGCTACAAATCGTTGCTCAATTGGAAGCAACGACAGTATCCGAGGTTTTGAATCTTTCTGGGGACTGCTGATTCCTAAGATAAAACCAAAAAGAACCTTTTCACAAGCATTTTTAATTAATAGAACTTTTTTATGAAATCTCCCATCACCTTAGAAGTCTCCGGCGACTACGCCCTCTTCTCTCGACCCGAAATGAAAGTCGAGCGCGTCTCCTACGACGTCATCACCCCCTCCGCTGCTCGCGGCATTCTCGAGGCCATCTACTGGAAGCCTCAAATCCGTTGGATCATTGATAGCATCACCGTCATCAACCCCATCCGCTTCACCAACATCAGGCGAAACGAGATCAGCAAGAAAGCCTCCAGCCCAAAATCAACTCTCGTCAAAGAAGGCGGCTCCGAAACCATCGGCATCTACGTCGATCAAGAACGGCAACAACGCGCCTCTCTGCTCCTCCGCGAGGTCCGCTACCTCATTCACGCTAGCGTCCACATTCTCGACACCCGCATCGAACGCAACGGCCTGGAGACCCCCGCCAACCAAGCCGCCGGCAAACACCTCGACATGTTCAAACGCCGGGCACGTAAAGGCCAGGCCTTCCACCAACCGTACTTCGGTTGCCGCGAATTCCCCGTCGCCTTCCAACTTCACGAAGACGATTTAGCACTCCCATGCCCCCACGAATCACACAGTGGAGAAAAAGACCTCGGCTTCATGCTCCACGACATCGAGTTCGACCAGAACCCCAAAACAAAAGCAGTCAACGCCACCACCCCCCACTTCTTCCGCGCCCAAATGACCGACGGCACCATCACCGTCCCTGCCCTCCCCTTCAAAATCTAACGTCAGACATGATATGATCCTAAACGCTCTCAACGACCTCTACACTCGCCTCGCTGACGATCCCGAATACGAGATCGCCAAACCAGGCTACTCGCCGCAAAACATCAGCTTTCGTGTCGTCCTAAAACCCGACGGCACCCTCTTTGCCATCCAAGACGCCCGCATCCCGGACGACAAAGGCAAGCTCCGCTCTAATAAACAAATCGTCCTCGGTGAAGCCAAACCTGCAGGACCAGGAATCAACCCCTGCCTCCTCTGGGATAACACCACCTACCTCTTGGCTTACAAAAAGGACGACCCTAACCCAGAGCGCACCGAAAAATCATTCCATGCCTTTCGCGACTCCCACCTAGCGTTTGAAAAAGAGATCAACCTACCAGCCTTCTCAGCCGTCTGCCGCTTCCTCGAAAACTGGACTCCGGAAAAAACAAGAGAGCACGCCGAAGCACATCCCGAATTCGTAGAGCTCACCTCCGGTTTCGGCATCTTCTCCATCCAAGGCGAAACAAAACCCGTCAACGAACATCCTGAAATCCTCAAATGGTGGGATCAGCGCGAACCGGAAGAAAAGGGAGACCTTGGCCAATGCCTCATCACCGGAAGGAAAGAAACTCCGATCGCCCGCCTCCACCCCAAAGTTAAATCTGTCACTGGTGCCCAATCAGCCGGAGCGTCTCTCGTTTCGTTCAACGCCCCCGCTTACAAATCCTACGGAAAAGACCAGTCGTTCAACGCCCCGGTCTCCGAAAAAGCAGCCTTCCAATACGGAACCGCTCTCAACTCTCTCCTCAGCGGTCCAAAGTCCTCAAAACACCGCATCCGCATCGGCGATAGCACCTGCGTCTTCTGGACCGACAAACCGTCCATCATCGAAGACGTATTCGGCATCTTCGCCTCCGATGGGTCCAACGCACCGACAACCACACAAGACGACGCCGTCCGGTCCAAGCTCGAAATCCTACTCAAAGCCATCCGCCTGGGAGGCGACGCGACCAGCGACCTAGGTGAAAACTCAAACGACACCAAATTCTACCTTCTCGGGCTCGCCCCCAACGCGGCCCGACTCTCTGTCCGCTTCTTCCACCGCTCAACCGTCGGAGAACTCCTGTCTAACCTTCACGCCCACCTTAAAGACATCGCCATCGTCCGTGAATGGGAAACAGCGAAAGTAAACCGGCTCCCCGATCCCGAGTTCCCCGCCTATTGGCAACTGCTCACTCAAACAGCACGCGTCTCCGATGAAATCCCGCCCCTCCTCGGGGGGGCTCTCATGCGCGCCATCCTTGAAAACACTCCCTATCCAGAAGCTCTCTTATCCGCCGTCATTCGGCGCATTCGAGCAGACCGCACCATCAACTACCTTCGCGCTGCCATCATCAAAGGCCTCCTTACCAGAAATCAAAACTTAACTATTACCAAAATGCTCGACCTCGAAAATACCGACCCTGCCTACCTCCTCGGCAGACTCTTCGCCTCCTTGGAAAAAACTCAGACCGATGCCCTCGGCGAGCTTAACGCAGGACTACGCGACAAGTTCTACTCCAGTGCCTCTGCAACACCAGCCAGCGTCTTTCCACGCATCCTGCGCACTTACCAACATCACCTAGCCAAGCTAAAGGGCGGACAAAAAGTAAACCGCGAACGCCTCATCCAAGACATCCTCTCAGGAATCTCTTCCGACGGCTTCCCTTCAAACTTTAACCTTAAATCCCAGGGTATTTTCGCCCTCGGCTACTACCACCAACGAAAAGACTTCTTCACCAAGAAAACAGACCCTTCAATCGACTCAGAATCTTCCAACTCACTCTAAAAACCACCTCTCAAATACCATGAATAACCGCTACGATTTCCTCTACCTCTTCGACTGCAAAGACGCCAATCCCAATGGTGACCCCGACGCGGGCAACCTCCCCCGCCTTGATGCCGAAACCGGACAAGGACTCACTACTGACGTCATGCTCAAACGAAAAATCCGCAACTTCATCCAACAAACCACGGACCAAAATATCTACTTCAAGGAATTCGCCGTCCACAACCACCAGCACGAAGAAGCCTACAAGGCCCTCGATCTCGGAGACCCCCAAAAAGCGAAGCGTGCCGAAATCAACAAAGCCCGCGAATGGATGTGTCAGAACTTCTACGACGTCCGCACCTTCGGAGCCGTCATGTCCACCAATATCAACTGTGGCCAAGTTCGAGGCCCAGTCCAACTTTCCTTTGGGCGCTCCATCGATCCGATCGTTTCCTCTGAACACGCCATCACTCGAACCTCCGTCACCAACGAAAAAGATATCGAAAAAGAGCGCACCATGGGCCGCAAGTTCACCGTCCCCTACGGCCTCTACAAAGCCCAAGGATTCATTAATCCCTTCCTCGCAGAGCAAACCGGATTCTCCGAAGACGACCTAGCCCTCTTCTTCACAGCCTTGGAAAACGCCTTCCAATTCGATCAATCCGCCGCCCGCCCCGCCGGCAGCATGAACCCACGCGCCCTCATTGTCTTCAAACACGAAAATCAACTCGGCCAAGCCCCCAGCGCAAAACTCCTCGAAAGCGTCACTGTCACTAGAAAAGAAGGTGTAGAAACTCCTCGTTCCTTCGACGACTACACACTCACCATCCCTGATGACCTTCGTCAATTCTGCCAAGAAAACGGGATCGAAATTATCGAACGCATCTAACCATGCTCTACATCCCTGACATTATCCCGGAACCCGATCCTGCTGACGGCCTCATCAGCAGGGCCTCCATGGCCCGGTATATCCTTCAGCTCATGGCCGAAGACTATTCTCAAACTCACCACTTCGTGTCCTGGGATGATGAGATGCCCTACCGCCTCTGGGATGATGTCCACGGACAACCCCAAGAGGCCGCCCTTGGTGAAACGACCCTCAGCGAAGACGACCGAAAGCTTTTTCGAGATCTCGCAACGGTCGCCAACGGCTGGTGGCTCGACCTTCACGACCAAGATGGCTTCCTCCCCATGAACCAATGGCAGGAAAGGATCCACAACCGGAAAACCCCATGAAACAGATTCCCAAAACCACTCCATCCTTCACAAAATCGACTTGAAAAACCACCTCAGCACAGTTACTGTGCTGCACAGTCATGAAGAATATCACCGTCAAAATTGATGATCTCATCCACCACAAAGCCCGGATCCTTGCTGCAAAAAAAGGAACCTCCCTCAGCGCCATGGTGAAGGAATTCCTCGAAAGAGAAATCTCGAAAGAGGACTCCGAAACCGACCGCGTGAAAGCCTTGGAAGCCGTCTTCGCCCGCGCAGACAAACGAGCGATCCGTCAAAAAAATCCCCGCTCCGAGCCCGTGATTCCTCTTAGCCGAGAAGAAATTTATGAAGAACGCCTTCGTTGACACCAACATCCTCGTTTACGCCGCTGACGAATCCCCAGGTGAGAGTCGCAAACGAACGATCGCCCGAGAACTCCTCCGGGCTGCCGGACTCAAAATCTCAGTCCAAGTCCTCAACGAATTCCTCGCATCAGCCCGCAGTAAGCACAAGCTCGACCTCTCGCCAGCCGCAGAAAAGGACTGGCTTTCCGCCTGGCTCGCAATGGAAGTCGAACCACTCACCTCCTCCCATTTCCTCGACGCCCTCCGCATTCACCACACCTACCAGCTCTCGCACTGGGACAGTCTGATTGTTGCCACCGCCCTCTTCTCCCAAGCCGACATCCTCTATTCCGAGGACATGCAACACGGACAACTCATCGACGGGATCCGCATCATCAACCCCTTCCAGGAAGAATGACCCATGTTCACCGAAGACCAGCTCCTCCCCATCTCCGCACTCCAGCACATCCTCTTTTGTCCGAGGCAATGCGCCCTCATCCACCTGGAGCAAGTCTGGTCTGAAAACAAATTCACCGTCGAAGGCAACCTCATGCACGAGCGCGCCCACCACGGCACCGACGAAACCCGCCACGACATCCGCATCACCCGCGGCATGCCCGTACGTTCGCTCCTTCACGGCCTCTCCGGCCAATGCGACATCGTCGAATTTCACGGCCCCGCTCCTCACTACCAAAAAATCATTCCAGTCGAATACAAACGCGGCAAACCAAAGGCCCACTCCGCCGACGAAGTCCAACTCTGCGCCCAAGCCCTTTGCCTCGAAGAAATGCTAGAAATCCCCATCGCATCCGGCTTCCTCTTCTACGGAAAAAACAAACGCCGCACCGAAATTACCCTCACCGAAACTCTCCGCAAACTCACCATCAGCACCACCGCCGACCTTCGTAAGATGATCAAATCCGGCATCACTCCCCTCGCCGAATACGAACCCCGTCGCTGCGACTCCTGCTCCCTCATCCGCCATTGCGAACCCAAATCCCTTCGACTCAAACGCGGTGCTAATGCCTGGTTCAATCAGCAATTAGGAATTACGGATTAAGAATTGGGTGGAGAATTACGAATTTCGAAATGAAGAACGATAACACTGCCCAAATCAAATCCTATGAATTCTCCCTGCGGATCGTCAAACTCTACCAACATCTCTCCAGCCAAAAACGAGAATTTGTCCTGTCCAAGCAGCTCCTCCGAAGTGGCACCAGCATTGGCGCAAATGTCGAAGAAGCCATCGGAGGATGTTCGAGGAAAGACTTCCTCCACAAAATAACCATCTCCTACAAAGAAGCCCGCGAAACCTCCTACTGGCTTCGCCTTCTCCACGACTCCGACTACCTCACCGGCATCCAATTCAAAAGCATCCACCAGACGCCGAAGAACTCATGCGCACTAGCCTCCATCCAAATCTCCACCCGCAAGAACTCTTAATTCTTAATTCCAAACTCTTAATTAAAATGCGACAGCATCTCAACACCCTCTTCATCACCACCGAAGACGCCTTCCTGAAAAAGGACGGTGCCGCTGTCGCCATCAAAATCGATGGAGAAGTCAAACTTCGCGTCCCCCTCCACAACCTCGAAGGGATCGTCTGCTTCGGTTGGAATACCGTCGCCTCCGCCCAACTCATGCACGCCTGCGCTGAAAACAACATCACCCTCTCCTTCCACAACCCCCACGGAAAATTCCTTGTCTCCTCACGCGGACCCATCAGCGGCAACGTCCTCCTCAGACGCACCCAACACCGCGTCTCAGACGATCTCGAAAAATCCCTCCCCATCGCCCAGCACATCATCGCCGCCAAGATCGCCAACAGCCGCACCATCCTCCAACGTGCCCTCCGAGACCACTCCTCCGACGAATCGAACAACTTAAAAGTCGCCATCGACTACCTCTCGCACCGCATCAAAGCCGCCCTCCACGCCGCCTCACTCGACTCCCTTCGCGGCATCGAAGGCGAGTCCGCCGTCACCTACTTCTCCGTCTTCAACCAACTCATCACCCTCCCCGAAAACGAACGCGGCACCTTCACCTTCAAAAACCGCTCCCGCCGCCCTCCGCTCGACCCCATCAACGCCCTCCTCTCCTTCCTCTACGTCATGCTCGCCCACGACTGCCGCTCCGCCTGCGAATCCGTCGGCCTCGACCCCCAAATGGGATTTCTCCACCGCCTCCGCCCCGGCCGTCAATCCCTCGCCCTCGACCTCATGGAAGAACTCCGCGCCTACCTCGCCGATCGCCTTTGCCTTTCCCTCATCAACCGTAAACAAATCTCCCCCAAAGACTTCGAGATCAAAGAAAGTGGAGCTGTCCTCCTCAAAGAGGATTCCCGAAAAACCATCCTCATCGCCTGGCAGGAACGCAAAGCCCAGGAAATTACCCACCCCTTCATTCAGGAAAAAATCACCATCGGCCTCCTCCCCCAAATCCAAGCCCGACTCCTCGCTCGACACCTCCGTGGCGACCTCGATGCCTACCCCGCCTTCATCCTCAAATAACAGGGCCCAATTCGTAATTCGTAATTAAAACCATGGTCGTTCTCATCACCTACGACGTCAGCACCACCACTCCTGCTGGCCGTTCCCGACTCCGCCGAACCGCAAAAACCTGCCTCGATTATGGACAACGTGTCCAAAACTCCGTCTTCGAATGCAAAGTTGATCCTGGCCAACTCACCGCCCTTCGAGCCCGCCTTTTAGAAATCGTGAACCTCGATACCGACTCCATCCGTATCTACAATCTCGGCAACAACTGGCGGAACCGAGTCGATCACCACGGTGCAAAAGAAGGTTATGACATCGACGGATTCCTCGGGATTTAACAAACTCAAAAAAGGGTCGAAATCGACCCCGCGAACCCTAAGCGGTCGTGAAAACACCAGAAGGTTCGCGCACCAAGCAAAACCTTCCTGTTGCAAGGTTCTTTGAAAAATCACTTTAGAAACTCCTCTTTTGTTTAGCCAAAAATAAGAGGTTCGCGGAATCAACTCTCCTTGCCCTTAAGCAAGAATGGATCAACTATTCCGCAGTCGCCCCCTTCACGGGGGCGCGGATTGAAACTCTACGAAAGGCTCGCCGTTGTGCATGACTAGTGGTCGCCCCCTTCACGGGGGCGCGGATTGAAACACAATCACGACTTGAACAGTGGTCCGCTGACTTGTCGCCCCCTTCACGGGGGCGCGGATTGAAACTTGATGCAAGAACTAAGCAGATTGTTTCCCTTGAGTCGCCCCCTTCACG
>Ga0105051_10001296_pt1 | contig 34468 bp, 28 predicted proteins | sample FRY02_FD_78383 | JGI IMG/M metagenome (GOLD analysis project Ga0105051, IMG submission 78383) | Freshwater microbial communities from Lake Fryxell liftoff mats and glacier meltwater in Antarctica - FRY-02 (megahit assembly) | ecosystem: Environmental > Aquatic > Freshwater > Ice > Glacier... | reverse complement strand
TCTCCACCAACTACAGATTAATCCCCACCGTTAACATCCACGAGATGGCAGGCGATGTTGCTAAATCTATTAAATGGGTGTACGACCATGCGAAGGAATATGGCGGAGATCCAAATACCATTTTTGTTATGGGACATTCTGCAGGGGCGCAACTTGCTGCTTTAATTTGCACCGATGACCGCTATTTAAAATCTGAAAAATTATCATTTGCCAGTATCAAAGGGTGTGTACCTGTTGATGGCGATACCTATGATGTTCCATTACAAATAGCCACGGTAGAAGAAAAACGAGCCACTTCCTATAAAAAGAAATTTGGCATCGAATCCCAGCAGAAAGACCTTTCTCCGGTCACCCATGTAGCAAAAGATAAAGGGATTCCGCCTTTCCTTATTTTGCATGTTGCAGAACATCCAGAGACCAAAGGGCAATCGCTTCGGTTAGTAAAAGCTCTTCAAGACTCTGGTATTTCAGCTAAGGCTTATCCAGCAACTGGGAAAACCCACGGCACGATCAATTCTGATATAGGCTTAAAAGATGATAAAGCCAGTGCAGAGCTTTTCAGCTTTCTTAATAACATTCTAAAAAAATAGAGTAATTTAATTTGAACTCGCTAGACGAAAACCTGTGGCATTGGTTTTATCCGATTGCACATTGAAGTTTCGAAAAGCTGAACGCAATCGAGTAACAGCGTCAAATGAACCTCCGCGCAATACCCGAAATTCCCCATCGTCTGGCCCGTTTGGGTCGATAACAGGCCCCAAGGGATACTCTCCGTACCAATCGTTACACCACTCCCAAACATTTCCATGCATATCGTAAAGGCCAAAGGCGTTTGGTTTGAAGTTACCAACTGCAATCGGGGAACCGTTTTTAGAGTTCACATAATTGGCATCCGTGGGTTTCAATTCATCACCCCAGGAATAAGAAGTCTTAGTTCCTGCCCTGCAAGCGAACTCCCACTCGGCTTCGGTTGGAAGGCGAACAGTTCCTTTAATTTTCTGGTTAAGTTTTTCAATAAATTCTTGAACTTCCTCCCAAGAGACATCAGTAACAGGCAACTTTTGGCCCTTTTCTGAACTTGGATTATTGCCCATAACCACTTCCCATTGTTCCTGAGTTGTTTCGTACTTAGCTAGAAAATAAGGCTTGGTGATACTAACTTGGTGCGAAGTTTCATTGGGGAACCGATTTTTTTCGGTCTCAAGTGAACCCATAAGAAACTTACCAGCAGGCACTTGAACCATTTCAATTTTAATGCCTTTTCCCAATTCGAACACTTTAACTTGAGGAGGTTGACCTTCTAAAAAAAACCCTAAAAGTAAAGTAAACAACAGGCTAAGAATTATTGTTTTTTTCATAGCTCGCTCTTTAGTATAAACATTAAATATTTGGTTAAGGTTAACGCCCAGCGCTAAATTTGTAAAGCAGTTACCACGATAGGTAAAAAAGAATAAACGCATCGTGGTAAAGAAAAATGTTGAATAACTTATCGCATCAAGTGATAACTTATTTGACCTTTAAATTGATAAGGTTACTAAATCAGACCTTTGGTGAATTTTTTAGGACACTTATGAAACATCTAGTTCTACTTTTTATAGCTTTGTTATTTGTTTACCCAGTTTTCGCAGAGACCGAAGACCTTAACACCCAGTTGATGCGAGCAACTGTAAAAATTAGCCATACCAACTCCACAGGAACGGGGTTCATCCTTTACAATCAAAAAGATGAGAAGCATATTCTTGTAACTGCATCTCATGTTTTAGAAAACACACCCGGGGAAGAAACTTCGCTTATCTTTCGTTCTAAACAAGCTGAGGGCGAATATAAAAAAGAACCGGCCAAGCTTCTTATACGAAAAGAAGGTAAACCCCTTTGGACAAAAAGTAAAACTCAAGATGTAGCAGTCCTTTGGATTACTCCCCCTAATAATGCAGACCTTGTAAAAATTAGCACTTCTATTCTGGCAAGCGATAACGATTTAATTAAGCATAAGGTTCATTCAGGCGAGAAGATTGCCTACCTAGGTTATCCTCATCGAGAAGAAAGTAACCCTGCTGGATTTCCTATCCTTCGCGATGGCCCAATTGCAAGCTTCCCTCTTGTTCCAACACAGAAGACCAAATCTTTTTTTATGAGCTCAAACACTTTTGAGGGTGATAGTGGCGGGCCTGTTTTCCTTACACGCACTAACAACTTCACCCCTAACAATGCTACACCTAACAATGAAAGTTTGAACCTTATCTTGGGGTTAGTCATAGCACAGCGCTTTCTTGATGAAGATATGAAATCAATATATGGCGCAACAAAAGTACGCCATAGACTTGGAATTTCCATCATTGTTCATGCGACCTTTATTAAAGAAGCTATCGAACAACTTAAATAAATATAGTTTCTTGAACCTACAATCTTCTTTATAAAAACGATGGTAAAACCTATGGGTTTAACTTTTTCACCGGGGCCTACCCAGAACACCGTTTGCACACCAGAGGGCAAGATCATAACCGTTCCAGTAAATTGGATTCTTTTACCACCAGGTGATGCTGCGCTCACTAGAAGAGTAAAAACAATGGGCGAACATTGGGTGGTTGCGGAAAAGAAAGGAAGGCGAGTTTTCTCAAAGGGTATCTGGGCTTCAAGTGAAATCATTGAAAAAATTCGTAATGAATTAAAGGATGAGCGTTCAACAGAAAGTTTTGCGAAACGAAAAGCTGCAGATTCAAAACGCAGAGAAAAAGTTCAAGATGAATATGTGGAAGATTTTCAGGGTGCTTTACTAAACTACCTTGCATTTCATCCCGCACATACGATTCTTGCGCTTTCTTTAGCACAAGCCGTTACCAAGCACGCAACGCCAGTGGGTAGCGGAACGGTAGCACGAACCAAACGGATTCCTATTGAAAACCGCGTTGAAGCTGCTGTTATTGCGTGGATGAGACACCAAACCACTGCATACGATGATATGGCCATCCCCCGAGTTAAGGGGCAAAGGCGAGAAGTAAGAAAAATGCTGGCTAAGAGGTCGCACGGCCTTTTAGAGTGGTACAGAAAAAACGATAGTGTTATGAACAATTGCCCTTTAATAAAAGCCTTATAAATTCAAGCTATAAATTTACAAACTAAGTTTTTAATACTTCTAGTGTTTTAGAATCGAAAGACCCATCATAAAATTGTTCAAGTAATTTTAAAAATGCCAAATCCTTTGGTGAAATTGATTCAAACAAGGTTGCACACGACTTAAGTTTTAAATCATCTGGAGAACCAAAAATCTCAAACGCTGATTTTCCTTTAATCCCAAGAACTGCCTGAACCGCTTCGAATAGTCTTGGTCCAAGAATTGGGTGGCTCAAATATGCTTTAGCTTCGGGCAAACTTTTTATTGCATAAAGAATTGAAAGTTGACTAAACCCTAAACCTCTAAATTGCGGAAATATATACCACATCCAATGGGAAGATTTCTTTCCTTGTTGAATTTCTATAAGAGCCTGTTCATATCGAGATTCTTGTGCTTTCAAAAATCTCATCAGATTAAATTCATCTTCCATTTGGTTACAAACTTTAATTTAGATGTTATCTCGTACTTATTTAGCTACGCTTTAAAAAAAATCCAGCAATAAGATTTATTATTGCTGGAGAAAAGATAAAAACATTGTGCCAGATTATTAAGTTTTCTTTCTAGTTTTAGGAACTTTTCTAGGTTCGGGGTCTGGCTCAAAACGAGGCCTGGCACTCATCACCATAGAACTCATTTGAGCATTTGCTCGCCTGGTACCTACGGGAGTCGGTTCAAAATTCGCAACCATATTTTTTTCAATACCAAGGCTACTAGCCTGAGCAAACGAATCTTGGTTAGCCCCAAGGAAAACAAAGCCCCAATTGTAGATAAGTTGCTGATGTTCAATCATATTTTTGATTTTACATTTATCAAATTCGTGCGAACTGTTTTCTTCACCATCGGTCAAAATGCAAACTAAGACTTTCTCAGGCTTTTCAGATTCATTAGTTTTCGCAAGCCTTTCTCCGACCTCATTAATTGTTTTTCCAATAGCGTCTAGGAGGGCAGTTCCTCCCCTAGGCACAAAAGTATGCTCGTTAAGGTGTTCCACCTTTTTCAGGTCAACATTTTTTACAGGAACTTCATATTCATTATCAAAAAGCACAACAGTAACCGAGGCGGACCCTGGAACTTTCAACTGTTCGTCGAGGAAGGAGTTAAAACCCCCAATGGCATCTGCCTTGATAGCCTGCATCGACCCAGAACGGTCTAAAATGCAAATAATTTCGGAATGGTTAAGTCTAGGCATCTTCTTCTCCTTGCAAAAATTTAGAAATTTGACAATAGCCACTTTCGCCGTAATAAAAGTAAATTTCTGTGTAACCAACTAAAAAAAGTACCACGAATGGAAATAACTTTTTGTTGGGACTAATTGTTATTCGGTTGGTCATCTGAATTATTTTCCGAAATGATAGAAAAATAAAGAAAAGTATTTTTATCTTTATCAATTACTTTTTCGATGATCAGCTTTTCGAGCCATGTTTTTGCCTGTAAAGTTGATACTTTTAACAATTTTGCAATCTCAGATTCTTTCATCGGTTTTTTTAAAATTTGTTGCAACAACTCGCGCAACGCATCAAACAATACCTCAGATGGTGGGTACGAAATAAAAGGTTCTTGGCTGGTAATTGCCTTTAGTTTTTTGCTAGAAGCTGAAGCCTTTGAAATGGGTGGGCCTTCTGATTTTTTAGCAGATTTAGTCATAGGAATTTTGGTTTGATTGATAGGAGATTTGGGCACAGAAATTGGTGTTAGCGGCGGACTAATACCGTTATAAAAAGTTGCAAATGTTTTAGAATCGATGGGATTGGGCCATAAAGTTGCACCTTTTTTTACTAAACCTAAAAGCCCGTCGGAAGCTTGCCCAGTTGACCTTACATAAATTGGTACGCATTTTAGTTCATCAAGTTGTTCCGCCGCACCTGCCCAAGTACCACCTTTTTCAAAATCGGAATTAACCACCAAGGCAAAATCAGACAAAGCGTAAATTAGCTTATTACACTCAAGAGTTTGATCGATATTAAAACTTGCGCTGGGGTCGAAAGGTGAAATGAGAAGCAAATTCTTGGCAATAATAGAATTACGCTGTTCACGAGCCATCGTATTTTTTTCAAGCTCTTCAGAAAGGATGGCACAAACCTTGCCGCCCGATTCGAGTGCCCCACGCATTGCAGCTTTATCGATCCCTTCCGAACCACCAGAAATAACTGTTTTTCCAGCTTGGGCAGCAACTTGGCCTATACTTATGGTGAAGTCGATTAAAGATTTTTCAACTTTCCGAGAACCAACCACTGCAAGCCCACCCGATTCTAAAAGGGACAAATCTCCACACCCATAGAGGATAGCTGGGGCCTCATCTCTTAGGCGTGTTTTCAATCGCTTGGGGTATTCCAAATCGGCCCGGCTTATAACCCATATTGCACGCGTTTGCCAATAATCGATAGCCTGACTAAGTAAGAAGCCTCGGTCTAACAATTTTTGTAAACGGCCTAATTCAAACACGGGTTGACATTCTCGAAGCAATTCTAAAGCATTGATTTCTAACAGGTCTGAAGGTTGGCGCTTTAAATCACGGAGGTGCTTAGCAAGGATTTTATACTCGCTAGGCTTTAACAGACCTGAAGCTAATTTACCCGTGCCCATAATCAGTGGAGCGGTAAGCAATAAAATGGCTTTGGTATTAGGAGAAAGATTAGGGATCATTATTCAAGCCCCGTTTGTGAAAGGACTAAAGGCCAAACTTCTCCGCAACCGCCCTTGCGTAATAACCAAGCTGAAATGGTAAGCGTCCACCGAGAATCGACTAGGTCATCGATAAGAAGAACTGGGCTGCGAGGAAAAGTTTTTGCAGTAAAGATAAAAGCCCCATCAATATTACGAGCTTGAAGAGTACTATTTTCAAAACTTTTCTGAAGGGGCCTTTCCTCGTTTTTAATCAGTGTCACAATAAAAGGCAAATTTAAAGCAGAGGCAAGACGCTGGGCGAAATCTGGAACAAGTTTAGGGTGCCTAAGCGAAGGCACACAAGTCACCCAAGTAGGTGAGGGAAAAGGATTCCACTCACGAAGCATTTTTACACAAGCTGTAACAAGTTCATCTAAAAAATGCCCCTCTTCTTTGCCTTTTTTAACTAAAGTTCCCCAACCAGCGTCCCCTAAAACGCTAAGTGCTTTTCCAAATTGCGCTTGAAAGTTTGTAGTAATCAAGCCCTTCACTTTATAACTAGGAAGACCGCCGTCTGGCCATTTCTTTCGGGGGTCAAGGTGAATACTAGTGCGACACAAGAAATCAACTGCATCTCGCACTAAAGTGGGATTAACAGAAGTAGACAAAGGGGCGAGTACAGGTTTACCAACCGTACTTGGGTCGCCATCGAGAGCAGTGATAAGAAATTTCATATGATCGCCAAAAGGTAAGCTAACATACTTTTGCATTTGTCGATGTTCATCGTGGCGTAATGTGGTGAGTCGATCAGCCCGAGTCCAGAACTTTTCGTTAAGAGTTGAAGCGGTAAGTTGCCATTTGGTTCCCTGCTTAGCGATGGGAGAAGGAGATTCAAGGGAAAGAAGGGCAATGGTTTTTTCGATGCGCCCTTTGCCTAAGTTTACTTGGGTAAGAATTTCTGGAATAGAAAGGCCGTCGGGGGCATTTTCTAAAGTAGCCAAGACCTCACCTACTTCTTTACGGGTAGGGAAAGCACTGCGAATAAACCATTCGGTAATATGAGAATCTTCTTCGCCACTCAGCAAAATTCCGTAGGCAGAATCGAGGCCCCGCCCTGCCCTGCCCACTTGTTGATAATAAGCAACCACCGAGCCAGGCATTTGGTAATGAATCACAAAGGCAAGGTCGGGTTTATCGTACCCCATTCCTAGCGCCAAAGTTGCAACAAGAGCTTTAACCTTATTGTTAAGTAGTGCTAATTCGAGTTCCTCTCGCTTATCGCCCGATTGCCCCGTGTAAGCTTCTACATTAAATCCTTTGTGCTGCAACCATTGAGCAACCTGATAGGCATCACGAACGGTCAGGGTATAAATGATGCCATTACCATTAAGCTTGCCAAGTTGTTCGGCGAGCCAAGCAAGCCTTTCTGCTTGACTATGAAGACGAATGGTTTGCAAGGAAAGTGAATTGCGGTTAAGGTCGCCCCGAAAGACATCGAGGTTAGGACCAAGGACAGCAGATAGGTCTTCCATAACACGGTTATTAGCGGTCGCTGTAGTAGCAAGGAGCCTTAGGTTTTTGGGCAAGGTTTTAACAATACGCTCTAGCAGTCGGTAATGAGGGCGAAAGTCGTGCCCCCAATCAGAAATACAATGCGCCTCATCAATAACTAATAAGGAAATATAAGAAGCAATATTTGAAAGAACCTGCATGCGAAAATGTTCGTTAGCGAGTCGCTCGGGCGAGATTAGAAGAATATCGATTTCATTTCGAGTGATTTTTAATTCGACTTTGCTCCAATCCTCTTGGTTATCAGAATTAATGGTAGCAGCACGAACGCCCATTTTTTGCGCTGCATCTATTTGATTACGCATAAGGGAAAGAAGAGGCGAGACTAGCAGTGTTGGGCCATTACCGGCATTGCGCAGCAATAGGTTCGCAATGAAGTAGACGAAGCTTTTTCCCCAACCTGTTTTTTGCACAACAAGGAGTCGGCCACGGCCTTCTACTATATGCCTGATAGCATCTTCCTGCCCTTCTCGAAACTTTGCAGCAGGGTTTCCCGACCCGAGTCTTAATAGTTCTAAAGCTTTTTCTGAATTGTATTTCACTTGTCCTCGCTGGGCATCGGCAAAGCCTAAATACGATTAAATTGTTGGAATACAACTTAACACTTTTAAACTTTGGTAGAACCACTCTACCAAATAGAGAAACACCACCCGATTTTTTACAAAAACGACTTTGACCTTGCCCAAGAGGTCTAGCACCCTAAGAGCATTTTAAATGCTTGCTTAATGATGATAAATAAACCATACAGTATAAATTTTACCAACTCAACACTTTATTCATATCTTTTATTTGTCAATTAATTTACTACTGAAAACTATACAGCAAAAACGAACAAAGGTTGCTTGTTCAATTCTTGGAACTACTGCCATCACTTGCAACTCAACTTTCCTAGATTTTAATATTCAAGCGTAACAAATCGAAGGAAAACACAACAAACCAATGCACTCTAAACCCTTGGGTCTTACTTTTTCCTTCTCGTATCGATGGATTTAGTTCATTTCCATCTATGATAATACTATAGTTACTTATGATTCATCGGGAGTCGATTATGGGTCAAGAATTAAAAACCGTTCACGCTTCGTGCCCCCACGATTGCCCAGATACTTGCTCTATGGTCGTCACCGTCCAAGATGGAAAAGCCATCAATCTTAAAGGGAACCCATCTCACCCCATTACGAAGGGGTTTTTATGTGGTAAAGTCGCAAAGTATATTGACCGTACCTACCACCCTACCCGTTTATTGCATCCATTAAAAAGGGTAGGCGCTAAAGGTGAAGGGAAATTCCAAGCAATTACTTGGGAAGAAGCTATTTCCACTATTGCTAACAAATTAAATGAACTGATCCAGTCGGAAGGAGGGGCACAATCGATTCTTCCTTATAGCTATGCGGGAACTATGGGAAAGTTACAAAGTAATAGCCTTGATCGCAGATTTTTTCACAGTTTAGGTGCTTCTCTTTTAGACCGAACTATTTGCGCAACCGCAGGTGTAGCTGGAAGCCAAATGACCCTAGGCACCCGAGCAGCGATTGACCCAGAAGCAGTTTTGCATTCCAGATACATTATTAATTGGGGATCAAACACAAGCGTAACGAATTCGCATTTATGGGCGATTATGCACAAGGCAAGAAAAGCGGGGGCCAAAATCATCACCATCGATCCCTTTCGCTCTAAAACCGCAGAGAAAAGCGACTGGTGGATTCCTATTCGACCGGGAACCGATGCTGCATTAGCACTTGCAATGATGCATATTATCTTTCGTGACAATCTTCAGGATCAAGACTACCTAGATCGTTTTTGTATAGGGGGTGAAGCATTAAAAGAGCGATGTCTTTCTGAATATTCACCCGAAAAAGTTTCTTCTATCACAGGGCTTGGAATTAAAATCATCGAGCAACTTGCCTACGATTACGCTACCATTTCTCCTGCTTTTATTAGGCTGAATTATGGTATGCAAAGGCACGGCGGCGGTGGGATGGCGGTAAGAACTATCACTTGCTTACCTGCAATTATTGGGGCTTGGAAACAAACAGGCGGTGGGGCTTTCCTCAGCACCAGTGGTATGTATTCACTTAAAAATTCTGCCTCTTTTGAACGACAAGATTTAATTCCTGCTTCCACCAGATCGATTAATATGAGCCAACTTGCAGATGCTCTTACCGATAAAAATCTCAACCCTCAAATTAAGGCTTTGGTTGTTTATAATGCTAACCCCGCAGCCGTTTGCCCAGACCAATCAAAAGTCATTGCGGGGTTAAAAAGAGATAACCTCTTTACCGTTGTACTTGAGCAATTCCCTACAGATACTGTTGATTACGCTGACATTGTACTACCTGCTACCACCCAACTAGAGCATTGGGATCTTCATTCCTCTTATGGACATTTGCACCTTCAAATCAATGAACCAGCGATAGAACCACTAGGTGAGTCTTTACCCAACACGCAGATATTTAGATTACTAGCACGGGAAATGAAACTTGATCCAAAACTTTTTGAAGTTTCGGATATTGATTTGATCAAAGAAGCATTAGAACCGGGAAAGAATGGTTTCAATTGCGACACTCACTCTAAAGGAATAACCTTTGAAAAGTTAAAGGATGAAGGATTTTTACGGTTAGATTTGCCCAAGAATTTTGCACCATTCGCCCAAGGGAATTTCCCCACACCCTCCGGCAAATGCGAACTGTATAGTAAAGAGATGGCTAATTTAGGATTAGACCCACTACCCACCTACATTCCGCCACACGAAGATCCGCAATTAAGGCCAGAGCTTGCTGCTCATTTTCCTATCCAGCTTCTTTCTCCGCCAGATCCTGCTTTTCTTAATTCTTCTTTCGCAAACTTGGACTGGCAGAAACAAGAAGCTGTTAGGCCTACGCTTTTGATTAGCCCTTCCGATGCTGCAAGTCGTGGTGTGACTGATGATGTTCAAGTTCGCGTTTTTAATAACAGAGGTGAATTTCTGGCCTATGCCCAAATCACGGATGCTGTTCTTAACGGGGTTGCTGTTGCTCAGGGGCTTTGGTGGAATAAAGATGTTCCTGGGAAAGCCAATGTGAATACAACAACCAGTACCGCCTTAACCGATTTAGGTGGTGGTGCAACCTTTTTTGATAATCTTGTTGAAATTGAAGTGGTTGCTAATCCAATTATTTAATGGAGCCTTTGATGAAGCCTTGTATCAGTCAGGCGTGTGTATTAAGTACTAATTTTGCAGAGGATGTAAAAGGAAGCGTTGAGGGTGGTTGCCAAACCATTGAGGTGTGGCTTACCAAGCTCGAAAAGCATTTAGAAACATCAAATATTGCAGAGACTAAGGCCCTGATTGCGGATCACGGGGTAACGCTTGCAGCAGCTTCGTATCAAGGAGGGTTATTTCTTTCCACGGGCGAGCAAAAGAAAAGCCATTACGATCATTTCAAAAAGAGGCTTGATCTTTGTCAGGGGTTGGGAATTCCGCTGCTGAACATTTGTTCGGATTTTCCAGCTCGAGTTGACCAAACCATTTTGCAAACGGCCCTTGCTGGATTAAGAGAAGCAGCCCAATGGGCCGAGGCTTTTAATACCAAGCTTTCGCTTGAATTCAGGTATCAATCTGCATTTGCTAATAACCTTGAATCTGCTTATGCTTTTATCAGCGCTTCGGGAATGGAGAATGTGGGGATCACATTAGACACTTTCCACTTTCATTGTGGGCCCAGCAAGTTAGCAGATATTAATGCGATAGATCCGAGCAAACTATTCTTTGTTCAGGTTTCCGATATTTCAGCAGTGCCTAAGGAATTAGCCACCGATTCTGACAGGATATTTCCTGGTGACGGAGACATCGATCTAGTTGCGATTTTCAAGGAGCTAAAAAAAATCGGGTACCAAGGTTATCTATCATTAGAACTATTAAACCCTGTTATTTCACAATCGAAACCATCGCAAGTGGTGGAACTTGGGATTGGGGCCCTCACTAGAATCTTGGGGGGAATCTAAAGCAATTATTAAAGCGAATGAAAATTTCATCTTCCCTTCTTAATCCCTATTGCTTTTTGTAGTCTAAATCTGTGATAGTACGATTTATAATTTCTTTTAGGCGAGCCAGACTTTTGGAGAATTTAATATGAGCAAAATACTTTTGGGCATAGCTGGCTTAATATTCATTACACTTTCGGCCCTTGGGTCTGAAACTATTGGTGTAAGTGGCAGTGGGGTTCGCTTTAGCACCGTTTCTGAATATAAACTTAATAATAAACCGACCAAGCTTAATCTTACTGGAGTTGCAATGCGCTCCAAATTTCTGGTCAATGTTTATGCTATTGCAAGTTATGCTCAAGAAGGTGTGAATTTTAAATCTGCAGAGGAACTTGTTAAAGCTGATACTTTCAAACAACTTCAGTTAGTTATGGAGCGCCAAGTAGATGGCCGTGATATGGCGGCCAGTTTTAGATCTTCGGTTCTATTAAACCATAAAGAAGAGGAATTTCCTGAAGAGCTTGCTTTGCTCGACAATTTATTTAAGGAAACTAAAGTTATTAAAGGGGATCAAATCAAGCTTACTCATATTCCGGGGGTGGGGATTCATTGCTTAATTGTTGATAAAATCGAAGTTACTATAAAAAGTATAGAGTTTTCTAAAGCGATTTGGGAAATTTATTTAGGTAAGAATAACCTAGGAGATGGCATCAAGAAAAGTCTTATCGGGAAACTTTAATCTTAAGCTTTAACATTTTATAATGAACCGTGTGATAGCAACTCACACGGTTTTCTTTTTTTCTACCTCCATCTTTCATAAAATGATTTTTATAAGAAGGTTTCTATAAGGACATCCATTGCAATGGGAAGATATCTAGCTGGGATAGATTTAGGCACCACGAATAGTGCAATTGCTTATGTTGATATTTCGAATAAATCAAAGCAAGTAGAAATAAAACTTCACAAGGTACAACAATTAGATGCGGCGTCAGAATTACGGGGGCATAACTTACTCCCTTCGTTTTTATATTTGCCTGGTACTCACGATCTGCCCCCAGATGCCTGCGCTTTACCCTGGGATAAAAGCAGAAACTTCATTGCAGGGAATTTTGCAAGGTCGCAAGGTGCAAAAGTTCCTACTCGGTTGGTTTCGTCTGCCAAATCTTGGCTTTGCCATCCCGGAGTAGACCGCAAGGCACCTTTACTTCCTTGGACTGCGCCCCCCGAAGTACAAAGACTTTCCCCGGTTGAGGTTTCTTGTCGGTATATAAAACACCTTATCGAAAGTTGGAATTATAGTGTTTCCTTGGGCCATCTAACAGAGCCATTAGAAAGCCAAACCGTAGTTGTTACGGTTCCCGCATCATTTGACGACATTGCAAGAAGCCTAACAATAGAAGCAGCAAAACTGGCGGGATTAAAAAATATCATTCTTCTTGAAGAGCCCCAAGCTGCTTTTTACCGCTGGCTTTCCCTACAACAAAAAATACCTCACCCAGAATTAGCTGAAGGTATGCAATGCCTTGTTATAGATGTAGGGGGAGGCACAACAGATTTCACCCTTATCGAAACCATCAGTGAAAATGGAGAAATCAGCTTCTTGCGCAAGGCGGTGGGTGATCACCTACTTTTGGGTGGGGACAACATGGATCTGGCCTTGGCAAAGCTTATCGAAGCAAAATTTTCTTTGGGGACAAAGCTTGATGCTGCCCAGTACATTCAACTCATCCAAGTTTGCAGAAATGCTAAAGAGCAAATTCTTTCTGATTCTCCACCTGATAAAATTCCGGTCAACATTATGGGGCGTGGCAGATCGATTGTAGGTGGGACTTTGCGTGCCGAGATTTTAGCTTCAGAAGCTGAATCTTTAATCATCAATGGTTTTTTCCCAGAAGTCGATTCTAACTCATCTCCTCAAAAATCTGCTTCTTTAACAGGCTTACATGAAATGGGCCTACCTTATGTTGCTGACCCCGCTATCACCAAACACCTTGCTTCTTTCTTAAAGTCGCATTCTGATCGCACCGATTTCAAACCTCCGGATGCGGTTTTATTTAACGGTGGGGTTTTCAGATCTACTAAACTGCAAAGACAAGTCCTTTCTATTATTAAGAATTGGCAACCCAACTCTGCAGATACTTCCACCACACTTGTTCTCGAAAATCCTTCCGTCGACCTTGCCGTTGCAGAAGGCGCTGCTTGGTTCGCTTGGCTGAAACATAGTGGTGGAAAGAATATTGGCGGCGGGTTGGCTAAATCTTACTACCTTGGCATCGGCGATCACGCTGGCAATGATTCCCTACTCTGTGTTCTTCCTAAACTTCACGAAGAAGGTAAAACCATTACCCTTGACCAACACGAAATTGAACTAGCTATTGGACAGCCCGTGATTTTTCCTATTTTCACTTCCACCTTACGAAGCAAAGATTTAGCAGGATCCATCATTAATATCCCAAAAAAACAGCTTCTTTCTTTACCTCCTTTGCAAACTATTCTTCGTGGGGGTAAACGCTCTGGGGTAAAAAGCATTCCGGTTATTTTAAAATCCCAATCCACTGCTATTGGAACACTTGAACTTTCTTGCTTAGCAAAGGATGGAAACAACGAATGGAAACTAGAATTTAATTTGCGCGATGTTATTGAAGATTCTGATGAATCTATCTCCGTTAACGCTAGCGAAACTTGGCCTGAATCCACAACATTAGCTGCCTGCGATTGCTTAAAAAAAACCTTTACCAAAGCAAACCCAGAATTTGACCCCAAGGAACTTAACAAAGTTCTTGAAAACATTCTTGATGCAACCAGAGAGAACTGGCCATTAAGTTTATGTAGACGGTTATGGGATGAACTTTATCTACTTGCGCCTAGCAGGCAACAATCCCCTGCCCTTTCCTCACGATGGAACATTCTTACGGGATTTTGTTTGCGCCCAGGCTATGGCGCACCAGCAGACAAAATACGCATTACTAAATTATGGAAAGAATTAATCGCCCCTCCTCGCGATGAACGAGCCAAACCAATCAGCGCACCTAAAATCTTAGAATCTGGTGCGGAATTCTGGATTCTTTGGCGTAGGATCGCAGGAGGGATTTCCTCTAACCAACAGCTTTCTCTCTTTGATCGGATGCGAAACATCCTTCTCCCTAATTTAAATAAGTTAGTCGCAAAGCCTCTACAAAATGAATTAGCAGAGATGTGGCGTGCTGCATCAGCATTTGAAAGGTTGGATCTTAAAACAAAAGAAAATCTAGGGAATTCTTTGCTTAAAATGCTTAAGAAAACACCTGTTCCAACTTTTTTATTTTGGTCGCTGACCCGAATTGCAGCACGCACTTTAATTTATGGCCCACTAAATTCAGTCCTACATCCAGAGGTGGTTTCAACTTGGGTCAGCAGGCTTTTAGAATTTATTCCAACCCACCCATCAGAAGAAATGAGTTGGGCTTTTTGCCTTGCTCAAACAGGAAGGATCACTGGTCAACGGGCACTTGACCTAGACCAAGATTTGCGTGAAACCATCATAATGAAGCTAAAACCTTTAAAGATTCCTGCTGAATGGGTAAAGGCACTCGAAGAATTTGTGCCTTTAGAGCGAGAAAGTCAATCTAATCTTCTAGGAGATTCTCTGCCTGTTGGCCTAAGGATAACCAGATAAAGGATGGTTATTCAAAACATTTCCCGGTGAGAATTTCAAACGCTTCTAGGTATCTTTTTCTGGTCTGTTCGATGATAAGCGGTGGCATTTCGGGCGGGGAACTATTTTTATCCCAAGGTGTTGTTTCAAGCCAATCTCTTATGAACTGTTTATCAAATGAAGGGGGGCTAATACCTTCCGAGTAACTTTTTTCATTCCAGAATCGGGAACTATCGGGTGTAAGAGCTTCGTCAATTAAAATAATTTCGCCTGAAGGAAGCTTACCCCATTCAAATTTAGTATCTGCAAGAATAAGGCCTTTATCGCAGGCAAATTTTGCTGCCTTTTCATAAATATCTTTGCTCCGGTTTCTAAGCGTTTTAGAGGTTTCTTCACCAACTAAACGAACCATTTCTTCAAAAGAAATATTCTCATCGTGGCCCGTTTCAGCTTTAGTTGCAGGGGTAAAAAGTATTTCGGGTAATTTAGAGCTTTGCTTAAGACCCGGAGGAAGCTTAATTCCGCATACCGTTAACGAGGCTTGATATTCTTTCCAACCAGATCCTGCGAGCCAACCTCGGACCACACATTCAATTGGTACGACTTCGGTTTTTTTCACCAAGATACTACGACCTTCCAGAGTATCTTTTTGGGCTAAGAAAGCGGGGCCCATATCTACTAATTCTGTACTTATTAAGTGGTTACTTACTTTAAGTAAATTCATCCAAAACAGGGTAATTTGTGTTAATATCTTACCTTTATCGGGAATGCCTTCGGAGAGAATCCAATCGAATGCACTTATTCGATCGGTGGTTACGATTACAAGTTTATCACCTAAGTCATAGACATCTCGCACTTTGCCACGCCTGCAAGGAAAGCCTGAAACCTCGGTTTTGATAATTGCTTTAGACAAACTCATATAAATCTTACCTTTTGAATTCTCATTTTAACTAAATTTTCTGCTGAACCTTTACCTTTGATAGAGGATACTAAACAGAAGTAGCTTGGACATAGCTTTAAATTATTCTATTTGGATTATTGATGGTCATCTTCAGCAGTAACACCGTTCGAATCGAAAAAGATCAGGATGGAACTATTATGGTGGTAATGGATGCCAAAGGCGATCCAGTGAACAAAGTCAATCTTTCTATGCTCCGAGATCTGGATGCGGGGTTAGATAAATTAGCTGAACTTCCGCTTATTCCCGTGGTTATTTTACGAAGTGGTAAGACCAGTGGCTTTGCTTTTGGCCCAGACCTAGATGAATGGCAATCTTTACAAAGCCTTGGAAATGTTTCAAGTTGGCAAGATGAAGCAATGCGGGTTTTTAAAAGACTAAAAGAGTTTAAGGCGCCTACCATTGCTGCGATTAGTGGACCTTGCGTTGGTGCGGGGTTAGAATTGGCTTTGGCTTGTGATTATCGGTTGGTTTACGAAAGGCCAAACACCCTATTTGCATTTCCTGAAGTTGAGTTAGGGGCTTGCCCTGCCCTTGGTTCCCTTTTTTTCCTTGTAAAAAAAATTGGGTTGCAGCAAGTTCTTAAGTTGGTGGTACTAGGTGCGAGATGGAAGGTGGAAGAGATTTTTCAAAATGGGCTTGCCGATGCGAAGGCACAAACCGAACAACAACTTCGATCTGAATTCACCAGGCTTACAGGGATAGCAATGCGTGAAGGCAAGAAAAACAATTTGCCTTCGTCAAACTTCTCACTTAAGTCATTTATTTTTGAAAACAATTTCGCAAAAAGGGCCATTACTTTAAGGGCATTCGGTCGAATTCTTAGTCGTAACAATCCGGAAGAAATTCAGGGACCAAGGCAAACGATGGAACTTCTATCGGATCTTTCAAAATTAAAAAAGCCTGAACTTGGGCAACAAAAGATTGCAGAGCTTTTTACCAGACTTTTAACTTCCCCTGCCTGTATTAATCTTATTAACTTTACTAAAGAAGATATTTCACGAATTCCCGAATTCCCGTCAGAAACCCCTTTCCCCCGCAGGGTGGCTTTAATGGGTGAAGGGAAAACCAGCGCGGAATGGGCCTTTCTTCATGCTTCTCGTGGGGTTCAGGTTTCTATCCTTGCTAAAAGCCCCACCGGACTTGGCAATACTCTTCTTGCTATCAACAACCTAATGAATGAGACCATCCGCAAAGGAATCTGGTCTGTGCAAGAAGTGTCCAACAGAATGAATATGATCCAAGGAATCGCAATAAACGGGGGAAACACATCTCAAAACTTCAGTGAAAAAATCGACCTTGCCTTTATTCTAGACCCAATTTTTCTTAACTCTTCTCATCTGGAAGGGATGAAAAAAAATCAGCCTAATTGCCTTTTTGTTAATGGCACATCTGATCCAAGTATTCTTAATAATACTGCTTATTTGTTGCAACAATATCCGCTGGGGAGATACCCTTGTGCGGAGTTAGTCATTCAAGAAACTAGTTCGATTGAGGAAAGAAATTTTCTACTTGCCTGGGTTGCCAAACTAGGAAAGACTGCTGTTCTTCCTAGGGAAACTAATTTTAGTCTGGGTGCTAAAATTCTTTTTGCAGGACTTACGGAAAATATTGAGTTATTAGGAGAAGGGTTACCTTTATCAAACCTTGAAAACTCGATGCGAAGTTGGGGGTTTACTGCAGGACCATTGTTCTGGGCTGATTGGATTGGACTTAATCAAGTTAAGCAGTTGCATAACAAGTACAGTCCTTTGAATTCTGACTTTACTGATTTATTTGGGTTGATGCAATCAAGGCAATGGCTTGGGATTGATGAAGGGAAAGGGTGGTTTTTACATCGAAAGAATTCTTGGTGGCCCAATTTACTTGCTCAAAACCTCGTTAGCCTTACTTTAAAGCGCAGTCTCGACCCCGTTAGTAAATCGATGAGCGTTGGAAACAGGGTACGAGAAGGTCGTGAACGCATTTTATTTGCAATGCTAATCGAATTTACAAAGTTGAAAGCAACTTATGCCCTTAAAGAAGAATCAGATTGGAATTTCTTAGCGGTTAGGGGAATAGGATGGCCCGCATTCAGAGGAGGCCCAGGGCCTTGGATTAGGCTTAAAGGAATTCCTTATTGGGAAGCGCTTTCTAAAAGTTTTTCTTCTCGATTTGGTCCAAAATTTGATCTTCCTCAATCTTGGACTTCTTGGTTCCAATAACCTTGTCTAATACAATAATTCGAACTAACACTTGACCTAGATATGTTTTATAACGATAAGTGCAAAGGTAAGTTCTTTTTTAAACGACACACGAAAGGTAAAGCAATGGCAACCAAACCGGAAACTAGACTTCAAGAACTTCATATTCAACTTCCCCCCGCGCCTAAGCCGGTTGCAAAATATAAAATCGCTGTGTTAGTAGGGAATATGCTTTATGTTTCAGGCCACGGACCTGCAAAAATTCACGATACTACACCACTTAACGGCAGAGTTGGCCAAGATTTAACCTTAGAGCAAGGTAAAGAAGCTGCCAGGGCGGTTGCTATCAATGTGCTTGCAACGGTTAAAGAAACTATTGGCTCACTAGATAAAATTAAGCGACTTGTAAAAACTTTGGCCTGGGTTAATTGCACCACTGATTTTAAAGATCAACCTAAAGTTATCAACGGGTTTTCAGAATTGATGGCGGATGTATTTGGTGAAGAAAACGGCGTAGGCGCTAGAAGTGCCGTCTCTGCACATACTCTTCCTGGTGGTATTCCAGTCGAAATCGAATGTATTTTTGAATTGCTTTAACCTTTTCTTGTTTCAATTTTCTTTCTTTCTTAATAAGGCAGTTAACTTATGGCAAAGTCAAACATCAAAAAGAAAATTCCCAAGGCTTCCGAATCTAAAGTTCGAAATGCTATTGAGGCAGGCGATGGCATTCTTCGCTTAGCACCAACTTGGGTTCCACGCAGTTTTCTTATGCCAGGAAGGCGTATCAAACTGGCACCACAAGACCTTTATGCTTATGGCGCACATCGCGGAGGTATTGATGAACGATGGTTTGCATCCACAACACCGGCCGCAAATGAAAACCGAGAAATCGATGAAGGGTATAGTTATGTTGTGGTTGATGGTGAAAGATCATTCTTATTAAAGGATGCTGTAGATTTTGAAGGTGAAAGGCTTGTAGGTTCTGCGATTTGGAAAAAGTATCGTAAATGGCCTGTTTACAGCAAGTTCTTTGATAATATGGGCCCCATCCCTCACCATATGCATCAGAGTAAAGCTCAAGCTGCGAAAGTTGGACAAGAAGGTAAGCCTGAATCTTACTACTTTCCACCACAGCTAAATTCCGTGGGCAATAACTTCCCCTACACCTTCTTCGGACTCGAACCGGGCACTACTAAAGATGATTTACGCAAGTGTTTGGAACGATGGAACGAAGGAGATAACGGTATATTAAATTTCAGCAAAGCTTACAAACTGCAACCAGGCACTGGTTGGTTGGTTCCCCCGTGCGTTCTTCACGCTCCAGGTTCATTGGTCACTTACGAACCGCAGTGGGGTTCCGATGTTTTTGCTATGTATCAAAGCATGGTAGAAGGTCGTGCTGTACCTTGGCATCTTCTCACCAAGGATATGCCCAAGGAAAAGCACCAAGACCTTGATTTCATCATCAACCAGCTTAACTGGGAAGGTAATATCAACCCAAACTTTAAAGATAGCCATTATCTTGAACCTATTGCCGCTGCTGATACTGAATCGGAAGGATATGTTGACCGTTGGGTGGTTTATGGAAAAATCGATGGCGAAGAGCTTTTCTCTGCCAAGGAACTTACCATTAATCCTGGGGTTAAAGTTTCGATCAAAGATCGAGGCGCTTACGGGTTAATCACCGTTCAAGGCTCTGGAAAAATAGGCAAGCATCCGCTACAAACTCCAGCGATGATTCGGTTTGGGGAACTTACCGATGACGAGGTTTTTGTAAGCCACGAAGCTGCTGTTCAGGGCGTAACTTTCGAAAATACCGGGCTTGAACCTCTGGTTACACTTCGCTACTTTGGCCCTCACACCAACCCAGATGCACCCGCTGTTGGCGATTACAAAAAGAAGAAACGCTAAACAGGAGGTTTCTAGTTTGATTACTACTTCACCTTTTTTAAACTCTTTACCCAAACCAAGCGTGTTTCTCTTGGTTTGGATTCTTCTTTTATTTCCACAAAACATATCCGTGGCCCAAAGTCCTTCGCTTGCTTCGAAAATCGAACCCTTGATCAAAGCTCATCAAGGCAAGGTTGCTATTAGCATAAAAAATCTATCTACTAACGAATCTTTTTCTATAAATGGCGATACTGTAATGCCCACCGCAAGCTTAATTAAATTAGCGGTGATGACTACGGCATACCGCCTTTCTGATCAGAGTAAGTTAGATTTAAATGCAATGGTTTTACTTCAAAAAGAAGACAAAGTTCCAGGGGCAGGCATTCTAAGTAAAAATTTCACCGAGGGGACATCCTTTCCTCTTAATGATGCTATTAGGCTTATGATTGCCTATTCTGATAATACTGCTACCAATCTTGTTTTAGATCATATTGGAATTCGTACTGTAAATTCAACTATGACAGAACTTGGTTTTTCTAACACGAAAATCAATGCCAAGGTTTTTAAAGGGTCGACGACTTCTGTAGATCCTGAACGAACTAAAAAATATGGCTTGGGATCAACCACCGCAAATGAAACCATCAAACTTCTTGAAATGATTCATACGAATAAAGCAGCTAATGAAAAATCTTGTAAAGATATGATCGAGCATTTAAAAACCTGTGAAGATAAAGATTTATTGCCTAGAGAGTTAGCAGGGAAGTTAAAAGCGATAGCTCATAAGACGGGTGCGGTTTCGGATGCTAGGACCGATGCAGGAATTATGTATTTTGAAGGGGGCCCCATTGCAATATGCGTACTTACAACAGAAAATGCTGATAAGAAATGGACTAGGGACAATGCTGCAGAAGTTTTGATAGGAAAAATAGGGCTTAAAGTTTTCGAACATTTCAAATCTATAAAATAATCTCAACAGTTTTCTTGCCCTTGGCCCTCCTTAAGGGTAATACATTAGCTTGCAGATTTTTTCATAGTTTCTTAAAAAAGGATTCCCTATGAGCAGTAACCACGGTTTGAAATTACATAATGCTATGTGGCCTGGATTGGTTGGCAAAGAAGCAGGGACCGATCACCCCCCAATTAGCCTCGAAAAAATGCTGGAATTCACTGTAAATGCACAAGTTCGGGGTCAGAAGTTTGATGGCGTTGATATTTTCCTGTTTCACCCTCACACCGACCCCGATGCCAGCGATGATGACATCAAAAAGATGGCGGACAAAATTGCTGCCTATGGTCTTAATGTGGGGTCCTTGGTTGCACCCATCTGGCCAGGAACTGTTGGTGACTCCTCCTTTGGCAACCCCGAACAAAGGGCTAAATTTGTTCTCGCTGTCAAGAAAGCTTGCAGAATTGCTCGCATTTTAAACAACCACGGCGTAAGAAAATATGGCGTGATTCGAATCGACGCCGCTGGTGGGCCAACCGACTGGGCTAAAGATGCCACCGCAAACACCAAAAAAACTGCTGAAACTTTCCGCGAGGCTGGCGTTATTGCTGCGGCTCACGGCGAACGCCTTGCAGCAGAAGGCGAAATCTGCTGGGGCGGTATGCATTCTTGGAAACATATGCTTCACCTTTTAGAACAAACGGGCATGCCTGGCACCGTTGGCTTCCAAGCTGACCTTGCTCATACTTACCTTTATTTGATGGGCTATAACGCACCAGAACACGCACTTTTAAAAGAAGGCTATTCTTCTGACGAACTTGATATCGCTTACACCACTATGACGGATTCTCTTCGGCCCTGGACCATCGATTTTCATGTTGCCCAAAACGATGGCACCGTACACGGGTCGGGCTCTCACGACAAAACTGGTAGGCACTGCCTTGCGGACGATCCTAAAGGCAAACTTGATATCACCAAGGCCTCGGGCTACTGGTTAAAAGATTTTGCAAACCGCGGGATCAGGCATATCTGCTGGGATGGTTGTATGTTTAGCAACAAAGTCTTAGAAACTCAAGAAACTTGGAACAAGATTCTTGCTGCAATGGTTGCGGTGCGAGATGCACACGAAAAAACTAGCTAACCTTTTGTTTTTGAATTCTCTTTTTTTTACTTTTGGAGACAGTAATGGCAACGATTAAAAAACCTCTTAATATCGGTATGATTGGTTATGGTTTTATGGGAAAAGCACATTCCAATGGTTATGTAAAAGCCCCGTTATTTTTTGACCTACCCTACAAACCCGTGCTTAAAGCAGTTTGCGCTCGCAATGCTGAAAAAGCTCAAAGTTTTGCAGATAATTGGGGTTATGAAAGCATTGAAACTGATTGGCGAAAACTTGTAGAACGCAAGGATATCGATGCTATCGACATTTGCACACCTAACAATATTCACGCTGAAATTGCGCTTGCCGCTGCTGCAAACAAAAAAATCATCCTTTGCGAAAAGCCCTTGGCAATGAATGGCGATGAAGGCTTACGGATGGTGGAAGCAGTCGAAAAAGCAGGCGTTCCTAATATTGTTTGGTACAACTACCGCAGGGTTCCCGCCATTACCTTTGCAAAAAAATTGATCGATGAAGGCCGCCTAGGCAAAGTCTTTCATTACCGTGCCAAATTCTTGCAAGACTGGACCATCAACCCTGAACTACCTCAAGGGGGTGCGGGTACTTGGAGACTCGATTCCGAAGCTGCTGGGAGTGGCGTTACTGGCGACCTTCTTGCCCATTGCATTGATACTGCTATTTGGCTTAATGGCTCTATCAAAGATGTTAGCGCTATGACCGAAACTTTTGTCAAAGAACGGAAACATACTCAAACAGGCAAACTTGAAAAAGTTAACATCGATGATGCTTGCACCTTTATGGGGCACTTTGAAAACGGCTCTCTTGCTAGCTTTGAATCCACACGCTATGCCCGGGGTCACAAAGCTCTTTACACTTTCGAGATCAATGGTGAAAACGCTTCTATCTTCTGGGATCTGCACGACCTCCATCGATTGCAATACTTTGATTACGCTGATGAGGGCCCTCTGCGTGGCTGGAAGTCTATTCATATTACCGATGGTGACCACCCCTATATGGGTAACTGGTGGGTACCCGGCTTACAAATTGGCTACGAACATAGTTTCATTCACGAAGTTGCAGATTTCGTTGCATCGCTAGGAACAGGCAAACCCGTTGGCCCTACCTTTAGAGATGCACTTGAAACCCAGCGCATTTGCGATGCTGTATTAGAATCTGCAAAAACCAATCATTGGACCGAAGTGAAGAAGGACAAAAAAAGCTAATGCGGACTTACTAAAAGTAATAGCTTTTGTTTAATAAAGATGCCCTAGTGAACTTAATCACTAGGGCATCTTTTTTTATGTATTCGGCTTTTTAATTACTGCTTCACAAAGTTTCTTAACTATATACTTTGCTAATTGGGAAGACCGTACTTGGTAAAACAGGGTTAGGCCTACCACTAATATCGTAAACCATTGCGTGAGGATCTATCCCCATATTTTGATAAATAGTGGCAAGCACATCAAGGTAATGAATGGGATTATCTTTAGCGGAACCAGCGCTACTATCGGTTGAGCCAATAACTTGCCCGGGTTTCATTCCACCGCCAGCAAGGAGGGCAAAATTGACTCTGGACCAATGATCACGGCCAGCATCTTTATTAATTTTTGGAGTTCTTCCAAATTCACCCCAAACACAAATAGTTGTTGTCTTATCCATTCCACGGGCGTAAATATCTTCAATTAAAGCAGAAACTCCTTGGTCAAAAGTAGGAAGGTGCTGCTTCATATGTTTAAAGTTGTTACCGTGCGTATCCCAAAAACCATAAGCTACGGTCACACAGCGGGCCCCTGCTTCCACAAGCCGGCGAGCCATCAGAAGTTGATCGTTCCAAAGAGGTGCTCCATCGCCTAGATGTTTGCTCGAGCCTTTTCCATAGCGGTCTCGAACTTTTTCAGATTCTTTAGTAACATCAATTGCTTCGACTAGTTTACTAGAAGTAAGCACTTCAAATGCACGCTGGTAATTTTGGTTCATGCCAGAAACTTCGAGTCGATCAGCATGCCTACGGAAGGAATCGACCTGAGACAGAAGATTTTTCCTTTCTTCAAAACGCTCAGCAGATAAATTTTGCAACTTCATGGTATCGATGCCCTCACCATCGAGGCGAACGCCGGAAGCAGCCCTGCCCAAAAATCCAGCGTGTGGGCTGTTGTAGGGTTTATGTTGCATTGTCGGAAACAGGTCGATAAACGCAGGGATAGACGGGTCTGTTTGGCCTTGCACCTTGGCAATTACCGAACCAAAGTGGGGTTTGCTATCTCGCTTGGTAACCGACATGGGGAAACCAGTTGTGCTTTGAAAACTGGAATGTTCATCGATCTGGCCAACAAGGGATCTAAGCACAAGGTATTTATCAGCACAAGCAGCAAGCCTAGGAAGATGTTCAGAAATTTCGATACCAGAAACATTGGTAGGAATCGGTTTAAATTCGCCACGCACCTCGGCTGGGGCATTAGGTTTTAGATCGAAACTATCTTGATGAGCCATACCACCAGAGAGATAAATCATAATGACAGAGCGCTGATTAGATTTCAGGTTGGAAGCAGCTTCTGCCTGAAAAATACTAGGAAGGGTAACTCCAAAAGGAGCAATCGAACCTACTCTAAGGAAGTTACGGCGTGTTAAGCCGTCACAAAAGTTTTTCTTAAAAAAATCAGTCATCTTTGGCTCCAGGTGGGTATCTCAATAATCTTACCACTAATTACTTCATTGGAACATACAAAAGGCAAGAAAAATAAGGCTATTTGCCTATTTATGGTATCGGCCAATCCAAACTTTAGCGTTAGGCAAGCAAGAATTAGGATAGAGCATTTTTTGACAACACCTCTAAACTCATCTTAAACCAAATAGAATAAGTATTATGTTCATTATTTTTATTGATGCTGATGCCTGTTCGGTAAAGGACGAGATTTATCGAGTTGCAATCAGGTACTCTTTGAAGGTTGAGATAATCGCAAAAATGCCCTTACGCATGCCGGGGAATCCGTTGTTTAATCTGGTTATAAAGCCAGATTTTGGGGAAGTCGACGATTGGATTGCAGAACAAACCGGGCCGGGCGATATTGTCGTAACTACTGATATCCCTCTAGCTGCTAGGTGCTTAGAAAAAGGCTCATTGGTACTTAATGCAAAAGGGAAGCAATTCACAGAAAACTATATCGGATCAGCCTTGGGAATGCGCAGCTTGATGGAAGAACTGCGTCAAAGTGGCTTAGCTTCGGGCGGCCCATCTCCGATGAATCCAAAAGATCGATCCCGATTTCTTGCCAAGATTGATGAAATGATTAATGCTATAAAGAAAGCCTATCCAGGAAAGAAGTGACCTTTCATTTTCAAATTTTTGGTCTCAATCAACTGGATTAATCTCAACTAATTGTACATACTCTATTTTTAACATTCGAATTTATATAGGGAGAAATAAAAGATGAGTGGCTTATCTCGAAGAAGTTTACTTGCTGGGGCAACTGCAATTAGTTTAACGGGGGTTTCCTCACTAACCTCTGCTGAAACCAAAGCTGTGGAAGTAAAATCTCCTTTTAAGTTTATGCTTAACACCAGCACCATACGAGGCCAGAAACTTTCTCTTGAAGAACAGGTTGAAGTTGCTGCTAAGGCTGGGTACGACGCTATTGAACCTTGGATTAGTGATATCGATCAGTTCATCAAGGATGGTAAAAATTTAAAAGATATGGGCAAGCGAATTAAAGATCGCGGCCTTACTATGGAAAGTGCAATCGGCTTCATTGAGTGGATTGTGGATGATGACGCTAAGCGTGGTCAGGCCCTTGAACTCGCCAAAAAAACTATGGATAACCTTAGCCAACTGGGTGGTAAAAGACTTGCGGCGCCCCCTACTGGAGCGACTAATAAAGCTGGTATCGATCTTTATGCAGCAGCACAGCGCTACCGCGCTTTATTGGAAGCTGCTTCCTCTATTGGGGTCATTCCACAAGTTGAACTTTGGGGCTTTTCCAAAAACCTTAGTAAGCTAGGCGAAGTTGCTTTAGTTGCTATCGAAGCCAAGCACAAAGATGCTTGTATTCTTGCTGATGTGTATCATTTGTTTAAGGGTGGTTCAGATTTTGAAGGATTAAAGCAACTTGGGCCAGGCGCCTTGCAGGTTTTCCATATGAACGATTACCCAAAATTAAGTGCTACTGAAATTCAAGATAAAGACCGAGTTTATCCGGGCGATGGCATTGCCCCCCTTAACGAAATGTTAAAAAGCTTAAGGCTAAATGGATTCAAAGGATTTCTATCTTTAGAACTGTTTAACCGAGATTATTGGATGCAAGATGCAAACTTGGTGGCTCGGACTGGTTTAGAAAAGATGAAGATGGTGGTACAAAAAAGTTTAAGTTAAAAAGTTTGAATAAACGAATTTCCGAAGTAAAAGGGGGAAGGAGAAGCAATATTGTTGCCTATCTTTCCTCCTTTCTCTAATTTTATCTCGCTATATAACCTTTACCCCACCTTCTCGACTTGACTCCTTTCTTCAAATAGGTATTGTCTCCACGCTCTAAGCAAAAGAAATTACTTTGTTCAAAAGTTTTGAACAGAGTAATAAAACTAAAGAGTTAGTTGGAGAATAGTTTGATGCAAAAAAGAAATAATCCTATGAAAAAGAACTTCAAATACCGTTGCACCTTAGCACTACTTATTTCAGTTCTAACACTCCTTCCAGGCTGTATGCATCAAACTCCAAGGTTACTGGCAGAGGAAGAAACAGAGCGTGACCGCTATGGGGTTCGCACTTTAGGTGAATTTTGTACGATGGGAAATGCAGATGCATTGCCAATTGGTGGCATCGGGTTGGTGGTAGGTCTCGAAGGAACTGGTGGCGAGCCAACTAATGATGTAAATCGCACAATGTTAGAAGATGATTTGCGTAAACAAGGTGTAAAAAACATTAAAGAACTGTTGGCAAGTAATGATATAGCTTTGGTACTGGTTTCGGGAGGAATTGCACCTGGCACACGCAAGTCTGATAGCATTGATATCGAAGTGAAGTTGCCACCACGAAGCAAGGCTAAAAGCCTTCAAGGTGGTTATTTAAAAGAGTGCATTCTTTACAATTACGATTTTGCGAAGAATCTTTCACCTAACTATAACGGACCAAAAAACACCTTACGCGGTCACGCGGTGGCCAAGGCAGAAGGCCCGCTTCTTGTAGGGTTCGGGAAGAATGGCGATGACGATGAAGGCCGTGTTAAATCGGGTAGAATTTGGGGTGGTGGTAAAACTCAAACCGATTGGCCCTTCACTTTAGTTCTCAATCAGGATCAACAATTTGCTAGGGTTTCCGGGATGATTTCTGATCAGATCAACGAAACTTTTCAAATTAGCAAAAGCGACCCCACCTCGATTATTGCCCATACTAAAAACAATATTTCGGTTTCGCTGCGTGTTCCTCCCCAATATAAATTAAATCAACCTCGTTATCTTCGAGTGGTCAGGTTAATTCCCACCCGTGAAAATGATGCGGGTAAAGGTGGCCAAGGCCGTGCCAACTACATCAAAAAACTTAACGAAGACCTAACCGATCCTAGCAGATCCGTTACTGCTGCTTTAAGACTTGAAGCCTTGGGTGCTGAATCAATTCCCACTTTAAAGAATGGCTTAAAAAGCGAACACCCTTTAATCAGATTTTGTTCTGCAGAAGCACTTGCTTACCTTGGAAGCCCATCTTGTGCTGAAGAACTTGCTAGGTCGGTCATCGATCAACCCCTCCTTAGGGCTTTTTCTCTCACCGCAATGGCATCCCTAGATGAAGCTATTTGTCAGGTCAAGTTACGAGAAATACTTTATTCCTGTTCGGATGATGAAACTCGTTATGGAGCCTTTCGTGCATTAAGAGCTCTTGATGAAAAGAATGAAACCATCCAAGGGGACTACCTAAGTGAATCGTTTTGGTTACACCGTGTATCACCCGATACACCCGGAATGGTTCATATATCGACGAGCAAAAGACCGGAGATAGTTTTGTTTGGGAAGGAACCAATGTTTAAGCCGCCGTTTTCTTTACAAGCAGGAGAATTCACCCTCACTTCAGGAGAAGATGACACGAAATGTAACCTATCTCGGATTCCATTACGCGGTGGAAAAACATCGCGAAAATCGTGCGGGCTTACTGTCAACGAAGTGATTCACACGCTTTCAGAAATGGGTGCCCTATACCCCGATGTCACCGAATTATTAAGGCAGGCAGATACAACACAGGGATTATCTTGTAGGGTAAGAAATGATGCCTTACCTCAAGCGGTTTCCGTGTATGATTTAGTAAAGGTAGGGAAGAATAAAACCAAAGAAGGAGAAGGTGGGTTAGCGATGGATGCGCGACCCGATCCAACTGCAACGCCAACTTTGTACGCCCCACTTAGGCCATTAAGTTTTAACAATACCTCGGATGAAGAAGCCTTGCTTCAGAAAAAGACACCCGCAACCAAAGAAAAAGTCTCAGCGGAACGAAAGAAAACAAGTGTGGATAAGTAATGAGCCACACTTGTAAGGAACAACACGGGAATCAATTGGGCTCAAGTTGCGAATTGCCCCATAACCGGAATCGCATATGCTGAAACGGTTGGAATTAATCGGCTTCAAATCGTTTGCCGATAAAACTGATTTCGAATTCCCCCTAGGTATTACTGCCATTGTCGGACCTAATGGTTCAGGCAAAAGTAATATTGTTGATGCTATCCGCTGGGTACTTGGTGAGCAAAGCGCTCGAAGTCTTCGAGGCGGAGATATGACCGATGTCATATTCAACGGTTCTGCAACTCGAAAAGGAAATGGACTTGCAGAAGTTTCTCTCGTCTTTGACAATACAAAAAAAATATTCGAACACGACAGTGCAGAAGTCCAAGTCTCCCGCAGAGTCTATAGGAACGGCGACAGCGAATACCTAATCAACAAACAAATCTGTAGGCTCAAAGACATCAAAGATTTGTTTATGGGAAGTGGTGCGGGTTCCGATGCCTACTGTATTATCGAACAAGGTAAAGTCGACAGTCTGTTGCAATCTTCGCCTAAAGATCGAAGAATTATTTTTGATGAAGCCGCAGGAATCAGTCGTTTCAAAGTCAAAAAACTAGAATCTCTTCGAAGGTTGGAACGAGTAGATCAGAATGTTGAACGCCTAAAAGATATCCTTGAGGAAGTGGAAAGGCAGTTAAAAACTGTACGCTTGCAAGCGACCAAAGCGCAGAAATGGCAAGAGTATTCAGAAAGGTTAAAAACCTTAAGGATGACCTTAGGTTTGCAAGAATACTCACAACTCAGCGAAAATCTGGAATTTGAATACACCAAGTTATCAGGTTTAAAAAAGGATTTAGAATTAGGTTTATCGGAAACCGATGAACTCGAAAAAAAGGCACAGGACAAAGAATTATTTCTGCGGGATCTTGAAGATAACATTAGAAGCGCAGACCTGATATTTTCTGATGCCAGGGCAAATATCGCTTCGGGGGAATCTTCGAAAAAAGGCGACCGCGATTCACTTGAATCTTCCGAAAAAAATCTATCTCAAGCTCGCAAATCTCTTATTGAACACAATAAACGCTTAGCCATCTTAGATTCACAACTAGAACTCCTTAGGCAAGAAGCCGAATTAGCTGAATCCAATTGCAAAGCCTCTGAAGAAATTGTTGATATTCTTGATGCAAGCGAAAAAGAAGCGAATGAAGAAGATTCAAACTTGCGGCTTACTGTTCTCAAAGCCAAAGAAGAACATTTAGAAAATATGAGGTCGCTGGCACGGGTGCAAAATGCCCTCACTGGATCCCGAGCCAAGCTAGAATCGTACAACCGAGAGTCTGGTAAACTCAGGCAGCGCAACGAACACGCCGTGGGATCTCTTACCATTCTTGATGCAGAAATCAGCGAGTTAACAGTTGCAGATGAGATTTTACAAATCAGGCTGGTTGCAGCACGAACAACCTTACTAGATTTAGGTAAAGAAAAAGAAGCACTTGAAATTGCACGGGATGCCTTTGCCAAAGATCTTTCCGAAGCGCAAGCAAATCGAAGTGGTACCGTTAGCAGAATCGAAATTCTTGAAGGGCTTGAAAAAAGTCTCGAAGGTTTTGGCAGCGGGCTTAAAGAAATTCTTGAACTTAGTAAAGACCCGGAATTTGTTTTATGGAACACCGTTTTAGGCGTGGTTGCAGATTTTCTCGAAGTTCCTAGCGAATTTGCTGCACTCATTGATTTGGCACTAGGTGAAAAATCACAACGCATCCTTGTACAAAATCACTCCACACTTGAACTGGCGCTTGCTTCTCACCCAGAACCTTTTTCCAGCAGGATTTCTTTTCAAAGTCATTTTCAACAAGACCTTCCCTTTCTTGAATTATTTAAAGAACAACCGATATTATTCGAGAATCAAGATGAAATTGTTGGATGGGCACATCAATTTGTAAAATGCAGTAATCCAGATTTCGATAACCTCCCTTTGCTTTTGTTAGGTAGAACTCTATTAGTTAAATCATTAGGTACTGCCCAAGCTTTATCTAAAATTTATCCTTCTGTACGATTGCTTACACTCGCAGGAGAAATTCTTGAACCAGATGGCACACTCACCATTGGCACCCACCACGCTGAGACAGGTATTCTTTCTCGAAAAGCAGAATTACGCGAGCTTAAGAACACCCTTGCTAATATTGAACTAGCAATCAGCCTTGCTGAAACTAACTTGTATGACACAAAACATTCTCTTTCCCTTTCGGATTCTAGGATCGAAAATCAACGCAGGGATATTGATGTTCTTTCTGAACAGATCAGCGATCTCCGCGCTAGGATTGAAGGCCAGAAACAACGCAGAGATGGGTTAGATGAAGAATTAAAAATAAGTGGCAACGAATTACGCAACCTTGATGAAGATCGGGATAAAGAAAATGGTGAAGTCGATGCCCTTTCAATTAAAGTTTCAGAACTTGAAATAATCTGTCTAACCATGGAAAGCAGTGTAAAAACAGGCGAAGATAGATTACGGGAAATTGAACTTCAAAGGCGAGCAAGGAATGAAAAAACGACTGCTGCCCGTATTGCTTTTGCACAAGCCAAAGAACGCGAAGAAGCTTTTAAAAACAGGTTTACTACTGCAAATGATGAGCTTGAAAATCGAAAAATTGAACAAGTTCGTACCCAAGAGCAAATCAACGAAATCAAACTTAAGATCGATTCCCTTAATCTTTCTATTCTTAATGTCACTGCACAACTTGCTCTTTGGTTCTTGAAAAAAGAAAAAGCAGAGCAAGATTCTAGGTTGCTTTTATCTAAAAAATCGGAAGCTGCAAAGGAAAAAGAATCTCTCGCTTCTAAAGCTCATTCCGATAGGTCGGCTTGGAGAAATAAACAAGAACTAGTGCACGGCAGAGAACTTGCCGTCAACGATTTACAAGTCAGACGCGATACCCTTTGCCAACGAATGACAGAAGATTATGAAGTTAACCTTGAAGAACTTTATTTGCAAAAACCAAATTTTACAGATGCTAACACGCCTATTTCTGATGAAACAACTATTGAAGTCACCGTGGTTGCAGAGGAGATAACCGAACTTCGCAATAAGATAAGCAGACTGGGAAATGTGAATTTAGAGTCACTTCTAGAACTTTCCACCCTAGAGTTCAGGCATTCGAGTTTGAAGGTGCAATATGATGATCTTGTGGCTGCGAAAAAAGCCCTCGAAGAAATCATTGCCAAAGTCAATGCCGACAGTAAAGCGCTTTTTGTCGAAACCTTTCAAAGTGTTCGAATTCATTTCCAAGACCTGTTTAGAAAACTTTTTGGCGGGGGCATGGCGGATGTCATCCTTGAAGATGAACAAGATGTTCTCGAGTGTGGAATTGAAATCAAAGCCCGTCCTCCTGGGAAAGAACTTCGTAGCATTTCGCTGATGAGCGGTGGGGAGAAAACGCTGACCGCGGTGGCATTGTTACTTGCAATTTTCCGCAATAAGCCCAGTCCTTTTTGCATCCTTGATGAAGTCGATGCGGCACTAGATGAAGCTAATGTCAACCGCTTCACTTCGGTTTTAAGGGAATTTCTTGACCGTAGTCAGTTCATCCTCATCACCCATTCCAAACAAACTATGGCTTGTGCAGATGTGCTCTATGGGATCACGATGCAGGAATCTGGGATTTCGAGAAGAATGGCAATAAGGTTTCAAGATTGGCCTGCTGAAGAAAAAAAAGGCGACCCCGCAGCTTGATTGGCAGCTAACCTTTCGGCGCCCTTCAGCTCCTTGTGCCAAGCCACGATGCCGAGGGCCAGCAGCTCCACATCCGCCTATGGCACATCGGCGACATCGCGCGTGACCGTGAACTCGATGCGACAAGTTTCTTGTCCACGGAAAAGGTCGCAGACCGCTTCGATGGCTTGGAACTGGTAATCAAGATTAGGTTCAAAGTGGAGTTTCATAGTTGGCCGTTGGAAATTGCGTTGAAGATTTCGAGTTTGAGGGATTCATCATTCTCTTCGTCGCTGAGGATCGCTACCATCCAGCGGCCGAGCAATTCCTTGGAAATGTTCCCCGCGGCCACATGGTAGCTGATGTTTTCTGCTTCGCGGATAAAGTGGTTGGCGCAAAAAAGGTAGCCGTTCATGAGCAGCATCTCCGCGCTGAGGGTAATGGCGATACGCTTGTTCCCATCCTGAAAGGAGTGAAACTTGCAGGAGCAAAAAAACAGATGCGTCAGCTTCTCTTCGAATGTCGGGTAATAGTCATCATTTTGGATGTGGTTGAGCACGCTCTCCAGTTTGTCTATCTCCAGAACGCCCAGTGCGCCGCCGCCGCTCTTCTCGACCGTCAAAGCGTGAGTCTCGATGGCGTGCTCGATGGTGAGGTAGCGGTAGGGCATTATTCGCGTTCCTTGAGGCGTTTCAACACATCTTTGGCCTGCTCCAGCCGTTCCGCCAGTTCCAGGCTCTTCTCTCCGATGAACCGCTCAAATTCACTAGGAGCCAGCGGGGTCACATAATCCTTGAGCTGGTGATGCAGCGCATCCCGGAAGGCGAGGTCGCGGCTGGCCATTTTGTTCCGCGCTTTTTCGATCAATGGCCTCCAGTGCGGCAACGCCTCGAACTTCCGAAACAGCTCATCCACCTCGTTGGATTTCAGTTGCCTTTTTTTCGTAGCAAAGGCGGCCCGCAACTCTTCGGCAAACCCGCACTCGTAGGCGGCGATCAAGTCTAGGACTTCTGAGTAAAAGGTATCACGCACCTCGTCCTTTCCCTCCAGCCGCAGGATTTTCCGGTACTCCTTCGATTTTTCCCGGAAGATGCTGACATAAATTTTGTCCGTATAGACCGGGTATTTGAAATTTCCCATCGCCACGCAGTCCTTCAACGCATCGATGAACTGCTTCCGGTAATTGTCCTCGATGAAAGCGGAGTGGATGAAATCCTCGTCCCGCTGGTTGATGTATTTCGTGCCCCCTCCGGTGCGGGCGTTGATCGTGTCGATAACGATGTCGAGAATCGCCCTGCGCAGGAGGCCCGCCCGGTGGCTCTCGGTCATGAGCATCGCCAAGTTCAGGAAGGCTCGAAAATCAAACACTCCCAGCACGGTGATTTTGGTACCGAAATCTGTTTCGGTACCAAAAGCCTGCTGAATCGCTAACTTCAATGTTTTCAAGCGTTTACCGCTCAAAACCGCATACCCATTTCGGGCCAACTCTTCTGCGTTTTTCTCCAGATAATTTTCCACCGTGCGGACCGTCACCTCGAAGAAAGTGGCCACCTGATCCTTGAGAACCACGGTTTTGCCCTCGAACGGAATGCCGCGGATGCCCGTCGCCTTCTCGATCTCGGCGAGCGCATACGGATTGTTCAGAATGTTCTGGCGATCCACCGCTGAGTTTGTCAGGTCTTTGCTCATGGCGCTTACAGGCTCCTCACGGCTTCGATGCCGTGCTGTTAAAGAATGGCGGTGAGCTTCGTCTTGGCCACATCGTTGGCGAAGGCGCTGTCGCGGAAGACGACAGTGGTTTCTCTGGCGTGCTTCAGTTCTTTGTGCCAGGCCAATAAGCCATACTACATCCAATCAATTCATCATTCAACCTAACATTATCTGGCAACTTCTTTAACTAACCTTTCTCTTAATAAATCACTTAAACCGTACCCATCGGTGAAATTCCTTCTTGCGAAGCCTGTTAGCCTTGGAAACGGGTTCGACTAGCTCACCAGCCGGACCCACCGGATCGGTCGCTGAGCCTGCCGAGGCGGTCGCATCATTCGCCTCTGCGATTCAGTCCCAACGGGACGAAATGCTGTAGCCATGGGCGTCAGCCCGTGATGGCGGCCATAGGCGTCAGCCCGTGGTGGCGGCTTTCCAAAGAGGCGGATAGTGGCTTGAGCGCCAACGGTGCGGCTCAAGATAGCCCGGGGTGGAGCAAAGCGTAACCCCGGGTAACTATAAACCCCCATCAAACAAGCCCTGAAAGGGCGATCCATCCGGTGGGCTTGATTGTCTTTCTTATCATTTTATTT
>Ga0105051_10001285_pt1 | contig 34570 bp, 28 predicted proteins | sample FRY02_FD_78383 | JGI IMG/M metagenome (GOLD analysis project Ga0105051, IMG submission 78383) | Freshwater microbial communities from Lake Fryxell liftoff mats and glacier meltwater in Antarctica - FRY-02 (megahit assembly) | ecosystem: Environmental > Aquatic > Freshwater > Ice > Glacier... | reverse complement strand
GCAAGACCTGGTTCAGGTAAAAGGGTATTTTTGCTGTTTTATACGTTAAATCACTATAGATTCGTTTTACTGTTTGATCATCCATAATCGTTTTGGGAGAACTTCCGAAGAAATCTTCCAAAGCATAATCCATTGGCTTTAAACCTGTAGTCTTCGATTCGAAGGTAAAGCGATGATCATTCGTTACGTCACCTACCTGATACATGGGCGAACGTTCACGGTCGGCAATACGCTGCAGGATATCAATATCTTTTTTGCCGATCACCAAACCCATACGTTCTTGCGATTCGTTTCCAATAATTTCTTTTGCAGATAAGGTTGGATCGCCAATGGGCAGTTTATCCAGATCTATGAGTCCGCCGGTAGCTTCAACTAACTCAGAAAGACAATTTAAATGCCCTCCTGCTCCATGATCATGTATGGATACAATTGGATTATGATCACTTTCAACAAGACCTCGAATGGCATTGGCTACACGCTTCTGCATTTCAGGATTGGAACGCTGTATGGCATTCAGTTCAATACCAGAACCAAAAGCGCCTGTATCAGCCGATGAAACCGCCGCTCCACCCATTCCGATACGGTAGTTCTCACCACCCATAATCACAATCTTATCGCCCGCCTGCGGTTTATGCTTGATTGCCTGGTCTAGTTTGCCATAACCCACACCACCTGCCTGCATAATCACTTTATCGTAACCTATTTTTCGTCCGTTTTCTTCGTGTTCAAATGTTAAAACAGAACCTGCAATTAAAGGCTGGCCGAATTTATTTCCAAAATCAGAAGCACCATTAGAAGCTTTGATCAAAATATCCATAGGAGTTTGATACAACCAGGGGCGTTCCTGCATGGCTTTCTCCCAGCTCCTTCCCCGATTGCCATCAGGATGACTAAAGTGCTGATCCTCGATACATTCCTGCTCTAATCTGGAGTAAGAGGTCATGTAAACTGCTGTTCCTGCCAAAGGCAAAGAGCCTTGTCCGCCAGCCAAACGGTCGCGGATTTCCCCTCCCGAACCGGTTGCAGCTCCATTAAATGGCTCAACCGTTGTCGGGAAATTATGGGTTTCTGCTTTTAATGATAAAACTGAATCGAATTCCTTTTCTTCATAAAAATCAGGCTTATCAGCGCTTTTTGGAGCGAACTGTATCAACCTCGGACCTTTAACGAAGGCCACATTATCTTTATAGGCAGAAACGATATCGTTTGGATTAGTCTCTGAAGTTTTACGGATCAGTTTGAATAAGGAGATTGGTTTTTCTACGCCATCAATAACAAAAGTTCCATTGAAAATTTTATGACGGCAATGCTCTGAATTGGCTTGTGAGAAGGCAAATATCTCGGAATCAGTTAGTTTCCTGCCTAATTTGGTAGATAAATTATTTAAGTATTCAACTTCCTCTTTGCTTAAGGCCAAACCTTGTGATTGATTATAAGCAGCTATATCTATGATATCTATAATTGGTTCGGGCTTGATGTGGATCGTATAGATCTCCTGATTTAGTTCGGGATATTTCTGAGAGAGCATCGGATCAAAGTCATTAAAATCTGCCGGAACTTTCTCAAATTCCTCGATGCGGATAATGCCTAAAATACCCATATTTTGTGTGATTTCTACAGCATTGGTGCTCCAAGGTGTGATCATGGCAGCCCTCGGACCAACATAATAACCCGGTAGCACTAATTGATCCGATTGATGCGCTTCCCCAAATAACCAATTTAGTTTTTTTATATCTTCCTGATCTATCTCAGCAGGTGTTTGAACAGCAAAGACTTTGTTTAGAGGGGCGACAAAAAAATGAATCATTTAATGTTTTCTTTGGGTGCTTATATAGGAAAGTGCAAAGTTAATTTTTTTAAATTAATATGCTTATTGGAATATAATTATGATTCAATAAGATGTTTAATCTTTAGCTATAAAACACCTCTTTGCACGGTGTCCGGTTAGAGTTAGCGCAGCGCTCTACGGATTATCCAATGAAAAAGAGTCTTCAGGCTCGTTTTTGTGACAGCACTTTCAATCATTCAGCAGTTAGACATGTTCTTCAAGGCATGTCGAATTTTATCTGATTAGGGAATAATCTGATCATTTAATAATTTCTAAGGATGGTTATAATAGCTTGTAGGTTGAGGAAATTATCTACTTAAAAATTTATTTAAAGTTTAGATTGAAATACACCTAAACTACTATATTTGCAACCAAACTTTCAGGTTTTCTTACTGTCATCTGATTGCTAAAACAGTGCAATGTGACTTCAAAATAGGAAGGACTAGCATTGCCCGGATGGCGAAATTGGTAAACGTTGCGGTCTCAGAAGCCGTTGGAGTTATATCCTTGAGAGTTCGAGTCTCTCTTCGGGCACGAATGAATCTCTTATCGGTTAACAGTTATCAGTAAATTACCGCTGACAGCAGACGAAAGCTAACTGACAACATTAAATATGCCCAGGTGGCGAAATTGGTAGACGCACCACTTTGAGGGGGTGGCGCCCTAACGGGTGTGGCAGTTCGAATCTGCTCCTGGGCACTAAATAAAATGTTAGCAGTTATCTGTTAGCTGTTGGTTGGCTAACGACATACAACAGTTCTTAAAATTGAAATTTTTATTAATATTGAGGAGATCCCTCTCCGCGAAGGGCGGATCGGGATGACAGGACACGTTTGGCAAAGTAATTGTTTACTCCATAATTGAAAATTTTATTCCTATTAATGAGGTTCAAGATAAGGCTCAGATAACAGTCAACTGATAACAGAATACACCACCTAAACCCTCGGCGATAAACGAATTTACCTAACCTGGCGCAGAGGTAAATTCGTGAGTCTTAGAGTTCCAACTCCAATCCATCATAGGCCAGAAAAACCCCTTCAGGAAGTTCTCTAGACACTTCACGGTGCGTACCCATGTTATGGCTAATATGTGTAATATAAGTCCTTTGGGCTCCAATCTCAGCCGCAAAATCCAAAGCTTCATTCAGGGTGAAATGGGAGATATGTTTTGTTTTCTGCAAGGCATTGATAACCAAGATTTCTGAGCCTTTAATTTTAAATTTTTCTTCCTCTGATACTGAATTCGCATCGGTGATATAGGTAAATTTTCCTATCCTGAAACCGAAAACAGGCAATTTGAAATGCATGACCGATACCGGTATCACAGAAATACCGGAAACATCAAAAGTCTGGTTTTCTACTATGGGATTTAATCTTAAACGGGGTACACCGGGATAATTATTGCCTGAAAAAATATAATGAAACTCCTTTCTCAAAGCCTCCTGAACCCTAATATGAGCATAAATATCAATTTCAGATTTCTGTATATGATTAAAGGCACGTACATCATCAAGTCCGGCCACATGATCCTTGTGTTCGTGAGTAAACAGAATCGCATCCAATCTTCTTAGCCCTACTCGAAGCATTTGATACCTAAAATCCGGCCCTGCATCGATCACAATTTTCTTTTCCTGAGTTTCAATCAGAACAGATACCCTCAAACGCTTGTCATGCTTGCTTTTTGAAGAACATACCGCACAATCACAGGCAATGACGGGTACGCCTTGGGATGTCCCTGTTCCTAAAAATGTGATCTTCAAAACTCTATTTTTGTTTGTTTTAATATGTATAGAAAAGCCTTTTGCTTTTCATCAAGCAGATTTTCGTCAGTTTCTGATCGCTGAACTAGATCGGCAAGTGCATTGATTTTGCTTTCAAGGTTCGAAAATTTATTCACAATCACTATCCTGTCCTTCTCCAATACACATGATCCGGTCTTAAAATTACCTTTTTCATATCGCAACTTAAATCCCAGAGTTTTGATTAGGGCTTCGAGCTTATCGAGTGTATGCTGGGTATAACTTAACGTCATCGCATTTCAAAAATAACAAAAAAGGCTTCAAACACTAGTATTTGAAGCCTTTATTTAAATAATTTTCAGAAATTTTATCTCAAATCCACTACTTCAACGCCCGGATAAAGCTTGGAATCGAAAGCAAAAGTAGACGCGGGGACTTTTATATTTGGAATAAATGACTTGATGGAATAAGTATATCGGTTTCCATTTTTATCAAAAATCACTGCATTAACGATTTGTTTACTTAGTTTATCAATCTGTAGTTTTACTTTGAAAAAACTACGTTTGGTATCTGTTGGACTCAAATCAATGTTATGCACCATCTTACCGTTCACTTTGGTATCTTTGGTATAGAGAGATTTAAAACCCTTTTCATAGATTGTGAATAATTTCGCAGGATTCAATGCATCTGCCGAATTATCTACCTCACTAACCTGAACCTCTTTATCCGCTTTCAAATAAGTCCATTGATTTTTTCCATCACTAATCAGCTCCTGTCCTTTCAATACCACCTTATATTTGTTCAGCTTCGATTTCACAAACAGTGTTCCGGTCTGGGTTTCTTTGATCTTTGCCTCCGGATTTTCAAGAGTGTAAGAAAATTCAGTTTTGATCACATCATAACTGCGGTACTTTTTAGAAACCTCTGCCAAAATTGCCTTTGCTTTTACTTCACTCTGCGCCAGAACACTAATTCCTGAGCCTAAAACGAGAAATACAGCTATTAATAACCTCTTCATTTGATTTTTGTTTTAATTAATCATTCTTATCTAATGTATTCAAGAACTGTTCCAAAGAATATTCATCGGGTATCAAAACCTCTCTGGCCTTGCTTCCTTCAAATGGTCCAACAATCTGTGCGGACTCCAGTTGATCGATTATTCGGCCTGCCCTATTGTAGCCTAATTTTAATTTACGCTGAATTAAGGATGTTGAACCTTGCTGATGCATGACAATCAGTCTTGCTGCTTCCTCAAACATGGGATCCCTGTCGGAAGCATCAAAATCTTTCGCTGATGAACCTGCATTTTCATCCAAATATTCAGGAAGCATCCAAGCTGAAGGATATCCGCGCTGGGAACCGATAAATTCAGAAACTTTCTCGACCTCGGGAGTATCCACAAAAGCACATTGTATCCTGATCAAATCACTTCCCGTAGATAAAAGCATATCTCCACGGCCAATTAGCTGGTCGGCACCTCCGCTATCAAGGATAGTTCTTGAGTCAATTTTGGATAATACCCTAAATGCTAATCGAGCAGGAAAATTTGCTTTGATTGTTCCGGTAATAATATTAACAGAAGGTCGCTGAGTTGCAATAACCAGGTGAATACCAACCGCACGTGCCAGTTGGGCAATCCTGGCAATAGGAGTTTCGACTTCTTTACCCGCCGTCATCATCAAATCGGCAAACTCATCTATTATCAAAACGATAAAGGGTAGAAAACGATGACCTTCATTCGGATTAAGTTTTCTGTTGATGAACTTCTGATTGTATTCTTTAAGATTTCTGACATGGCCATTTTTCAGCAAGTCATAACGCAAATCCATTTCGATGCATAATGAATTTAACGTGGCAATCACCTTTTTAGTATCTGTTATAATGGCATCCGCTTCACCAGGCAATTTGGCAAGGAAATGTCTTTCAATCTTCCTGAAAAGCGTTAGTTCCACCTTTTTGGGATCAACCAAAACAAACTTTAGTTGAGACGGATGCATTTTGTACAATAATGAGATCAAAATGGCATTAATTCCAACCGATTTCCCCTGTCCAGTAGCACCTGCCACTAGTAAATGCGGCATTTTTGACAGGTCGGCAATATAAACCTCATTGGAAATAGTTTTCCCAAGTGCGATAGGCAGATCCATCGTTGTATTTTGGAACTTCTCGGTAGCTAGAACAGAACGCATCGATACCATTTCAGGATTTTGGTTCGGAACTTCAATACCAATAGTCCCCTTACCCGGCATTGGAGCAATTATACGGATACCCAGTGCGGCAAGACTCAGGGCAATATCATCTTCCAGATTTTTGATTTTTGAGATGCGTACACCGGGGGCAGGAATAATCTCATAAAGGGTTACTGTTGGACCAATAGTTGCCTTAATCTTATCGATCTCTATATTGTAATGGTTTAAAGTCTCAACTATTTTATTCTTATTGGCTTCAAGTTCTTCAGTATTAACAGCAATCTTATTGGTTCCATAATTTTCTAAAAGATCTAAGGGGGGATACTTATAGCTAGAAAGATCCAATGTAGGATCATACATACCGAATTGCTCAACCAACTCAGTCGATTTCTTTTCCTCCTCAGTTTTCTCGATAATAAGCGGAGGCGAATCATTAAGTTCGTTGGATACCGCTTGAGAAGTCTCGAAAGGCACATTTTTGGAAGGACTTAGTACTAGGGGCCTATGCTCTTCCGGTTCAGATTCCTCCAGAATTTCGATAGGAGGAAGGTTCTGACTCAGCTTCTGTGTATTTCCGGCCATTGCTTCCTGACCTGGACGGTTTGGCAAATTAAACTCCACCGGTGGATAAAGAATTTCATCCTCCAGTTCAATCTTTCCATTTGTTTCAGGTACAATATATTTTACTTGAGTGATACGTTGAGGCAATTTAAAATCAATATTATAGGCAATGATTAAAACACTTAATCCAGCGAATGCCAGTAATCCGGCTATTCCTGCATCTCCAATTTGAGCCTGCAGCAGTCGGTTTGTCCAGAAACCGAACTCTCCTTCCAGAAAATGTGGGTAATCACTGATGAAAGCATGGAAAAATGCAAGACTTAGAGAAATAAAAATCAGTAAAAAGAATGAATAAGCAAGAGTTTTAGTTATAGATAAAACCTTAATTTTAAATAACATACGGTATCCTATGATAAAAAAGACGCCTATAAACAGGAAAGAGGCCACTCCAAACCATTCATATATGAATTGATGAGATAAAAGTGCCCCAAATTTACCAAGCCAGTTTTGGACTACAGGTTGACTAAGACCCATTTCAGTCAATTCCTGCTGTGTTTTCATCAAATTATTCCATCCACCGTTCGCATCGATCACATAACTTTGATCATCCTGCCAAGTGAACAAATATGACGTAAAGGCTACCATGAAATAAAGCGAGACGATCAGAAAAAAAAGACCAATTATCTTTATTATCCGGTCATCATTCAATTTGAACTTCGGCAGATCCTCGGCAGGTTCATTTGGAACCCGCTGCTTTGGGGCAGGCTTAGACTTTGGCTCATCGCGAAAAGAATTGGCATTCCTGAACTGGTTTCCTTTTAGTAAGGGCATTCGAAATTTTGCTAAATATTGACAAATATAATGTTATAAAGAATATCTCAGATAGCCTAAATCTCATGCATTTTTTATTTAATTTTCTTAATATTGATAAACAGATGTTTAGATCGTTTAATATCTCATAAAATGGATCAAGATTTACTGGTGGAATATATACAAACAGGCAATGACATTGAATTATATGCACTGCAAAATTCTAATTCAAAGCTTGCTACTCAAAAAACAAGTCTGCAGATTTCTCCTGTAATGCTTTGATGTTATTACAAAAAGCCCGAATTGGCTGATATCATTCCAAAACATTTTCCAGCAATTAGCATTTTTGAAGCTGCAACATTAGGCAAAGCCGATTTTATTAATACTTTAGAACAACCAAAACCAATTTCTTTTCGTAGTATTTATACTAAATAACTAATTTATGAAAAAGACACTATTCTACGGTTCAATCAAAACAACATTCCTGATTTTGTTCGCTGTAATTTTACTTGCAGGATGCAAAAAAGATGAAATGGAAGAACCTGCAAGCCTGATTAAAAAAGCAACCATTACATTAAGCGGTGCAAATGAAGTACCTGCGGTGTCAACTCCAGGAACTGGTACAGCAGAGATCGCTTACGACCCGACAATGAAAATGATCACCTACAAGATTACTTGGCAATTTGGAAGTCTGGCTGCAACAACAACAAATATGCATTTTCATGGTTCTGATACTGGTAGCGACATGATAAACTCGCCCCCAGTTATCCCTTTAACCGGATTTGCAACTAGTAGTGGTGGTACACTTAGTGGAATGACAGTGGCTTTGACCAGTGCTCAGGAAGCGCAGTTATTGGCAGGCAAATGGTATTTGAATCTTCATAGTTCAACTTTTCCTGGAGGAGAACTAAGAGGGAATATAAAACTCTAACATTTTTTAGGGGACAGGACACCTCGGGCTTAATCCGAGGTGTTTTTTTTTAAAAATCCCAGACACTCCCCGACCTAATTCTTTTGATATAGTGCCTCACATCTAGTACTACAGCTGCAAAAACATAGAATATCAGGGGAAAACCCACTGCCAAGAAAGAAGAATAAATAAAAAATAGTCTAATTTTGGAAATAGATATGTTAAATCGTTCTCCAAGATAAGTACATACCCCAAAAGAACGTTTTTCAAAAAATGCAAGAAACTGCTGAAACATTTTATTTGCTCAAAAATTTGATTCCAATACTGCAAGTTAAGCATTTCTTTTGATCACAATATGATTTTTTTAATTCTATAAGTGCCTGACTAATTGCAGAATTTCGGGAATTTACTCCAATTTCATTAAACCTAGTGATGATTGCATTTCTTTCAGGTTTTAGGCTTTCAAGCATAGCTATTCCCCTTTCTCTATGAATTTCACTTCCTGTTCTGATACCAAATGCAAACAAAAAGACTGAAATGGTATTAATCAGAATATTATTTATAGCCTCTTCCCCCATTGAAACAGGAGCATATTTACATTCTTGATCAAAACGATAATGAGTGTTCCAATACTCGTTCAGATTTAGTTTATCGAACATTCGGGCAATTATATTTATCTCTTTTTCATCAATAATCTTGGAGAATAAATGGTTCGAACGTATAATTAATGCCGCAAACTGAGCGAGTCGAATTGTAGGAAAATTGCGAGGTCTTAATCTCATGTATTTCCATAAATACTTATCTAAAGGCTTTAGATCATGTTTTTTTTGCAGAAACCGATATTCTTCTCTGAGCGCCTTCGGATATTGATCTTTAAGTTTATTATCTAGAAATCCGGCCTGCCCAAAAATTAATGTCTCAATCTGAAAGGACCGATCTTTATACCGGGCAAGTAAATATTGTGGCAGAGATCGGGCAAGCATCTCAAAGGGTAAAGCATTGGTTTTAAATCCAAAATTCCTAGCCAGCATGATATAAAAGGCATCATCCCAACTACCTTTTACTTCAGTAAGTAGGGCATATATCAGTTCGCTTTTTGCCTCAAGACGCTCTATCAATACCCTTGTAAGACAGCTATTGATGTATAATTCATCTACATATTTTATTTTCTTTTCGCAAGGAATCCAGTTCAAACCTGCCATTAGGTCGTAATAATTTTCAGCAATCTTTTCAGGTATGAGATTTCCAATTTCCAATGCAGCGATCTCTGTCCCATCATCTCTGTAAACACTTTGATCGTGTTGAGCCACCACATGCAGAATTACATTATCGTAGGCTTTGTCGACCTGATGTTGATGCCTGTACCAATCGGAAGAACGGATATGAATTTCCACATTCCCAGCCCAAAGAGTACCACCAATCCGGATTTTTGAATTAGAGAAATCAGGTCCTGCATGGTGATTATGTTGGCCGGGCCGGATTATTTCTAGACTTTCTCCGCACGTGGTTTTAAGATCAGGTACATGGTAAAGTCGAAATTTCCAAACATAGTGAAGTAAATCTTCATTCAGAATCATGTTTTAATTTGCCGAAAATATAATGGGCATTAAAAAAATTTGAACGAACGGTAGTTGTCTTGTGTAAACGGTAGGATCAGAAACCTATTCCCCCGAGTATTTCTGCCATTTCAGATTGAAGTTTTTTTGCTTCTTCTCTTGCCCTCTGAGCGAAATCTTCTCCCGATGAAGCATATATAATTGATCTTGAAGAATTTACTATCAAGCCACAACTTTCTGATAATCCGTATTTGCAAACATCCTGCAAACTACCTCCCTGAGCTCCTACCCCGGGAACTAGCAAAAAGTGATCAGGTGCATATTTTCGGATATTTAAAAATTCATCCCCTTGGGAGGCCCCTACTACGTACATCATGCGGTCGTTTCCGGCCCAAGTATTTGCTTTTTGAATTACATTTTCGAATAAACGACAGGTTCCGGTTTCAATAAACTGAAAATCCTTTCCGCCTTCATTGGATGTTAATGCCAGCAGAATGACCCATTTATCCTGAAAAGCTAGAAAGGGCTTGACTGAATCACTTCCCATATACGGTGCAATGGTGATGGCATCAAAGTTCATCCCTGAAGATTCAGGATCAAAAAAGGCCTTTGCATACATGGATGAGGTATTTCCAATATCTCCCCGTTTGGCATCAATAATACTTAGGCAGGATGAAGGTATATGCTTTGAAGTCTCAATTAAACTTTTCCAACCTTCCAATCCTCTGCTTTCATAAAATGCACTGTTTGGCTTGTAGGCAATACAAAGATCATGGGTGGCTTCAATAATTCGCTTGTTAAATTCCAGAACAGGATCTTCATAGTCCAGTAAAAACTCCGGAATCAGCGTTAGATCCGTATCTAGACCAACACAAAGGAAAGATTTCTTGATTTTTATCTGGGCGATTAACTGCTCTCTCTTCATTATTTATTAGAAATTTGAATAAAATTAATTAAAGATATGTTCTGAACATTAAAAAAAATAAAATAAAATTTTGTTTTATTTCATATTATTGCATAGAATTGTGTCATAATCTCTATTTATTCCTGAATTCAGGAAATCACAAAAATTCTCTCGAAGCATTTTTTTTGCAAGAATTCTTGTGTCGTCGATTTCCAGGATAAATATTAAGAACTAAAATCCCAAAAAAAATATAAACCAAATTTAATGCTGGATAGTACTAAATTGAACGATAAGCTCGTTTCTGAGCTGCGTGAAATTGCTCAAACCCTTGGTGTTCAGGATACTGATACCCTACGTAAACAGGATCTGATATCCAAGATTCTTCAATTTGCTGAGACCTCTCCTGCTTCTGAAAATGAAGTTGTAGTAACCGAGAGCGCTGAAGTAACTGAATCATCAGATTCTGATACAAGACCGCGGAAGCGTCTACGTAGCACAAAATCTGTTGCTGAAAGTAAACAGCATAAGGAAGTTCCGCTGGATAATACTCGAACCTTCGATTTTCCGGAGGATGATGATGCACCCAGAATTGATCCTGTTCAGAATGAGAGCAATTCTGAAACTCCTGATGATCAAATAGAAGAAAGTAAAGATGTAAAACAAGTTGAACATCCAGAGCCACGTAAATTTGAACGCAGGCAGAACCAAAATCAAAATCCAAGAAACCAGGAAGCACCTGCAATCAATATGGATTTTGATAATGTGATCGTCAACGAGGGGATTCTGGAGATTATGCCGGACGGTTATGGTTTCTTAAGATCCTCTGATTATAATTATCTTTCATCACCAGATGATATTTATGTTTCTCAATCACAAATAAAGCTTTTTGGACTTAAAACTGGGGATACAGTTAGAGGCAGTATAAGGCCACCAAAAGAAGGTGAAAAATATTTTCCATTAGTTAGGGTTGAGGCTATAAATGGCCGTATTCCTGCTGAAGTTCGCGACAGGGTACCCTTCGATTATCTTACTCCATTATTTCCAACAGAAAAACTAAACCTGTTTGTAGATACTGCAAATCATTCAACACGGATCATTGATCTATTTACACCAATCGGTAAAGGACAGCGTGGATTGATTGTAGCGCAACCTAAAACGGGTAAAACCATACTTCTTAAGGATGTGGCCAATGCCATCGCTAAAAACCACCCAGAGGTTTATTTGATCATTTTATTAATCGATGAACGTCCAGAAGAGGTAACAGATATGGCCAGAAGTGTACGTGCTGAGGTTGTTTCTTCAACCTTTGATGAGCCTGCTGAACGTCATGTTAAGATAGCTAATATCGTACTCGAAAAAGCCAAGCGTATGGTAGAATGCGGTCATGATGTGGTCATTCTTCTCGATTCCATTACTCGTTTGGCTAGGGCATATAATACCGTTGCTCCTGCTTCAGGGAAAATACTATCGGGTGGCGTGGATGCCAATGCATTGCATAAACCCAAGCGTTTTTTCGGAGCTGCAAGAAACATTGAAGATGGTGGTTCATTAACTATTCTGGCAACTGCGCTTACTGAAACAGGCTCAAAAATGGATGAAGTGATTTTTGAAGAATTTAAAGGAACCGGAAATATGGAATTACAGTTAGATAGGAAGCTATCTAATAAGCGAATTTTCCCGGCAATCGATTTAACTGCTTCAAGTACGCGTCGTGATGATCTGCTACTTGATAAAGATACACTACAAAGAATCTGGATCTTACGTAATCACCTTGCTGACATGAATTCGCAGGAATCTATGGAGTTTTTGCAATCACAAATGAGGGGTACAAAAACAAATGAGGAATTCCTGATATCAATGAACTCCTAATTTGAAAAGTGCTGTGTACATTTAAATTGATGAAAAGTATCTGATTCTTGTTATTTCAGAACCAAATTTAATTTCTAATGAAAAAGCACATCCCAAATTCTGTAACCTGCCTGAATCTGTTCAGTGGCTGTTTGGGGATTGTATTTGCTTTCCAAGGGAATTTAATTTGGGCATCTTATGCTATAGTTATAGCAGCCCTGTTCGATTTTTTTGACGGGATGCTGGCAAGATTACTACAAGCCCATTCAGACATCGGTAAGGAATTAGATTCTTTGGCAGATGTGATAAGTTTCGGGGTCTTACCAGCAGTAATTATCTACCAACTATTTGCTCTTGCTCCACAGCCTTATTTTGCGACTACTTGGCTTAGATATTCTGCATTTATAATCGCCATTTTTTCTGCGCTAAGATTAGCCAAATTTAATATAGACATAAGACAATCTGAGCATTTTATTGGGCTTCCAACTCCAGCAAATGCACTTTTAATTGCTTCTTTTCCTCTAATTATTGAGGAAAGCAATACTTATTTTGCCAATTTTATCCTGAATCCATGGTTTCTAGCAATTTTCAGCCTAATAATGAGTCTACTTCTGGTGGCAGAAGTGCCACTTATTTCAGTGAAATTTAAATCATTAAAGTTCTCCCAGAACCTGTCTCAGTATATTCTGGTCATATCTTCGCTACTTCTCCTTCTATTCTTAAAATTTGAAGCAGTTCCAATCATTATACTATTATATTTCTTAATATCATTTATTCAATTCAGGACTTCAGGCATCGATATATCCCAGAAATAAACCATAAACTTTAAGTCTCTCTCGCCGAGTCGACACCCATAAAAGCCAAAGTTGGCTTAATTTTATGGGCTATATCTGCCACTTTAGACCAATTTTCTTCAGTAATAAACTGTTCAAGCTGTTCAAAAAATCCGGGAGTTTGGTCAAGGAAGAGGTCAATCATATCAATCATGAACTCATCGCTACCACTGGCAACATCTTTTAGATAAGACAAATCAACTTTAAAACCAGTATTATCCATCGTTAATTTTTAAATTATATACTAAGATAGTTTTTTTACAAATAAATCATCCGACAATTCAAGTAACAATTCCTGAATATTTTTTCCAAGACGAGGATGTATGAACGCTGGAGCAATTTCACATAATGGCATCAGACAAAATCTTCTGAATGGTAAATACAGATGAGGAATGCTCAAATCAGTTTTTTCAATGATCAGATCTTCATAAAGTAATATATCGATATCAATGATTCTGGAACCCCATTTTTCAAAACGCTTACGACCAATGAAAGCTTCTATACTCAATATTCCCGACAACAAATCCTGCGGATTAAGCTTAGTTTTTAATTCAATTACCTGATTTAAAAAATCAGGCTGATCATATTTTCCCCATGATGCTGTTTGATAGAGGGATGATCGCTTTTCGATTATTCCCAGTTTAGCTTCTATTTCAGAAAGTGCAGTTGCAATATAATTTCTGCTGTTGCCAAGATTACTTCCAAGCAATAAATAGGTAATATGCATCTAAAAATGTGGTTCCATGTAACAAATAGTCAAATACTGAATCTGTAAATTAGTATACTTGCATAGATAATATATTTACTTCTGATATGAAAGAATTTTTCAAATTTGTTTTCGCCTCAATGTTAGGTTTCATCCTGTCATTCTTTGTTGTTTTTATTCTTCTTGTTGCCTTAATAGCGGCAATGGTTTCTTCTGCGGGTAGCGAAGGCAAGGTGAGTGCAACATCCAACAGTATCATGCATATTAGCCTAGATTACCCAATTAAAGAACGGGCAGACAAAAATCCATTTTCAGAATTCAATCTTATGGGTTTTGAAAACAATAAAAGAATCGGACTAAACGAGATCCTTTTGAGCCTAGAAGAGGCAAAAACTGATGATCACATTAAAGGGATATATCTTGATGTGTCATCCCTAGAGGCTGGTTTTGCCACAATTGAAGAGATTAGAAATGCCCTGATCGATTTTAAAAAGAGTGGAAAGTTTATTTTAGCTTACAGCGAAGTTTATACTCAGGGCGCTTATTACCTTGCTTCTGTAGCAGATAAAGTATACCTAAATCCTGAAGGCATGATTGATTTCAGAGGCCTTAGTTCAGAACTGATGTTTTTTAAGGGAACACTTGATAAGCTTGAAATTGAAGCACAAATTATTAAAGTAGGGACCTATAAAAGTGCTGTTGAGCCATTCATTTTAGATAAAATGAGTGAGCCAAACCGGCAGCAGGTCAACTCATTTCTTGGATCTATGTATGATCACTTCCTTTCAGAGATCTCGAAAAGTAGAAAAATTCCAAAAAACACACTTTTTTCACTGGCTGACAGTGCCAAAGTAAGAAATCCAAAAGACGCATTGGTTTTCAAGATGATCGATGGCCTTAAATATAAAGATGAGGTTCTTGATGAGTTGAAATCCCGTACCGGAATTGATAAGAAAAAAGACCTCAAATCGGTAAGCATTGAAGAGTATAATCCGGCTCCAAGTGAAACAGAAAGTTCCTCTTCAGATCGTATCGCCATTATTTATGCTAATGGTGAAATCATTAGTGGAGAGGGGAACGATGAATCTATTGGCTCCGAAAGAATCTCAAGGGCAATCCGTAAAGCCAGAATGGATAAAAAGGTTAAGGCTATCGTACTTAGGGTAAACTCTCCAGGTGGCAGTGCTTTGGCTTCAGATGTTATTTGGCGCGAAATGATTCTGGCAAAGAAAGTGAAACCGGTAATTGTTTCCATGGGTGACGTAGCCGCCTCCGGTGGTTATTATATTGCCTGTGCAGCGGATTCAATTTTTGCACAGCCTAATACAATTACGGGCTCCATTGGGGTTTTTGGTATCATTCCCAATATGCAAAACTTCTTTAAAAACAAGATGGGAATTACCTTCGACGGCGTTAAAACCGGAAAATTTGCTGATTTGGGTACCGTTAGCCGCCCAATGACCGATGCAGAGAAAATGATCTTTCAACAAGAAGTAAACAGAGTATATAGCACCTTTACACAAAAAGTGGCTGATGGCCGGAAAAAATCCCGGAACTATATTGACAGTATTGGCCAGGGACGAGTATGGAGTGGTATTGAAGCCCTACAGAATGGTCTAGTTGATAGATTGGGAAATATAGATGATGCTATAGCTTCTGCAGCAAAAAAAGCGAAAATAACAGATTTCAAGCTGGTAAGCTACCCTGATCAAGTAGACCCTCTGAAATCACTTTTTGAACATACCAGCGATAAAATAAAAATCTATTTTATAAAACGCGAATTGGGTAATCAGTTTATGTATTATGAACAAATGCAGTCTGCTATCAACCTTATTGGTGTTCAGGCTCGTATCCCCTACAATATTCAGGTGAAATAATTCAATTGAGAAAAACATTAAAAACTCTTTAAAAATTGATCAAACCCTTCCCTTTTCAGGGAAGGGTTGTTTATTTTTGAGCATTTAGCGTAATGGAAAACAAAACAATCGCCCGGACTTTAAGACTTTTAAGTCAATTGATGGAACTTCATCATGAAAATCCTTTCAAAGTAAGATCTATTGCGAATGCCGCGTTTAAAGTTGATAAACTTCCTTTTCCCATAGCGATAAAATCACTGGATGAAATGGAACAAGTTGATGGCCTTGGTAAAAGCATTGCATCAAAAATTTGGGGCTTGATACATTCAAATATCATTGTAGATCTCTCTAATCTGCTTATGCAAACTCCTCCCGGGATAGTTGAAATGATGAAGGTAAAAGGTCTTGGGCCAAAAAAAATCATAGTTATTTGGAAGGATCTGGGTATTGAAACAGTTGGAGAATTGTATTATGCCTGTAATGAAAATCGCTTGATTGAGGCAAAGGGTTTCGGACTTAAAACTCAGGAAGAAATAAAGAAAACAATCGAATTTAATATGGCCAGCAATGGCCGCTTTCTATATTCACAGGTTGAAAGCTTTGCTGAAGACATCTTAGAACGAATTAAAACAGAAATTAAACCAGAATTCGCTTGCCTTACAGGACAATTCCGAAGAAGATGTGAGATTATTGATAGTATTGATTTACTTCTTGTAAAAGAATTTGATAACACTATGTTAGAAAAACTTGAAAGCTGGGGTCTAACGGATCTGAATGTTCTTCAAAATCAGATAAATTGCAAAACTGAACAAGGTATAAAACTCAACATTACTTTTTGCAATACGTCTGAGTTGGGATGGAAATTGATTAGCCAAACCGGAAATGCGGAACATGTAGAAACGGTCAAAGCAATGCTTAAGGGATCGGAACCGGAAGGTAAATCGGAAGCCGAAATTTATAAACTTGCAGGAATTCCTTTAATTGAACCCGAATTACGGGAAGGTAACAACGAATTTAAGCTTGCCGAAATAAATGCATTACCTGAACTTATTCAATATTCTGATCTTCGGGGAAGCCTGCATAACCATAGTACATGGAGTGATGGAGTCCATACTTTGGAAGAAATGGCACTTTTCTGTAAAAATGACTTAAAACTGGAGTATTTTGGTATTTGCGATCATTCTAAATCAGCTTTTTATGCAAATGGCTTGAGTGAATTAAGAATTGCAGCCCAGCAGCGTGAAGTTGACGAGCTAAATAAAAAGCTTTCACCATTCCGGATATTTAAAGGAGTTGAATCTGATATTTTGTACGATGGCTCACTGGATTATTCAAATGAAGTTCTGGCCAGCTTCGACTTTGTAGTAGCATCCATTCATTCCGTATTGAACATGAATGAGGAGAAGGCTACTGAACGTTTGATAAAAGCGATTGAAAATCCATACACGACGATTCTGGGACATCCTACGGGCAGATTATTGCTAAGCAGAAGCGGATATCCAATTGATCATAAAAAGGTTATTGATGCCTGTGTAGCAAATCAAGTAATCATTGAGATCAATGCCAATCCACTCAGGCTCGACTTAGATTGGAGATGGCATCAATATGCGATTTCGAAAGGTGCACTTTTGTCAATAAATCCTGATGCTCATCGAAAAGAAGGATTTAATGACATGAAATACGGTACGCTTGTGGCCAGAAAAGGCGGACTAAGTAAAGAAAATTGCTTGAATGCATTAAGTCTTGAGCAGATCTGCATCTTGTTTAATGAGCAAAAAAAGAAACAGCAGCCTTGAAAAATAAAAAACAAAAAATACTGATCATACGCTTTAGTTCAATTGGGGATATTGTACTCACGAGTCCGGTAATCAGATGCCTCAAAGAGCAGTTGAAGGACGTTGAACTTCATTATTTAACTAAGAAAGCCTATGAAAGCGTATTGGCGGGAAATCCGCATATTGATAAAATCCATTATCTTGAAAAATCACTTTCAGATAGTATTACCGAACTGAAAAAAGAAAAGTTTGACCATATTATTGATCTGCATCATAATCTAAGAACTTTTTGGATAAAAACAAAACTGGGTGTCAGCTCAAGTTCTTTTGATAAATTAAATAGGCAAAAATGGCTTTTGGTTAATTTCAAAATGAATACCTTGCCTCCTGTTCACATTGTTGACCGTTATCTTCAAACTGTAAAATTTCTTGATGTAAAAAACGACACCAAAGGGCTTGATTATTTTTTATTGAAGCAATATGAAATTCAAGATCTGTTACCTAAGTCACATCAGAAATATATTTCAGTTGTGATTGGTGCACAACATGCAACTAAAAGACTACCCATAGAAAAATTGATCCAACTATGCAGTAAAATTGAAGGGCCTTTGGTATTGCTTGGCGGGCCTGAGGATAAAGCACGTGGTGATGAAATTGCAAATAAAGCCGGTATTCATGTGTTTAATGGCTGTGGCCGATTTAAACTTGACGAATCAGCATTTCTTATCAGCATGTCTGAGAAAGTAATCAGCCATGATACCGGTCTTATGCATATTGCTGCGGCCTTCAATAAGCCCATAATATCAGTTTGGGGAAATACAGTGCCTGAATTTGGAATGTATCCCTATAAAACAGATCAGTCCCATATTGTAGAAGTGAAAGGTTTAAATTGCCGTCCATGTTCGAAAATTGGATTTAATAGCTGCCCAAAAGGACACTTTAAATGCATGAATCTTATAAATCTGAACAATATTATCACAGAAGCCAATGCGTAAACAATTACTCATCATTCGCCACGCAAAAGCAGAACTGGCAGATTTTAAAAAATCTGATTTCAAAAGAGCTTTGAGTACACGGGGTGAAAGAAATGCTCAGGAAATGGCTCAAAGACTAAAAATAAAAAAAATACAGCCACAAAAATTGCTTAGTAGTCCGGCATTACGTGCCATCTCAACCGCCAATTATTTCGCTATTGAATTAGGGATATCAAAATCAGAGATTATTCAGGATCTGGAAATTTACGATGCTTTAAGCAATACTTTGCTCAACTGCATTAATAATATGGATGATCAGGTGGATTTCGTGGCCTTGTTTGGTCATAACCCGGCCTTAACTCATCTAGTAAATAAATTCTGTAATACAACAATTTACAATATTCCAACCTGCGGTATGGCCTTAATAAAATTCCCATTTGATAGCTGGAAAATGCTTAGCGAGGAAACAGGAGATTTGATTTTTTATGATTTTCCTAAAAATAAACAGGTTTAAGAACCCGATTAAGCCATTTTATAAATCTTCCCGGGTAATGAAATGATACTTCCATTCATTTCCATGCCCAAAATGATCATGACTAGCCTACTTTGTTGAAAACCGCTTTTAATGGCGAGATCATCTACGCCAAGACTTCCATTTGCATAAAGTAAATCAGCAACATTCTGCTCATCTTCAGAAAGGTTTAAAGGCAGACTAAGTTGAGATTTTAACGGTAATATTTGGTCTGTTGTCCAGCCCATCATGTATTCCAAGTCTGCCACTCTAGTCATTAGGTTTGCTCTGTTTGTTTTAATCAGGAAATTACATCCTTGGCTGAATTCATCGTAAACTCTCCCCGGATAAGCAAATACATCCCTATTGTAGGAGTTAGCCAGTTCGGCGGTAATTAATGCCCCTCCTTTAATGTTAGCTTCTACGACAATGGTCAAATCGGCTAAACCGGCGATTATTCGGTTTCGTTTGGGAAAATTTTCTCGGTCTGGAATTGTACCCGACATGAATTCGGTGATCAGTCCACCGCAGTCCAGCATCTTTTCGGCCATTGCGCGGTGTTGGGCCGGATAAATTCGATCGAGCCCATGGGCAAGTACTGCAACATTCGGTACCGCGTTTTTAAGAGCTTCTTTATGTGCCGCTCCATCAATCCCATAGGCCAGGCCACTAATTATCAAAGGTTCATGGACCTTAAGATCTTCGATTAAGGATTTACATATTTCTTTACCATATTCTGTAGCATTTCTAGTTCCTACGATACTGATTACCTTGCCGGCATTGAGATTTGCATTTCCTTTAAAATATACTATTATGGGTGCATCCGCACAGTTTCTAAGGCGCTTTGGATACTCATCATCGGTCAGAAAAAATGTTTTAATTTTGAACTTTTCGATAAAATTCAGTTCCTGCTCTGCCCGTTGTAAGGCAGAATGCTCCTTTAAGAATTTCAATGTTTTAAATCCTATCCCCGGTATAAGCGCAAGATGTTTACTTTTTGCCTTAAACACTTCCTCGGCATCACCACAATAACTCAGGAGATTTCTGGCCAATACAGGGCCTATGCCAGGGATACATGATAATGCCAATTGATGAAGCAATGCCATATTTAAAGAATAAATAGCTAAAGAATATAAACAATGAGCAAACAAATGAAGAGACATTGGGGATGTCGCATTCATTTGAAAATATATTAAATCTTATTGTGGGATATAAACCACAAACTTATTATCAAAATAATCTTCCTTAAAAAACTTTGAAAGAGGTGTAAGTTCTACTTTTAACCCTGATTCCTTTATCTCCTCATCCAGATCACCACCTTTAAGGTACAATATACCATTTTGAAGAGTATTCATCGACTTTTTCTCAAATTTTCCCTTTACCCATGGATAAAATTCAGATAGCCGAGTTACTGCTCTGGAAACTACAAAATGAAATTTCTCATCAATATGTTCAGCTCTTGCATGGCTTGCCAACACATTTGTTAATCCACAACCCTTAGTAATCTCCTGAACTACTTTTATCTTCTTTCCTATTGAATCAACCAGATGAAATTCAGTTTCAGGAAACATGATGGCCAATGGAATTCCTGGAAAGCCCCCACCAGTACCTACATCTAGCACTTTTTCACCGGGCAAAAATGAAATGAACTTTGCAATAGCCAGTGAATGAAGAATATGATGAATATAAAGCATATCAATATCCTTTCTAGAAATCAGATTGATTCTGGCATTCCAGAAACGATATAGCTCGTCCAACATAGCGAACTGTTCTTTTTGTTTCTGGCTCAGGTCTGGAAAATAATATAATATGATATCAGAAGTCACTTCTTAAATTTTTCTTTTTACGATTCATAATATTCGACATCAGATCACGGGCTCTAAAAAGCTGAGCCTTCACCGTACCCAATGGCAAATCAAGCTGCTGAGCAATCTCTTCATAGGATTGTTCATCATAATACCTCAAAATAATCAGAGTTCTGTACCTTAGTGGTAACTGCTCCACAATACTCTTAAGTTTCTCGCTTTCCTGCTTCTTTATTGACGTTTGTTCAGGATTTAAGGTATCTGATGCAATCTGTAATTGCTTATCTTCCTTATCATCCTCAGATAAAGTTTGAAGAGAAATCACATTCAGTCTCTTCTTCCTTAAAAAGTCTATGCAGTTACTGGTTGCTATCCTAAACTGCCAGGTACTAAATGCGAAATCAGGTTTATACTTATCAATATTCTCAAATGCCTTACCAAATGTTTCAACTGTAAGGTCCATTGCATCATCTTTATTGTTGACCATTTTAAGTGCCATAAAGTAAATGGAGTCTTTATATCGTTGCATCAATTCAGCATAAGCTTTCTGATCCCCATCTTTAGCTCTACCGACTAGTATAAAATCGTTTTTGGCATTGGCCGAAAAGTTAGGATTTATTTCCATTCAACCCTCTTCCTGAAAATGGCAATGAAGTTTAAAAGCACGATATAAATGTAATAAATGAAATCAAATAGAGGAACCCACCAAATTAAATCAATATATTTTAACTTCTTTAAAACAGGAATATAAACCAATATTTGAGCTAAAAGTCTTATCGAATAAATTGTCCCAATAATCCACCATTCGGCTTTTATTACAATTAAAACAACCAGAAATGCATAGAATAAGAACCCAGAGAGCACCTGTAGTCCTAACATTTTTTTATGACTACTTTTGTATGCCTTTCCGGCACTTTGGTGTCGAAATTTTTGAGAAAAGTAGCTTGAAATCGATTTTTTGGGTTCAGACCAGACATGAGAATCAAAATCTATTTCGATCCTAGTATTAGTACTTGTGGCATTCTGATTTACAAAAAGATCATCATCACCTGATAATATATGCATGTGTGATGCAAATCCCTTTCCCTTAAAAAATAAAGATTTCCGGTAGGCCATATTTCTCCCTATTCCCATATATGGATTACCAACAAGTGCGTATGAAAGGTAGTTTAGCGCAGTTATGAATGTCTCATAACGGATAAACCGATTTAGCAGGCTCCCTTTAAATTCATAAGGTGAATAAGCAAGAACAATTTCGGTTTTCTCATTGAAATTTCGTTGAATCCGCTTTAGCCACTGATCTGATGTAGGTCTGCAATCGGCATCACTAAAGACTAGGTTTTCATTTTTAGCTGCTTTTATTCCTAGTGTTACAGCAAACTTCTTTCCGTGTTTAAAACGAGGGTGATCATTAATAGTAACGATCTTCAAATTCTTATGCTGAAGGGAAAGGTCACGCAGAAACCAGTCTGAACCGTCATTTGAACAATCATTTACAATTACAATCTGAAAATCAGGGTAATCCTGTAAAAAAAATGCCGAAAGATTCTGTTTTAAATTTTCGATCTCATTTTTTGCGCAAATTATAACCGATATAGGCTCCAAAACCTGGTTATGATCTTCATATCCTTTATAAACAGCCAATTTTCTGTGAATTGCTAGGGTATAATATAGCTGCAGGATCAAACAAATCAGTAAGGAAATTGAAATTGAAATAACTAAATAATCCACGCGTGAAAATTGGCTTTAAACTTGGTAAATTTCTTATTTTTCAGCTAACTATTGTCATAGTTTAGAAAATAAAACAAATAATCTGCCCATAATAAAGGCTCTCCCCAGCTAAAGTTTATATTTTACTATTTTTGTGGCTGATATTTTGTAATTGAATGAAATTTAAATTAGAGGCTTCAGATAAATCTTCGAAAGCACGGGCTGGCGAGATCAGCACCGACCACGGCATCATCAAAACCCCTATTTTTATGCCCGTAGGTACTGCAGGTTCAGTTAAAGCGGTGCACCAGCATGAACTTTCGGAAGATATTAAGGCCCAGATCATTCTTGGGAATACCTACCATTTGTACTTGAGGCCAGGTCTGGAAACCCTCAAACTTGCGGGTGGTTTACATAAATTTAACGGATGGGATAAACCTTTGCTGACTGACAGTGGCGGTTATCAGGTTTATTCACTGTCGGGAGTACGCAAAATTAAAGAGGAAGGTGTAACGTTCCGATCACATATTGATGGTTCGAAACATCTTTTTACCCCTGAATCGGTAATGGATACTCAAAGGGTAATTGGAGCTGATATTATAATGGCCTTTGATGAATGTACACCCTATCCCTGTGAATATGGCTATGCCCGTCGTTCGATGGAAATGACCCATCGTTGGCTTAAGCGCTGCTGCGATCGTTTTGATAACACAAATTCACTTTATGGATTTGATCAAACCTTATTTCCTATTGTACAGGGGTCCGTATATAAAGATCTTCGAAAACAATCTGCTGAGGTAATTGCATCATTTGAGAGAGAAGGAAACGCAATCGGCGGACTTTCGGTTGGAGAACCTGCACATGAAATGTACGAAATGACCGACATTGTTACCGATATTCTCCCGAAAGACAAGCCTCGCTATCTTATGGGTGTTGGTACACCTATCAATATTCTTGAAAATATTGCATTGGGAATAGATATGTTCGACTGCGTAATGCCAACACGAAACGCCAGAAACGGGATGTTATTTACTAAAAATGGCATAATTAATATCCGGAATGAACGCTGGAAGAATGATTTCTCTTCATTGGAAGAAGATAGTGATCTTTTTGCAGACAGAAATTATTCAAAGGCGTATCTTAGACATCTGGCTCATTCAAAAGAAATACTTGGCGCTCAGATTGCAACCTTACACAACCTGCATTTCTATTTATGGCTGGTGAATGAGGCTAGAGAGAAAATTATATCTGGAGACTTTTACGATTGGAAAAACAAAATGGTCATTCAATTATCACAGCGCTTATAGAATATGATTGGAATAATCGACTGGTATATCATTAAGAAATATTTAGGGACTTTTGCCTTTACCCTGTCTATTTTTACTGTGATTATTGTAATTTTCGATGTTTCCGAGAAGCTGGATGATTTTTTGAGGCATCAGGCACCGATTAAAGAGATTTTTTTCAGCTATTATGTTGGTTTTATTCCATTTTATCTCAATTTTCTTTCTCCATTAATAAATTTCATTGCCGTTATTTTCTTTACAGCGAAAATGGCCGATCAAACCGAAATAGTTCCGATTCTTAGTAGCGGGGTAAGTTTCAAACGATTTTTATGGCCTTATTTGATCTCATCCACAGTCATTTTTTTCGTTACGTTAATCTTTAATTTGTTTATCATACCTGAAACCAACCGATTGAAGATAGACTTTGAGAATGTTTATGTCAATCCGAAATCAGACAATTCTAAGATGTATACACATATGCAAATTGATAAGAATACTCTTGTCTACATTGAAAACTTCAACAATAATTCAAAAACCGGCTATAAATTTACACTAGAAAAATTTTCTGGACAGGATATGAAAGAAAAGCTGGTTGCCGACAGGATCAGCTGGGATTCAGTGAAAACAAAATGGAAAATAGAAAATTACTCCATTAGAAAAATTGATGGTTTGAAGGAGTCAATGTCGGCTGGTTTGCAAATGGATACAACCCTGGATATGCGCCCCAAAGACTTCGAGATTTATGATAACATATACCAAGCTATGAATATGGGTGAGTTAAATGACCGTATCAAGAAAGAAGAAATACGTGGTACCGGGGTAATGGCAGATTTAAAGCTGGAAAAATATCAACGTTTTGTTTACCCACTTTCAGCATTTGTTCTAACCTTAATGGGCGTTTCTTTATCATCACGTAAGGTACGTGGTGGTGTAGGACTTCCGCTAGGAATAGGTATTTTTTTAAGCTTCACCTATATTTTATTCATTAGGTTCTCAAGTATGTTTGCCTTAAAAGGCGGATTACCTCCTCTTATTGCTGTGTTAATTCCAAATATTGTTTTCGGAATTCTTGGGATCTATTTATTGATGAAAGCCCCAAAATAATCCAACATGCCATTTCAAAAACCTGTGATCAGCCAAAACCTGATCATCCTTCACATCACCGTGTTTATATGGAGCTTTACCGGAATCCTGGGTGCTTTGATCACTATCGATGCCGCCCATCTTGTTTGGTACAGGGTTCTGATTGCCATTATTAGTTTATATGGGTATTTTATATTTAAGAAAATACCTCTCAGAGTTTCCTTAGAAACATTTATAAAATTATTCTGTACAGGAGCCCTAGTTGCAGCTCATTGGATTCTATTTTTTCAGTCAATCAAATTGTCTACCGTTTCAGTTACCCTAGTAAGTATCTCCTCTCTTACCTTCTTTACAGCAATATTAGAACCACTGTTGAAAAGGCAAAAAATATCAGGACTTGAAATATTTACAGGCCTACTAATTATATCTGGAATTTATTTGATTTTCAAGTTTGAATCCCGGTACTCGGCAGGAATAATCAGCGGCCTATTAAGTGCTTTATGCGCAAGTATTTTCTCAATCATAAATTCCAAGCAAATCCAAAACCGCCCTGCACCCATTATAAGCTTCTATGAGCTCATTGGAGCTTGGGTATGGGTTTCTATTTATTTATTAATTTCAGAAGGCCTGAAGGCTCCTGTCAGCCTCAATCCATCTGATTTGTTCTTTTTATTGATCTTGGGAACCGTTTGTACCTCACTTGCCTACGTTGCAGGTGTTGCAGTTATGAAAGAATTATCAGCTTTTAGGGTAGCTCTAATTACGAATCTAGAACCGGTTTATGGCATAATTCTAGCCTTTATGTTCTTTGGCAAAAAGGAACAAATGACTCCGGGATTTTATGCTGGAGCAATAATTGTGCTGGGTACTATCTTCATGTATCCCTATTTAAAAAACATAAAAAGAAAGCCAATTCCGAAAACCCCCATCGGGTAGGGGAGGAGTTTTTTACACTAAGGCCTATTTAAAATGGGATCGGAAGAACATTTAAATGAATAATATTTCAATTTGTAATCTTGCCAAAATTGAACTCCTATTTATCTACAGGTTTTGGGATACAGTCAGATCGAATTTGATGGGATTTCAAGTCTTTAAAATTCATTTAGTGATAAAGTAATTAATCAATTAAAATGGCTTATTAAGACGAGATGTTGTATCCAATAAAAGGAACGTTGGGTATTTTAATACGAAAGGTAAACAGGTACATCATACCTTTAAATATTGAGCAATAAACTGTTTAATAAAATCAATACTCAATATCAGGATTGCCAGAATATTGATTACTAACTGAAGAAAACCTGAAAGTAAAAAAATAACCGTAATTCCTATAGAGGTAAAAATCAAATATTAGATTCGCTCAAAAAACATTAAATTTTTTAATTGCCAAAAAATCTCATGATAAGGCGATTTTTGACAATTATTTTTGTAAATTTTAAGCCGAGTCATTAATATATTATAATTTATAATATATTAATAATCAATAATTTATAATATATATTTTACTAATAGGTTTAAATAAAAAATGATTGCAATCAAAACAGAAACTAAATTCATTAGCAAACCCTTGTATAGATGAAAATATTGACAATTAAACAACTGTATATCAGTATTTTTGTATGATTTATATTATGTTTAAATTCAGTACCTGTTTTGTCACAGATTTTCAACGCTAAACAGAACCCTCCGGGTATAAAATGGAAGCAAATTAGGACTGATAATTTTCAAATCATTTACTCCGAGGAGTTGGAAGTTGAAGCTCAAAGAATGTCAAATACCCTTGAACATCTGATTACCGGGGTAAGTAAATCTCTAAATAAAAAGCCTCGCCCGATAACTATAATCCTTCAAAATCAAGGCGTCATTTCTAATGGTTTTGTTCAACTTGCCCCTAGAAGATCGGAGTTCTATACTACCCCACCTCAGGACCTCGACTTCCAAGATTGGCTAAATGGTATGGCGATCCATGAACTTAGACATGTGGTTCAATTTGATAAACTAACCGGCGGATTGAAGGCTCCCTTTTTTGAAGAATTAGCACTTGCAATTTTCGGGATCACCCTCCCTCCCTGGTTTTATGAGGGGGATGCAGTTGGTATCGAAACAGCACTTAGTCATGCGGGTAGAGGTAGGCTTCCCAACTGGGAAAAAATATTCAGAACAAATACACTAAGTACCCATCCCTACTCCTATTCAAAAAATTATTTTGGCTCACTCAAGGACTGGACACCCGGCTATTATCTGTTAGGTTATTTTATGACCACAAAACTGAAAAGAGACTACGGAAAAGATATTATGGACAGCATCATGACAAGGATCAGGCGAAATCCTGTAAGGCCGTATAACCTGAGTAATTCAATTAAACACCTTACGGGACTTAATAGCCGAATGCTTCATGACTCTACTGTAGCTGAATTGAAAGGGCTTTGGCAGAAGCAATCCGAAGGATTGATTCCAAATAACTATACTGCACTCAATAAGAGAATGGATTCACTACCTACCGACTACTTGCTGCCAGTGAGCACTCCAAAAGGTGAAATAATTGCCCTCAGACAAAATCTGACTCAAACCCCTGCAATCATACTAATTGATTCCGCTGGAAGAGAGCGAATTCTTCTTAAAATCGGATTTCAAACGGAATATAATTTCAGGTACGCAGCAGGAAAAATTGTTTGGGATGAGTTCAGATTTGATAAGCGTTATGGAAAACGTTCTTATAATGTGATCAATATTTATGATTTAGCCTTAAATCAAGCTAGGCAAATAAGCGATAAAAGTCGCTTTTTCTCCCCTAGCCTGTCTGCAGATGGGAAAACGATTATAGCAGTAAAAATTAATACAGCAACCTTTTTCTCGCTGATTGAGATGGAAGCCGAAAACGGTCGTATAATTAGAGAATACCCAGTTATGGAAGGTTTTAGCTTGCAAAATCCTTCCTATAATGATCAAGGAGATAAAATTATTTGTGTTGTGATGAGTAAGGATGGTGCAGCTTTAATGGAATTTAGCCGAATAGATGGAAGCAATAAAATCATCACCTCATTTCAAAGGCAGCAGATTACCCGTCCGGTTTATGCCGGCAAAAACATATTGTTTAGAGCGCATTATAATGGTTTGAACAATATTTATTGTCTGACACCTGAGATGAAGGTTATTCCGTTCACTTCAGCGCCATATGGAGCTACAAACCCATCTTATGACAAGGATAGGAACAGTTTACTTTTCAATAACTACCAAGTGAGAGGTTACGACATAGTCAGCATTCCATTTGAAAAACCAACAGAAAACCAGGAATACGGATTCACATTTATCGATTATGCATCACCACTGGTTATTCAGGAGGCTAACGCCAATATTCTCGATTCAATACCTCAAACAATATACCCCTCCAAATTATACCGGGAATTTAATAATCTACTCAATTTCCATAGTCTATCACCCATTGCCAAAAACAGCGATACTAGTAATGAGCTTAGCATTGGTTTAAAGTTCAAATCGAACAATCAGCTAAACACACTCGATCTGTATGGTGGTTATCAATTTAATTCAGGATTGAGAAAAAGTGAATATCTGGCTGGGTTCAGTTATAAACGCTTCTTTCCTATTCTGGATATCACCTACTCAAACAGGGCTAATTTGATCTATACTCGGCAAAATAATATTTTGATTCCTGTAAGCTGGCGTGAGAACATTGCGGAAGCAATGTTGAGTCTCCCATTTACATTTAATCGCCTAAATAAGAGCTATAGCAAGGGTTTTAGAAGCTCAAGTAGCTTCACTTCCAGGTATGAGGTTTAGAACAAACTAAATAATTTTATCGAAAAGCTTAAATTTCCGATGAAATATCAACTATACCTCAGCGGGAATACTCAACGGGGTGCCAGAGACCTTGCGCCAATCTGGGGACAAAATCTTTCACTTTCTTATTCTCATCTTCCTTTCCAGAATTTACTGAAAGGCACTCTTTTATCATTCAGAAGTGTATTTTAAACTCCCGACCTTTTAAGCAATCATTCATTTCAAGCAAGTTTTAATTATCAGGAAAATAGCGGGGCTTATGATTTTAGTATAGAAATTCCAAGAATAAACGGATACAGAAATCTCAGTCTAAATACACAACTCAGAAATACATTACTTCTTGACTATCGTTTTCCACTCTTCTATCCTGATGCAGAAATAGGACCTTTAGCCTATATTAAAAGAGTGAAGGCAGGTTTTTTTGCTGATTTTGAGAATGTCGGTAAAGGAGCCCCCCCTTCCAGCCTCGTACCTTTGGTCTGGAATTAGGTGCTGACATGAACCTCATGCGATTCATGCTTCCAAATTTTGATCTTGCAGGTAAACTGATTTTTAGTAGGGAGAACGCATTGAAAAAGCCAATCTTCGAACTTGGATTTTTATATGATTTCTAAAATGTCTAGGCAAATATTGATCCAGATTGATCGATAATTTTCTAGTATGGCTCTAAAAAACTTAAAGAAACGGGCTAAATTCAATGATCAGAGATTAATTTAACGAATTCAGGTTTGAATTACGATATTCGAGACATAATTTTAATTATTCAAGTATGACCTTTAAAACCATATTTATAATTGTCATTTCAGTTATGGTGACCATTATACTCATGAATAATACCGACGAAATAAACTTTTGGATTTTTGGCAATGCGCGGATACCCAAATTGGCTGTTCTTGGGGTGATGTTCGGGTTAGGTCTGATTATAGGTTTCATGGCCGGAAGACCACGCAAAGGAATCCAATCTGATTCTTTTAACGCTTCAGAACCTATTCTAAACAAAGATCAGGATTATACCAAAAACGATGAAGACCAATTGAGCGATGAGGATCGTGATTATATCAGATAGAGTGCATTCTGATTTGTTTTGGTTTAATGCCAATTGTAAGCGGCTGGTGAAAACACCAACCGCAGGAAAATCATTCCCCTGTGTATTTAATGCTAATCTTAATTATGTCGGGTTTATCAAATGGCTTAGTAATTAGCAATAGTTGAAAATTGACAGTTGACGACAAGTGTCCGACAAAGATTTTATATTTCGACTCCGAAGGTGGTCGTATATTTATAGAGGATCAGATTTCGCTGAAAAATCGACCCTGAAGGTGGTCGTATGTGGGAACTTTGAATACATACGACCACCTTCGGGGTCAAAGTAATGATATTTTATGCTGGGGAATGCTTTTTGAGAATTGGATAGAATCATTCCTCCGAAGGAGTATAAGCATGTTTTATTAGGAAATACAATTTTAACCGGACAGTATTTATTATCAATTCTCAATTTTTTAAGTAGAAAACCTTGTTTTCCTTTTCAAAGTGTGGCAATTTCAGTGGATCCTTAAAAATTCCATAAACTGATGAACCGCTGCCACTCATGGACGCGTACAAGGCACCAGCCTCATAGAGTGAAGCTTTTATTTTAGCAATCTCCGGATATTGGGAAAAGACAGAGTGCTCAAAGTCGTTTTTGATAGTTGATTTCCAATCTGTCAATGGAAGTTTAATCATCTCTGTTAAGGAATTAGCAGCCGGAGCAGGACTCAACCCCTGATATGCTTGTGCAGTAGAAACTCCAATTGGCGGCATAACAAGTACTATAAAATAAGTACTCAGATCCAAATCAACCAAACTCAGCTGCTCACCCTTTTCAACAGCATATGCCGGCTTATTCTGAATAAAAAAAGCACAATCAGAGCCAATTTTTGAGGCATATAGCTCCATTTGTGAATTTTCCATACCCAGATTGAATTTTTGATTTATCAACTTAATGAAAAATGAAGCATCTGCAGATCCACCTCCTAATCCGGCACCAATTGGTATATGTTTATGCAAATGAATATGAACTGTGGGCAGTTCAGCAAAATCCTCTTTCAATAAATGATAAGCCTTCAAACAGAGGTTATCATCAGCATTTCCAGGAATGTTTAGCCCTGATGAACTGAACTGTAGTTCAGGAGCTTCAACTACCTCAATGGCATCCCTAATTGTAACAGGATAAAAGATGGTTTGCAGATTATGATATCCATCAGGTCGTTTGCTGACAATATTTAAACCTATATTGATCTTGGCATTCGGAAAAAGGATCATATTGTGAACATACTGATATATTTATGAACAATTTTAGGATGTCAAAAATACATTTATTTTATTTGCGTAAGAAAGTCTAAAACTTGAAGCCTTAACCTAACTAACTATCTAACTACCTAACCAACTAACTAACCAACCAAGCAACCAACCAACAGAATGAAACAATATCACGAGCTAATGCAGCATGTTCTGCAAAATGGAACTCAAAAGCATGATCGTACCGGGACCGGAACGATCAGTGTATTTGGCTATCAGATGCGTTTTAATCTTCAGGAAGGATTTCCATTGATAACCACTAAAAAGGTGCATCTGAGGTCTATTATTCACGAACTGATCTGGTTTTTGAAGGGTGAAACCAATATTAAATATTTAAAGGATAATGGTGTTAGTATTTGGGATGAATGGGCGGATGAGAATGGCGAACTTGGACCTGTATATGGCTCCCAATGGCGTTCTTGGCCAAGTCCTGGCGGCGGGCATATCGATCAAATTACACAAGTAATTAAGCAAATCCGCAGTAATCCGGACTCTAGGCGCCTCATCGTATCGGCATGGAATGTAGCTGAAATTGAAAATATGGCACTTCCTCCCTGTCATAGCTTCTTTCAATTCTATGTCGCTGATGGAAAATTGAGCTGCCAACTTTATCAGCGCAGTGCTGATATATTTTTGGGAGTACCGTTTAATATTGCCTCATATGCCCTATTGAACATGATGGTTGCACAGGTTTGTAAATTGGAAGCAGGGGATTTTGTACATACTTTTGGAGATGCACATCTTTACAATAACCATCTGGATCAAACCAAACTACAATTAAGTCGGGAATGTAGGCCGCTGCCAACAATGAAATTAAATCCAGAAATCAGTGATATCTTTGATTTTAAGTTTGAAGACTTCAGCCTAGAAAATTATGACCCGCATCCTCACATTAAAGGAGCTGTTGCTATCTAATATATCGATATGAATATTAATATGATTGTTGCCATTGACAAAAAAAATGGGATTGGCAAAAACAACTCACTACCATGGCATCTGCCTGCTGACCTGAAACACTTTAAAATGGTTACCAGCGGGCATCCGATCATTATGGGAAGGAAAACCTTTGACTCTATCGGGAAAGTTCTGCCTAACAGAAGAAATATTGTAATAAGCAGACAATCCGGACTTATAATTCCCGGAGCTGAACTAAGCAGTTCATTGAATCAAGCCATTGAGCTTTGTGAAGGTGAGAAAGATGTTTTTGTGATCGGTGGAGCTCAAATATTTGAACAGGCACTTCCCATTGCTACGCTTCTTTACTTAACTATCATTCATCAGGATTTTGATGCCGATGTGTTTTTTCCGCAGATCAATATGAATGAATGGACTGAAGAAGAAAAAATTCTTCATGAACCTGATGAAAAGAACTTATATTCTTATAGTTTTATTAAATACAAAAAAGCCTGAATTTCCTCTGTAATTTCTGTATTAAAGAATTATTCCAAAAAACAAAAATTTAGTTAGCTTTGGCATCTTAACCAAAATGGGCTCAAATCAACATTAATACACAATTAAAATAAAATGCAAGGTAAAGGATTAGTAAAATTCGCAGCAATAGCGTTAACAATAGCGTGCTTGTATTCCCTCTCGTTTACGTGGATAGCGAATAAAGTTGAAAAAGATGCGCAGGAATTTGCGAAAGGGAATGTAGTAAAAGAGAAAGTTTATCTTGATTCAGTTGCTTCATTACCAGTATTTAGCAGCCTGAGCTATATTACTTATCAGTATGCGAAAGAGCGCGAAATTCCACTTGGGCTTGACCTAAAGGGTGGTATGAATGTAACCATGGAGATCTCTTTGAGTGATATGGTTCGTAACCTTGCAAATAAAAGTACCGATGCAAATTTCAATGCCGCCATTAGGAATGCTGAAGTGGCTATGGCTACTGGTGAAAGTGATTTCATAGGCGTATTTGGAAGAGAGTTTGAAAAAATAAGTCCGAACAGCAAGCTTTCCCCATTATTTGCAACAAAAGAGAATTCAGCAAATCTGAAAATTGATGCCAGCAATCAGGATGTTTTAAATTTCCTAAGAAAGTCTGCTGATGGAGCAATCGATCTTTCATTCAATATACTACGTACCCGTATTGATAAATTTGGAGTAACCTCTCCTAACATTCAAAAACAGCAGGGAACAAACCGAATTCTGATTGAATTACCAGGTGTAACCGATCCGGATCGTGTACGTAAATTACTTCAAGGATCTGCAAAACTCGAGTTTTGGGAGACCTATGATAATGCAGAGATCTTTAGTTTACTTCAGAATGTGAATAGTATTCTGGCTTCTACGATTAAATCTACAGATACTGCAAGTGCAAAAGTAGTACAAGATACAAGCAAAAGTAAACTTGCTGCTTTAGGCAAAAAAGATAGTAGTGTTGTCGACAGCGCCGCTGCTTTAAGTAAAGTACAGGCCGAACAGGCCAAACTTAATCCATTGTTTGCACTTTTAAACCCTGCAACTTATCAGGGTCAAGACGGTCAGGTTAATTTACGCCCCGGACCGGTTGTTGGGTATGCCGCATTAAAGGATACTGCAAGAGTAAATTCATATCTTTCATCAACAGCAGTCAGAGCCGTTATCCCACAGAACATTAAATTATTTTGGGGGGTTAAGCCCATGTCAGAAGACAGTAAGGTTTTTGAATTATATGCTTTGAAAACCAGCAATGTAGGTGGTGGTCCAGCATTAGAGGGAGATGTAATTTCAGACGCTCGTTCTGATTATGATCAGAAAGGTAATCCTGAGGTTGTAATGGTAATGAATGCTGATGGCGCACGGGCTTGGCGTTCAATAACTGCCTCTGCCTCTGCAGATCCAAATAATAAAAAAAGTGTAGCAATTGTACTCGATAATCTGGTATACTCTGCCCCTACTGTTCAGGGAGAAATTCCGAACGGAATTTCATCTATCAGCGGAAGTTTTAAAGTTGAAGATACACAAGATCTTGCAAACGTTTTAAAAGCAGGAAGATTACCTGCTCCTGCAAAAATTGTTAGTGATTATGTAGTTGGTCCATCTTTAGGAGCAGCTTCAATCTCAGCAGGTTTAATTTCTACAATAGCAGGCATCATCTTTATCCTCCTGTTCATGGCTATGTATTACAGTACAGCCGGATTAGTTGCGAATATTGCATTAATAGTTAACTTATTTTTCCTCATGGGAGTGCTGGCATCATTAGGTGCTGTATTAACCTTACCGGGTATAGCGGGTATTGTTCTGTCGCTAGGAATGTCTGTTGATGCAAACGTTTTAATCTACGAGAGAATAAGAGAAGAGTTGGCGGAAGGGAAATCTGCAAGATTAGCGATCACAGAAGGTTTCAGAAAAGCAATGCCTTCAATCCTTGACTCAAACATTACAACATTTTTAACAGGGGTCATTCTGTACATCTTCGGACAGGGTCCAATTGTAGGTTTTGCTACCACACTGATGATCGGTATTATTACTTCCCTGTTTGCAGCAATATTTATGTCAAGATTAGTATTTGAATGGATGTTAGACAGAAAAAAGCCTATCAGCTTTTCTATCAAGGCAACACAAAACCTATTT